>Ga0105046_10004034_pt1 | contig 23346 bp, 18 predicted proteins | sample MAT03_FD_78385 | JGI IMG/M metagenome (GOLD analysis project Ga0105046, IMG submission 78385) | Freshwater microbial communities from Lake Fryxell liftoff mats and glacier meltwater in Antarctica - MAT-03 (megahit assembly) | ecosystem: Environmental > Aquatic > Freshwater > Ice > Liftoff...
AGGCCCACCAAAAGGTGGGCCTTTTTAACATGAGTTCCGCTCACTATTTTATAAGGTTGAAGTGCTCTACTCAATTGAGTTAATTTAATTTTGATATATTCTTATTTCTAAAAGAAAAACTGAAACCATGTCTACCAATTCTCTTCCGGGATCAAAATATATTTGGCAATTGCCTAGTGTTGAAAAGGGTAATCTTATCGACTTGGCAGTGTCTTATAATATCTCTATTCCTATTATACAAGTGTTAATAGAGCGTGGCATTGCAACTAAAAAAGAGATAGACGATTACTTGTTTAGTTCATTTGAAAAAGATGTGGCTAGACCGGAGCTTTTAAAAGATGCGGAAATTGCTGTTAGAAGACTAATTAAAGCTATTAACAATGGTGAAAAAATTTTAATTGCAGGTGATTATGATGTAGATGGCATAACATCGTCTGCTATGATGATGATCTGTTTATTGCCCTTAGATGCAAAAATTAATTTCTTTTTACCTCATCGGGTTAATGATGGTTATGGACTATCCGTTAAAACGGTAGAGAAAGCAGCTAAAAATGGCTATACCGTTATAGTTACTGTCGATAATGGTATAACTGCTTTTGATGCTGCAGTTAAAGCAAAAGAGGTTGGAATAGATCTTATTATCACTGATCACCATAGGCCTCGTGAAGGCGCATTGCCTGATGCGTATGCAATCGTTGATCCACATCAATCTGATTGTTCCTATCCCTACAAATACTTTGCTGGCGTGGGTGTTATATTTAAATTAATGGCGTTGCTTTATGAAAATATGAATTTAAAGTTACCGGATAAAGTTTATGAGTTATTACTTTTGGGAACCGTTGCGGACGTTGTTCCGTTAACCGGGGAAAATCGCTTTTGGGTTCGACATGGTTTATCTCTAGTAAATAAAAAAGAAAGCCTTCCTTTAAAAATATTAAAAGACAATGTTCAGTTTAAAAAAAGTGTATTATCATCTACTGATATTGGGTTTTTTATAACGCCACAAATAAATGCATTAGGTAGGCTTGAAGATGCTAGAAGGGGTGTACGCTTTTTGATAGGAAGTGATCAAGAAGAAGTATATTCTGTAGGTTCAGTCCTAAAAGATTTTAATCAAGCTCGTAAAGATGTTGAAAAAAAAGTTTATTCTGACGTAATAAAGTTTATAGATCCAGATGGACAGGGAATCGGGGATCAGCGTATCCTTATTGCTTATTCCAGTGACTGGCCTCCTGGCATAATTGGCTTAGTAGCATCTAAAATTGTGGGTGCTTATAATCGGCCAACGTTGTTGTTTCATATAACAAAAGATGGCTTAGCAAAAGGTTCATGCAGATCAACCCCGGATTTTAGTATTTTTAACGCGTTACAAGCAAATAAAGAGTTACTGATATCTTTTGGTGGTCATGCTGTAGCCGCTGGTTTAGCATTAGATCAATCTAATTTATCTGTCTTAAAAGCTCGATTAGAAGAATATATTAGAACTGAAATGCCTTTTGTTGCGGATAAACCGATTTTGAAATTAGATGCAGACATATGTCTTTCAGAGGTTAATAAAAAATTAACCACCGATATGCAGTATCTTGAACCGTTTGGAAATTCCAATACGCAGCCGGTATTTTACCTGAGAAATGCCACATTAGTTGATGGGCCTACCGTTTTAAAAGAGGTTCATATAAAATGTACCGTATTTTCAGAAGGTGTGCTTAAACCGATGATTTTTTTTAATAGACCGGATCTCTATCAGTCGCTTTTGAAAAAAAAGGACGAGCCGATAGATTTTGCCGTTTGTGTAGTGACGAATGAATGGAATGGTAAAGTTTCAGTGGAATTACAAGGATTGGATGTAGCATTATGATTATTACAATTGATGGCCCCGTTGCAAGCGGTAAATCTACCGTTGCTAAAATGTTGGCGAAACATCTTCATTTTTATTATATTAACTCAGGTTTTTTGTATCGGTCATTTGCTTATATACTTCATTATAAGTGCGGTATCGATCTGAGTGCATTAGAATCATATAATTTTGAAGAAGAGTTACCGTTTTCTCTTGATCAGTATGCTTATGAATATTATGATTATCGTGTAAAAATTTTTTTTGAAGGTGAGGATATTACCAGATTCTTAATTTATCCAAATATAGATGCCGCTGCTTCTATAATTGCAAAAAATGCATTCATACGAGACCATATTGTAAACTTTCAGCGCCATTTAGCGTCATTACATCGCAATGTAATTGCTGAAGGTAGAGATTGTGGAACTTTTGTTTTTGACAAAGCACAGTTTAAATTTTTTTTAACAGCTTCATTGGAGGCTCGGGCAGAAAGATGGGCTAAAAGTAAACGTCGAACAGGTAACTATTTTACCATTGAAGAGGCTATGCATTTTATTCAGCAACGAGATGAAAGAGATATGCAACGTCCTATTGCTCCTTTAAAGCGTGCTCCCAATGCAATTATTATTGATAATACTGCTATTGATTTAAATGAAACATTGCAGCTGATGTTAGATCATATGAAACCGGGCAAAATAAGTTAGTTTGTTTTAAGATAAAATAAAATTCTGGACCTATGCTTTTCTTTTCTCAAGCTACTTCGCACAGGTCTAAAAAGCTTGCTACTTCACTTAGGTCTCCGTGGACGCGGCATAACGAGTGCAATATTTGAATTAATTGTTATGAATACAGAAAAAAAGAGTGGCAATTGCTTGCCACTCATAACTTTTTTATTGAGATTTCTTAACCGGTTTTTTAACGGGCTCTTTTTTAGAAATTACTTTCTTTTTGGGAGCTTCTTTTTTTTCACCTTTTGGGGTAGGGGAATGATCGAAAGGGTCTCTGACTAAAGCTCTTCGCAACACTTCATCCATTTGAAGCATATAAACTACGGTCAAGCTATCTTGTCCAATTTCTTTCATCACTTCTTCTACTTCAGATCTGTTTTCATCAGGGACAAGTACTGTTGTAATTTTATGCTGTCTAGCCGCAAGAATTTTTTCCTTGAGGCCGCCTACGGGTAGAACACGCCCGCGTAAGGTTATTTCTCCGGTCATTGCTACATGATCTTTTGTCGGATTGAGGGTTAATGCGGAAACTAATGCAGTACATATTGTTATACCAGCAGATGGACCATCTTTTGGTGTAGCGCCTTCTGGTACGTGGATATGTATATCCTTAGAAGCATAGAACGATTCTTTAAGTCCTAATGCTTCAGCACGAGATCGTATATAACTTAGTGCAGCATGAGCTGACTCTTGCATTACATCCCCGAGTTGGCCAGTTAATGTTAGCCCCCCTTTACCAGGTAATACAGTAAATTCTATTTCTAAAACGTCACCGCCGACTTCTGTCCAAGCAAGACCAGTTGCTAAACCAATTCTACTTTCACCAGTGTCTAAAGTTGTAGGCTTAAATTTGGGATAACCAAGCCATTCAAGTACGAGTTCCTGTGTAATGGTGATACTCTTTTGCTTTTTGTCTTTTAGCAATATTTGTATGGATTTTCGCATTAACTTTGAAATTAAACGCTCTAACTGTCTTACGCCAGATTCTTTTGTATACTGATTAATCACTGAAGCCAAAACTTCTTTTGGCAGTACAAATTGGCTTGATTTTAGACCGTATTCCTCAAGGTTTTTTGGAATCATGAACGTTTCAGCGATCTCGACTTTTTCATCTTCGGTATACCCAGATAAAACAATTCGTTCCATACGATCATATAATGGATAAGGTATTCCTTCAATATGATTTGCTGTTGTAATAAACATTACCCTTGAAAGGTCGTAGCCGATTTCTAGGAAATGATCGGTGAATGCCTTGTTTTGCTCTGGATCTAATACTTCTAATAATGCTGCTGCCGGATCTCCGTGAAAATCATTAGACATTTTATCTATTTCGTCTAAAAGTATTACCGGATTAACCGTTTTGGCTTTACGCATTGCTTGAATTATTTTTCCAGGCATAGCACCAATATAAGTTCTTCTATGACCGCGAATTTCAGCTTCATCCTTTACGCCACCTAAAGAAATTCTAACAAATTCGCGCCCTAAGCTTTCTGCTATAGACTTTGCTAAAGATGTTTTGCCGACACCCGGGGGCCCAATAAGACAAATTATAGGGGACCGTTGGAATGTTTTGGAGAATTTTTTAGCTGCTAGGAACTCTATGATTCTTTCTTTAACTTTTTTAAGACCGGCATGATGAACATTTAATATTTTTTCAGCTTCTTCTAGGCTTACCGTGTCTTTGCTTGCCTTATGCCAAGGCAAAGAGGTAATCCAATCAATATAGTGTCTGCTTACAACGGCTTCGGAAGAAAGCGGTGGCATCTGTTCTAGGCGTCTTAATTCTTTTTCTACTTTTTCTAATGCTTCGGCGCTTAAGTTTAAACCCTTGATCTTAGATTTAATTTGCATTATTTCAGTATGCGTATCTTCTCTACCAAGTTCTTTTTGAATTGCTTTAAGCTGTTCTGTTAAATAATATTCTTTTTGATTTTGCTCAACTTGCTTTTGAATGGTTCCCCTGATTTTTTCTTCAGTTTCAAGAATAATTTTCTCTTTCTTTAGCAAAGCGCAAAGTTTGATAATTCTTTCTTGTAAATCAAAAAGCTCAAGTAATTGTTGCCTTTCTTCAAATGAAAGATTGAGATGTACAACAATAGTGTCTGCGATAACGTCCATATCTTCAGGATTTTTCGTGATAGGCATTAAATCTGCTGGCACCTTGTGATTAAGTTGGGCATATTCATCATATATAGTTTTTAACTGACGCCACAATACTTCAAGTTCAATTGTCAATTCAAGATTAGTTGTAGGCAGGTCTTCTACTTCTACTTCTAAAAAATCTTCTACAGCTTGGCTCTTTACTATTCTTGCTCTACAAATTCCTTCGACAAAAATTCTTAAAGTGCCTTTGGGCATTCTTCTTACTTCTAAAATTGTCGATTTGGTTCCGTATGCGAATACGTCATCTTCGGTAGGATGTTCAATATCTGGATGCTTTTGGGCTGTTATAAAGATGGATTTATTATGTTTTAAGGAATATTCTACAGCTGCTATAGAAGAGGCTCTGCCCACCATAATAGGGATGATGCTTTTTGGTAAAATGACAACGTTCTTCAAAGGCAACAATGCTAAAAAATTAGTTTGTTCGATGGTTTCTTTTTTTGTCATTTAGTGTCCTAATGATTTTTAATGCTTAAACTTTTAATAGGATTTTCTAAAGTTAATTTTAGTTGAGTTAGTAAAATAATTTTAGCATAACCGACTCAATTAGTAAATGATTAAACTTTATGATACATCTAATAAACAAAAGCTATTGAACAAATAATTTTTGTTAATATTTTTTTATAGATATAATCTTTTTTAGATTTACATAATTAAAATAATTTTTAGCAATAATAAATTAATAGATTTGTAGTATTCTGTTTTTTAAACTTGTAAGGAGGACATAAATGATGATTATTTAGGCAATAACAATGTGTATTGTTTTTATAAAATTTTTACAAATACACAAGACTTGTTATACTCTCTATATAAAATTTAAAAAAATCTAAGCTAAATTAAATAAAGGTAATCAATGTTGGATTATTTAGTTCATAACAGTTTTTTTATAAACTGGTTTGGAAAATTTGAAAAGGAAGAACTGAAAAAGTTCTTAAGATTAGGCGTAATTTTTGCTATTGTAATTGGCGTTTATTGGACATTGCGTCCATTGAAAGATTCTATATTTACAAGTTTAGTGCATGATCCACTAGAAGTAGCAAAGAATCCTAGGCTTGGTGGGGCATACCTTCCTTATGCTAAAATTGTTTCATTAATTATTCTCTTTCCTATTGTTGTTTTCTATAACAAAGCTTTAGAAAGATTTCCGCGCCAGCATATGTTTTACTTTTTGGGCGGTCTCTATTTCTTATTAACCCTAGCCTTCGGTTTATACTTTATGTATTCCCCTTACGGATTATCTAATCCAGTTGGTGATGTATGGAGAATTGCTGGATGGCTTTGGTACGTATTAGTAGAAAGCTATGGTTCATTGATGGTTGTATTATTCTGGGCATTCGCTACAGATACTACAAGCCCTGAATCAGCTAAAAGTGGTTTCTTTTTAGTAACAATGTTAGGTCAGTTGGGTGCGATTCTAGGGCCCACATTCTTAACGCCACTTGGAGCAAAATATTTTGGAAGCAGTGCGCCAGTGATAATAATATGTGCAGTCTTAATTTTATTGGTTATTGTCGGAATTCGTAACTTCTTAAAAGTAACTCCTAAAGACCAATTAGTAGGATTTCACGGTAAGAATGAAGCTGAAGCTGAATCTCATGTTGAGCCTGGCTTTTTAGAAGGCTTAAAGTTAATGGGGTCTCAAAAATATTTGCTTGGGATATTTGCAGTAGTAGCGATTTATGAAATTCTTTCTACAGTAATTGACGTAAACTTTAAAATGGCGATGACAGCTGCTCATACTAGCGAAGTTGCAAGGACAGAATTTTTGGGTAATTATGCTCAAAAAGTAAACTTAGTTGCATTTTTATGTTTGTTCTTCGGCATTAGTAATGTTCAAAGATATGTAGGTGTAAAAGCATCGTTGGCATTAATGCCAGTTATCATATGTGGATTGGTTTGTTTATTCATGTTCTATAATGATATAGACATTTTGTTCTGGATAATGGTATCCGTTAAAGCTATAAACTATGCTTTAAATGGCCCAACAATGAAGCAACTCTATATTCCAACAACTAGCGATGTAAAATATAAATCGCAAGCATGGATTGAAACTTTTGGATCAAGAAGCTCAAAAGCAACTGGTTCAGCTTTTAATATCTTATCTAATGCTTACCCTAATTATTTCTTTGTAATAATCAGTGTAATAGCATTTGGTTTAAGTGGTATTTGGTTCTTTGTGGCACTTTATCTAGGTAATACATACCAAAAAGCAGTGGATCAAAAACGAGTAGTCTGTTAAATCAGATAAATTTATTAAGCCCTCTCGTGTTTTCGAGCAGGGCTTATTTTATAATGAGCATCATCTGATAGAATAAAAATATTTTTAAATTTGAGGGGATTTTTTATGAGTTTAAGGCTCAAAAGGTTTTTAAAGTTTCTATTGGATGTCGACCCGCAAGAAATTACCAAGGTAGTTTTGCTTTCTGCGGCTTTCTTTTTAATAATAGGTTCTTATACTATTTCCAAAGAATTAAAAGATGCTGTTTTTACTTCTATAATTGGCGCTGAGCGTATTTACTTGGCTTATGCTAAGGTGGCCTCTATGCTTGTTTTTATTCCACTTTTGTTCTTGCATTCAAAGTTGGTTGATTGGATCAAAAAGCATCAACTCCTTTACGTATATACGCTGTTTTTTGGAATTATTGGTTTGATATTATCTTGCTTTTTGGCTAGTTCTACGTTTGGACTTGCCAATCAAGTCTCCAGTCCTTATAGGATTTTTGGATGGCTTTTTTACTTTTTTGTTGAAGCTATACCGACTTTACTGGTTGGAGTGTTTTGGGCATTTGTTAATTCAATAACTGATGCTGAATCAGCAAAGGGTAATTATTCTGCTATGATAGCTGGATCTAAAATTGGCGGAATATTAACTGCAGGCTCCGCGTGCTGGTTGCTTAGAAGTAATATGTTTTCAGATGCGGTAAATCTACAAATATTATTGGGTTTATCCTCGTTTTTATTATTATTTGTTCCGGTTATTATATATATTTTAGAAAAAGTAGTGCCAAAAAGAGAGTTGCATGGTTATGAAGCTGCTTATCGAGTTGATAAACAGATTCAGCGTGAGGCAAAAGATAAACCCTGGTTTGAAGGTATGGTATCTGGTTTGGTGCTTTTATTCAAATACCCCTATGTTATGGGAATTTTTGGAATGACCTTTTTCTTTGAACTTGTAAATCAAGTCATCAAAGTAGAAAATATACTATTTGGTAAATCATCTTCATCAAATCTCTCGGTTTTCACTGATTTTTTACTTTTGCAAGCATTACTAGTTCATATAGTAGGTTTTTTTGTGGTAATTTTTGGCACCAGAACTATTATGCGTGTATTGGGCGAAAAACGAGCATTAGTATTTATACCTGTAATTACCGGTATATCAGTATTAGGGTTCTTGATTAAACCTTATTACTTAACAGCAGTTATAGCATTTGTGGTGACCAGAGCTGTTAATTACGCTTTAGCTGTCCCTTTAAGGGAAAGTTTATATATACCTACCATTAAAGAAATTAAGTTTAAGACAAAATCCTGGATTGACGGTATGGGGTCAAAGTTTGCAAAAATGACGGCTTCATCATTTAATGCCTGTTCCGGTTATATAGGTTTCGATATGTTAATTAATGCTCAAGCGATATTTTTAATATTTACGATATTTTCGTGGATTGTAGCTGCTTATGCATTAGGTAAGAAATTTGAAAAATCAGTAGAACAAAATGAAGTGATTGGCTCTGCAGAAGTGTTATAAGATTGCTTTTTATTATTAATACGTTATAATTTTAATCGTTAGTTTATCACTTATTTTCCAAAAAGAGGGGTGGTTATTGAATTTTAATTCAAGCCAGGAAAATAATTGTTATAACCCCTAAAGCGAGTTTTTATATGAATGATAGTATCGACTTAAAAGTTTTAATAAAAAATGGTGTACAGTTTGGACACCAGACATCTAAATGGAATCCAAAAATGGCTCCATTTATTTATGGATCTAGAAATAAGATTCATTTAATTGATGTTTCTAAAACTGCTTATCAACTAGGTAAAGCAGCTAAATTCTTAGAGCAACTTACTGCCGAAGGTAAATCAATTTTACTTGTTGGGACAAAGAAAGCGGCTCAAGGATCAATTCTAAAATTAGCAAAAGAGCTTAATTTGTCTTATGTTTGCAGACGTTGGGTCGGCGGAACTTTTAGTAATCCTCGCCAAGTTCGTAAATCTGTTACTAATTTTCTTCACTACAAAGATATCTTAGCTAAAGCTTCTGAGCATTCTTACTTGAAAAAAGAGTTAAATGTTATTTTAAAGAAAGCTGACAGGTTAGAACGAATTGTAGGCGGTATAAGTCATATGCCATGGCCAGTAGGTGCAGTTCTTATTGTTGATGTAAAGAAGGAACATGTTTGTGTTAAAGAAGCTATAGCCGCTGGAATCCCAATTGTTGCTTTAGTTGATACAAATAGTGATCCATCAGGAATCGATTTTGTTATCCCTGCTAATGATGATGCTCCACGTTCTGTTGATTTGTTAATGGACTTTTTGGGCGAAGCAATTAAGCGTGGTCAAGAAACTATAGCAGCAAGACCTAAGGGAGAAGTTCTCAATGTTAACGATACATTTGATTCAGTGTTTGGTATTGGTGGTTCTGAAGAAGAAGAAGATGCATCAAAGCCTAAAAAGCGTAAGTCAGTTCCGTTAGCAAAAGTTGCTCCGCGTGCTAAAATCGTTAAAAAGGCTGATGTAGATGTAGAAGCTAGTGCTGTCGAAGCTGAAAGTGCTGAAGTTGAAACAAAGGTAAAGGCTGCAGCGCCTAAAAAAGAAGTTGTTCATCAAGAAGAATCTACGGTAGCTGCTGACACTATTAATATAGAAGAAAAATAAATTAAGGGGAGAGATGTCTGAGAGGCCGAAAGAGCATGATTGGAAATCATGTATATCCTGAAAGGGGTATCGAGGGTTCGAATCCCTCTCTCTCCACCAGTTTTGTTCTACGTTTCTGATGAAGCTTAAAAAATCAGTGTATTCCGTCTCGGAAAACCTTGATTGGCTGCGCCATTAAATTGGGATAAGTGATTTAGTTTGGTGTCAACTTTAGAAAAAAACAAAAATTTTGGTTTTGACTAAATTGAGCACATAAAATAGTACATTCACTATGTTTTTTATTAGTGAATAAAAGTTGGAAAGTCTATAAACGATAATTGCTTAAATTGTCAGGTCCGAAAGGAAGCAGCAGGGGTAATGATTCTGTTGTATAGACTTTCCTTTTTTATATTTAATTTTCTAAATACCATGAATGCGATAAAAGAATAATATATGTACATTGTCGTGGATAGAAAGTTCATAATTCTGGTCAATCAAAACATCTGAAGTTGCTTATGGTTAATGCTAATATTGTGCAAAATGCGTATCTGTTGACAAATTTGCATTTTAGGTTAATCTAAAAATATAAAAAAATTCAAAAAATTATTAAAATCGGGGTAAATTCAAGATGAAAAATTTTATAAAATAGTCACACTCATTTCTTTTTTACAATTTTTACCAACAAATGCTATGGAAGAGCAAGCGAAAGGTTCTTTAGATTCAGATTTGTTCTTTGGGCTTCCTAATGAGATCTGGTCTTCTATTTTAGAGGATTGTTATTTCGATAATGATGTTCTGGAATGTGAAGATATTTATTGCGCATTAACTTGCCTCAAGGAAAAATTTCCCCACATTTCAAAAAACGTTCGTCTAGTTTGTAAAGCATTTAGTGATCTGTTTAAAGATGATGTATTTAAACTTAAAATTAAGAAATTTTATAAACAACTGCTTATTGAAAAATATCTAGAGTTGCGCGACGGCGGATTTTATCCAAAAGGAGGTTGTACATGGGGTTCAGAGCTTGAAACTAATAAAACAATCGGCCTATTTTTAGCTGGTAAAGGTGAATCCGGTGATATCTTGGCAAAAATAATTGATCTGCCTACCTTTAAACATGAGCTTGGGTTGTATGAAGATATTATTTCGGTATTATTGTTTTATGGAGCAAGTCCTGATTTTGTTGACGAGCAAGGTGATACTGCTTTACATAAGATTTTTGGTTCACCCGATGTTGAGGGTATGGTGAATATAATTAAAATGTTGTTAGATCATGACGCTGACGTTCAAACTCAAAATAATAATGGTCAAACTATTATAGCTCTGGCTGCCCAAAATCATAATATTGATGCTAATATTCAAAAGATTTTAATCGATTATAAATTGGGTTTTTATTTTGAGCAAAAATTAACATCTGATTCAACTCAAGGTTCCAAATCAGAAAAAGACGAACCATCACGAAATTCTCAGTTTGGTGGTTGCAATATAAGTTGATATTGCTATTAAAAAGTATTTTATATCAAATTTTGAATATGGCTATAAGATGTGGGAAAAAGAACTAAGATTCTTTGACTGACTATTGTACTCGTTATTAATAATAAATTTGGTAAATCAAAGGTTGGAAAGTCTATAAACGATAATTGCTTAAATTGTTAGGTCCGAAAGGAAGCAGCAAGGGTGATGATTTTGTTGTATAGACTTTCCCTTTTTGTTTTTGATTTTGGTCATTAATTATAATTTTCTAAATATGCATTTTTATGGTAGAATAATTATAGGCTGTTTGTATTTTTTGCAACTACAGATTAGACCTAACAATAATCTTTAATTTCCATAACTATAAATATATTATGTATTTAAATCTTGCTCGTAAATGGCGTTCTAAAAAATTTGAGGAAGTAATAGGACAGGATTTTTCTATAAAAGTACTTAAAAATTGTCTTTATAGGAATTTGATATCGCCTGTCTATCTTATTTCTGGTCCAAAAGGTTGCGGAAAAACAACGGTAGCAAGATTATTTGCTGCGTCCTTAAATTGTGAAAATCTATCGAAATTTAGGGAAGACCCTAAAAATATTTCATTGCCATGCTCTACTTGTAATTCTTGTATTTTGTTTAATAAATCAGCGCATCCAGATTTTATAGAAATAGACGCTGCTTCAAATACTGGCGTAGAAAATGTCCGTCAAATAATAGACTCTGCTTCGTTTGTGCCCGCATTAGGCGCAAAACGAATATACTTAATTGATGAAGCGCATATGCTTAGCAAGGCTGCGTTTAATGCGCTTTTAAAGACATTAGAAGAACCACCTGCGTCTGTGCTATTTATTTTAGCTACTACAGAAGTTAATAAAGTTATCGAGACGGTGCGATCTAGGTGTTTCCAGATGTTTTTTATGCCGATTGATAAACAAAGCTTGCTCGATTACTTGACCTTAATTTGTAAAACAGAAGAAATAGCATTTGAAACTAAAGCATTAAGTTTCATAGTTCAAGAATCGCAGGGTTCTGCCCGAGATGCTTTGAATTTGTTAGAAAAAATAAGAGCTGGATTTAATGTTGTTAATAAAGATACCGTTTTCGCGGCTTTAGGGCTCATGCCGGAGGAATATTTAATTAATGTGCTTGAGCTTATAATTGGTCAAAAACCAAATGATATGATGACTTTTTATGTTAATAACAGTTTGGATCGATTTGACCAATTTATTGTTTTTAAAAAATTAGTAAATCTACTCTATTCTGCCGTCACCTTAAAAATGAGTTTAAGTTCTAACTTAACCGAAATGTCAGTTCATAAAATAAAGAATGTTATAACTTTATGTCCGTTAGATCTATTGATTAAGATGCTGGATTTGTGTTATTCATTTGAGCTTATTTTGCTCAAGACAACTAATCCTTCAATTTTGATTCAGACTCTTCTCATTAAGCTTTGTTTAATTAGTTCTGAAATAACTCATACGGGTACTAAAGCACCTGCATCAATCAATTCTTCGGCTGTTACACCTAAACCCATAGTGCTAGTGGTAGCCGAAAAAACAGAGCCTATTCACTCCCAATCAGTTCCACCAAGTAATGGTTTGCATATACCACAAGAATGGCACTTTTTTTTGAGGAAGTTGGAAGGAGTTAATGATCCACTTGTACTATCAATATTTAAGCAAGGTCATTTCAAAATAACAGAAAATAGTATTAATCTTTCATTTAATAAAGAGCTAACTTTTTTTAAAGATTGGTTGGAAAATACTAAATCTGTTTGGCGCCCACTTTTAACTACCGCTTTTCGCGTTCGTGAATCTTTCCAAGAAGCTGTTGGTATAGAATTTAATTTTGTGAGCGATATCGCCATTTCTACTAACCTTCTCAATTCAGCTACTGGATCTCCTGGAAAAAAAAATTTTGACAGATTAGACAATCAAGAAAATTTTAGTAAAAAAATTGAAATAAGCGTTAAGCCAGAAAATACCGGAACATTTGGCAACAGGATATTAAAAAAACCCATTACGAGAGTTGTTGCTCAAGATAAAAACATACCGGTCGATTTGAATAAATTCCAAAGGGTAAATATAATTTCAAAAATTTTCCCAGGTAAAGTTACTTCTTCGTCGGCTATTGATAACAAATTAAAGGAACCTAATGAATAAAGTAATTTTAGTCGGCCGAATGAATGTTGGAAAATCAACTTTGTTTAATAGGCTTTCTGATAGAGTCAAAAGTATGGTATATGATTTTGAGGGTGTTACTCGAGATCATATTAAAGACGTTGTTAATTGGAACAATGATTCTTTTGAGTTAATAGATAGTGCTGGATTAAATTTAAAACCTAGAGAGAGTCTCTATAAAGAAATAAATCAAAAAATTATAGACTTGATTCAAGAAGTTGATGTGGTTGTGTTGGTGGTAGACGGGATAGCTGGTGTAGTTTCTATTGATCTAGAGTTAGCCAATTTTTTAAGAGGTTTTAATAAGCCAGTTATTGTAGCTGTTAATAAGATTGATGCCAATAAAGCAAAAGAAAATTTATTAGATTTTTATCGATTGGGCTACGAAAAAGTTATAGGAATCTCTTCCGAGCATGGATTAGCGATAAATGACTTGCTCGATGCTATGGTAGTAGCTTTTCCCAATAAGAGGAGCCATGAAGAGGAAAAAAAGGCTTTTAAAATTTCGTTTATAGGAAAGCCTAATGTAGGAAAATCTTCATTAATGAATATCTTGTTAAAACAAGAACGCTCGTTAGTATCGGATGTTGCAGGAACTACCCGTGAAGCTATAGCTGAAAAAATTAATTTTTATCAAGATTGCATAGAAATAACTGATACTCCGGGCATTCGCAGAAGTTGCGTTGTTACTGAAGACCTCGAACAATTAATGGTAAAGGCTGCTTTTCGTGCATTAAAAGATTCTGATATTATAGTCTTGATGGTTGATGGCTCTGACAAAGCGCTAGTAGATCAGGAACTTAAGCTTTCATTCTATGCTTTTAAAGATCAGCATAAAGGTTTAATCTTGGTTATAAATAAATCAGATTTAATGACCGAAGAAAATAAGGAAGATTTAACTGAAGGTTTTGATTATTATAATTATTTAATTGACAAGATACCGGTATTAGAAATTTCTTGTAAGACTGGAAAGAATATTGGGAAATTGTTGCCTCTCATTCAAAAAGTTTGGTCTAATTGTTCTAGAACATTTGATGATAGTGAACTTGCGAGATTGCTAATAGGTGGTTTGATAGATAAGCCTTTATATCATAAGAGGAACTTATTAAAAATTTACAAGGTAAATCAAGTTAGAAAAAGTCCGGTTACCATAAAGCTTGTGGTAAACGAGTCTGCTTGGTTTGGCCCCTCTCAACTAGCCTATTTCGAAAAATTGATTCGCTCCAAGTATGATATGGTTGGCGCATCAATTAAATTTGTTCTAAGGAAGAAAAACGGTAACGAAAAGGGATAATTATGCATAAACGGATTGCTTTTAAGAACATGGATAAAAATGAAGCTTTAGAAAAATTTGCTAATCAAAAATTAGAAAAAGTTGAGCAGTTATTAGCGACCGAAAGGACCCCTACCACGATTAACTTAGTATTAGATCAGAATAAAGTAAACGTGTATAATCGGGTAGAATTGCATGTTACTTCTCCACATTATAATTTAGTAGCACATCATGAAGGGCCTGATTTTATTAAAGAAATTAGCTATGTAATTGATATAATGGTAGAAGAAATTAGAACTGCTAAAGATAGAGTATCTGAAGAGTTTAAAAACCAAAATTCTTTTAAAAGTGCTTAAATAAAATAGAGTGGTAGATTTTTTGGTCTACCACTTTTTCTATTAATTTAAATCTAAAATTATCTCTATAAGATATTTTTTTCTAAAGCTTTCGTTACTTTGCTGTTTCTTTTGATTCAGCAAAACTTGTCAATAATTCTAAAATCTGTGTAATTTTTAAATCACCTAATTCAGAACCCATTTTTTTCAATAATTTTTTATCTTTAGAAACTATTAAATAGGTCGGGAAACCTCTAATGGGACCATATTTATTATTTACTTCATTAAAATCTTGCTCATTTATATCATTATTAATTTTTAATGGTACAAAATTTGTTTCCAAAACTTTCATGATTTCAGGTTGCTTGAACACTTTTTTTTCCAAAGATTTACAAGCAGGGCATATCGAAGATTCAATGTCTACAAACAATGGTTTTGATTCTTGAATTGCTCGCACTAAAGCTGTCTCATAATTTGTTAACCATATTGTTTTGGTCTCCCTGATAGATGAATTATGTAACTTATGTGATGTATAATTTACAACGATTGATGTGCCGAATAGTATCAATGCAACTAGGTATTTATATGCTTTTAGCTCTTTTGAGTCATAAGGTTTAACGCTTTTTGCATAATAAAGAGATATGCCTATTAAGCTTATTTTGAGCAATAACAAGATTATCGAGTATGGAATATAGGCAGTTAAATTAGATAAATGATAGAAAGCCATACCTATAAGCATTAAGCCTACTAATTTTTTTATTTCTACCATCCAAGCACCAGCTCGTGGTAAAACTTTCATAGAATTGGTAAAGGTTCCAATAATCAATAATGGCAAGCTTGATCCTATACCAAAAGCAAAAAGTAGCATAAAGCCTTCAATATAATTTTTAATAGAGCCACCGACGCTAATTGAGGATACATAATCTAATATGAGCAATAGACCAGGAGATAAGCAGGGTGATGCGATTAAGCCGCTTGCCATTCCAAAAATAAATGTTGATATAATAGAACCACCTTTAAAATCCTTAACTTTTGGTTGTAAAAAGCGCGGTATGTAAAGTTCATAGAGTCCTAACATTGATAAACCTAAATAGATAAGCAAGGCAGCTAGAGGAATAACCGATAATGGGCTTCCTTGAATTTTACCGAAGGTTGCGCCACCGATTGCTGCGATAAATCCTAAAATTGCAAAAACGGTAGATATCCCAAAAGTATAGGCACTAGCCAAGGTAAAGCTTCGCAATAATGAGCTGCTTTGATTAAGTTGTAATATTCCTACGGTAATTGGGATCATTGGATATATACAAGGAGTAAGACTTAATAGTATGCCAAGTAACATTGCGGCAACAAGTCTTAATGTTTGAGATCCTGATTTGGAAAATAGATCAGTTATGCTTTTTTTGATTTTAGCTAAAAATTCTTGGACATTCGTTAGTACTTTATTAAATAGTGCAACTAATGGATTTTCGGTCTTTGTAGAACTATTTGTTGGTACGGAAGTACTTGTTGCTTGTTCTCTATTCTGAGTTGCTTCTGTTGTAGCGCTATAGAGGTAATAATTAGTGTTAATTATACTCAATAATATAAATAATGATCCAAAAATGGTTGAAATTTTTGACATTTGTTCCTTTTTGTTTGATATTGTTCTTATGTTGTTTAAATTTTTTTTATTGGGGCTGTAGCTCAGTTGGTAGAGCGCATGGATGGCATTCATGAGGTCACCGGTTCGACCCCGGTCAGCTCCACCAGTGTAAGTTTATACGGGCCTTGCGGCTCGGCAAAATGCGACTGGTTTGCGCCAACAATTTTATTCTTTTTGTTTTATCATATTTCATATCTGTTTAAATAGTTTGTTATTAATAATTTCAACATAAAATCCTCAACAGTTTTTTGCTTGTAGGTAATTTCTGTTTTTTCTTGATCAGATTTGATAACTTGTTATAAGTTGTTTTTATTTTTTAAGTTTAAGTCTGGTTCCAATGTTAAAATACGATAATAGAAATTTTACAAAAGTTTCGCCAAATATTCAAAAATCTTTAAAAGATATTTTTATTGCTTATCCTGAGATACCTGAAATTATTAAAATTATAGAATCAGAAGGAGGGCATGCCTATTTTGTTGGCGGTATCGTTAGAGATGTACTTATTTCAAAAGATATAACTGACGTTGATATCGAAGTTCATTATCTTGGTCTTGAAACACTATCTAATATATTAGCACAATTTGGAGCGGTTAACTATGTTGGCAAGGCTTTTGGGATATTAAAGCTAAATAACAGCAAAGTTGATTGGGCTCTGCCGAGAACTGATAGTGCGGGTAGAAAGCCTATAGTTACTCTAGATCCCTTTTTGGATATTGTAGAAGCATTGCGCAGACGAGATTTAACGATCAATGCAATAGCTATTGACCTGATATCATTTGATTTAATCGATCCTTTTAATGGTGCTGCGGATTTGCAAAACAAAATATTACGATCCCCAGATAGTGCTTTTTTTGCAGAAGATCCACTTCGTTTTTATAGGGTTATGCAATTCATTGCTCGATTTGAAATTTATCCTGATGAACAACTTAATAAAGTTTGCGCAACGATGGACATTAGCACAGTCTCAATCGAGCGTATTGAAACTGAATTTAAAAAAATGTTTCTAAAAAGCCATAATCCGTCTTTAGGAATTCGATGGTTAGATAAAATAGAAAGATTAAAAGAAATTTTGCCGGTATTGTACGAAACCAAGTTTACAGAACAAGATCCGCTCTGGCATCCGGAAGGTTTTGTTTTTGAGCATTTGATGCAAACTCTTGATGCGGCAGCTCAAATGGTTTCTAGTTCAGAGTTTGCTCAGAATGATGATGAAAAATTAATTCTTATGTATGCAGGGCTATTTCATGATTTGGGTAAAATCTCGACCACTATCTTTAGCAAAGGTCGTATTAGAAGTCCTGGTCATGCTGAAGTGGGTGCTCCATTAGCAAAAAGTATGCTAAAAAAAATTACACGAAATAATCATATTATTGATTCTGTTGGATTATTGGTTAAGTATCATATGTTACCAGGTCAGTTTATAGAATCAAATTCTTCATTAGCAGCCTATCGCCGTTTGGCATTAAAATTTAAAGGTCATACGAGCTTAAGAATGTTATCGCTTCTCACTCTTGCTGATAGACGAGGCCGAAATGAAGCGTCGCATCAACCTTTAACCGCTGATTTTGATTATGTTTATAAATTTATAGAGAATGCTAAGGTGGCAGGTGTTTTTGAATCTCCTCAGGAGTCCATTCTTAAGGGCAAAGATATATCTGACATAATTAACCCTGGCATCCAAATGGGAGAATTGTTAAAGTATGCTTATAAGCTTCAAATCTCTCAGGGCATTTTAGACAAGGAAAAGCTGAGGCAAAAAATTATTCAAAAATTGAGAAAATAAGTTGAATTAGGGTTTACTATTAGGGAGTTGAGTATGGAAATGGGTACTATGTTCTGGGCATTGATTTTGCAAAGTGATACAGTAACAAGAGTTGTGTTGATCATGCTTTTGGGTATGTCGATTTTATGTTGGTCTTTATCTATATTTAAATATATGACTTTAAAAATAAGAAATAGACAACTTAAAAAAGCGATTAAAGTCTTAAATGGTATATCAAGTTTACAGGATTTAATTCCAAAGGCAGCCAAATTTCCTGATGGATTTATTAATGATTTTATTTCTCAGCATCTCACTAATTTTAAGGTTGCGTTAAAATTTAGGCCTAATAATATTTTAGCTATGAGTAACGAAGATTGGCAGATGCTGCATAATAATATGAGTCTATTTCTTGACGATCTCATTACCAAAGAACAATCTTCAATATCATTGCTATCCACAAGTGCCCAGGTATCACCATTAGTAGGCCTCTTCGGTACAATTTGGGGCTTGATTCATTCATTTTTATCGATTGGTTTTGCAAAGAATGTTGATATATCAGTAATTGCTCCCGGTATTGCTGAAGCTTTAGTTACCACCATGGCGGGTATACTTGTAGCTGTTCCTTCGCTTGTTCTTTTTAATTATTTACAAAATAGAATACTGGTACTCGAACAGAATCTGATGGCTGTATCCGATAAATGCTTTTGGATTATACGCTCAGTTTCTTTTGATAAATTTGATGTTAAAAAAGGTGGAATACCCAATACAAGCTGTCCTTCAAGCTATGAACAAAATCTTGAAAGAGGTGTTTTGTGATAAATCGGCTTCGCACAAGACGTCGGATTAGAAATTCAAGCGAAGTTTCATTGACGCCATTAATCGATGTCGCTTTGACTTTATTAGTTGCTTTAATGATTGCTATGCCAGTGTCTCAGAATGCGGTTAAAATTGCACTGCCACAAGGTACGATAAATGAAGATAATGCGCAAAAGGCAAAATTGATAGTCAATATAGATACTGAAAATAATTTATATCTTAATAACCAAAAAATGGAACTAAGTACATTTTTATCAGAACTGAAACAAAGTATAGAGCAGTTTGATGGAACTGTTTTTTTGAAGGCTGATCAATCGGTAAATTATGGTTTTTTAATGAAGATAATAGACTGTATTAAATCTCTTCCAGGTGTACAAAATGTTGTTTTATTAACAAACAAAGCTTAGGAAGCAAAATGTTTAAAAGTGTATGGTCGGTACTTTCATTTTTAATTTTATTTGCGAGTTCTCTCTATTCTATTTGGAATGGAGGAAATTCTTTGTTTTATCGGAATATATTAGATAATGCTCAATTTAAAGAATTTGTTTTAAATAAAAAAGTAAAAAAAGTTTATATAACAAAAGATAAAGCGTGGTTTTTTGAATATTTCCGTAGAGGACGAGGATATAGAACTAAGCAATGGGAAGCTTCTATTGAGAATAATAAATATGATGATTTGTTAAATTTTCTCGAGGAAAATAATGTCCAAGTATTTATCAATCCTTCATATATTAATATGTATTGGGAAAAGCTTGGTGGTTTGCTGTGGATTATATTTGGCATTTTGATAATAATAAGATTATTGATTAAACCGGATTTTAGGTAAAATAATGAATTTCATTTAGTGAATTATTTTTAATTTATGTAGGCAAACTATATGAATAATTAACGAAGGCAATTAATTTTTCATTCACTAAATCTTGTGCTATTTTCGCAATTTTCTTAGGATCTTTATTAATAAGAATTACCATTTCTGGTAAAGATAGAGACGTGTGCTTTAATAATTGCTTAAGAATCTGTCCGCGCACTTGTCTGTCGGAACCTTCAAATTTAGATTGTACGATATGATGAGCGCTTTTCTTGCTAGGATTTGAGAACTGTTTTTTTAGCATGACGCCATAATCCATAAGCGCATAATACCAAATCCGAGGATTTTTGTGGTCAAGAGTCTGCGCGACTAATGTCATTAGCTCATTATCTTGAACTTGATTGTGATTCCGAAAGAATGCATGAATAAATACAGCTCTTATATTGGTTTCTATAAAAACGGTAGAACTATTAAAAGCAAATGCGCAAATTGATGATGCTGTTGCAGATCCAATTCCTTTAAACGTTTGTAATAATGTTGGCGTTTGTGGAATGATGCCATTAAATTCAGTTATTACTCTTTGAGCAAGTATATGTAATGATTGGGCTCTGCGGTTATATCCTAAACCTTGCCATACTGATAATACTTCCCCTAGTGAAGCATTTGCTAAAGTTTCAATAGTGCGAAATTTGTTAATAAATTGTTCAAACTTATCTTTTACACGATGAGTTTGTGTTTGCTGTAACATAATTTCAGAAACCACAATATGATAAGGATTGGTCGTGTTTCGCCAACTAAATTCACGTCTATATAATGCAAAATAATCATAAATGGCTTTTTGGAAAAGCTGGACCCCTTCATCACTAATGATATTGCTCTCAAGATATCCGCTAAAGTCTTGAACTGCTGGAGTGGCTAAATTAGTTTGAGTGTATATCTGAGTTTTCTTCATGATTTTTGCTGTACTTATTAAATATTTTTTGCGTATAAGGCTTGTGTTTTTAAAGTTTAACAACTATTGTTGGGATGCACAATTTCAAAAGCGAATAAGTGCTTATTCATATAGTAGGAGAAATTATGTATAAAGTTATCAGCGCAATAGTGTTGTTAGTAGGACTGTTATTGGGGTATTGTTTTCTCAATCCTTCCTTAAATAAACTGGCCGTGAATTCTCCGGCACCTGATTTTGCATTGTTGGATCAAGATAATGTTATGCGACATCTTTCAGACTTCAAGGGACATAAAGTTGTTGTATATTTTTATCCTAAAGCTGATACTCCTGGATGCACCAGAGAAGCTTGTTTAATAAGAGATAAATATGCTGTTTATAAAGATAACGATATTGTGGTTTTAGGATTGAGCTACGATCTGCCGAAGGACCAAAAAGCGTTTAAAGAAAAATATCATTTGCCATTTCTTTTGTTGAGCGACAGCAAGAAAGAGGTTGCAAAAGCATATGGCGCCTATCAAAGTTTTATAAATGCTTTATTTCCTGCTCGTAAAACTTTCTTAGTTAATGAACATGGACGTATAATTAAAATATTTGATAAAGTAGATGTCGAACACCATTCAACCGAAATCCTAGAAGCTTTCGGTATTGCAGAATAATTGCTCGTATAAATTTAACATAGCTTTGTAATCATTCAATTTGGACGCTATCTAATGCAGATTTGCCATTATTGTTTTTGATGGTTACATCTACTCCTTTTGAAAGCAATAGCCGAACAAGTTCTTCATTCTTTTGTTGAGCAGCCCAATTTAATGCAGTATTGCCATCTAGATCTTTGAAATTGATATCTGCGCATTTATCAATTAATAGTTCTGCTAAGGCTTTATCTTTTACATAAAAAAGAGCTGTTTTGCCGGTATTATCTGTATAATTTACATCTGCTCCTTTTTCAAGAAAAGCTTTAACCGTCTCTGTATCAGTTCTTGCTACAAATACTATTAATGGTGTAAGTCCATTTTTGTCTGCTAATCTTATATTAGGATTTGCTTCATGGTTTAAAATCAGTTTAGTAATGTCCTCTGTATTGGACATTATTGATAAAGCTAATGCTGTTTGTCCATTAAATTGAGCATTGGGATTTGCTCCTTTTGTGAGGAGTAATTGAACTAATTTCAAGGCATCTTGGTCTGCTTTAGAATTATCAATGGCTTTTTCAAAAATTCCATGTGCTGCTAAATGATCTTGAACTTGTTTGTTTGCTGTTATTATAACGAATGGCAGGAGGTCATTGCCGGTTGGATCTTGGATATTAACATTAGCTCCACATTTAATTAATAAACACGCAGCATTATTACATCTTTTTAAAACAAAACGTAATAATAATTCATCTGTTTGTACTCCACTAATAATTAGATATTTTACGAGTTCTTTATTTCCAAATAAGACAGAGAATCCTAGCGGGGTTGATCCATCTGCGCTTTTTGCGTTTATATTGCCCCCAAGATTTACTAATTGTTCTAATACTTTCTGAGGCCATTGGGTTTTAAACACTTTTTTCATATTAATGATTAATGTTTGGTTATCATTAATTAAGTATTTGTTATGCAATGCATTTTGAAGAGAGCTAACTTCGGGTGGAAGTAGTGGTACATCAAAAATAAACTTAAATAATAATGCTAAGCTAACTAAAAAAATGAAGCGTAAATAAAATTTCATAAGGCTCTAATTCGATAATTTGAACAATTTTGTTAATAATGAAAATTAAGCTGTTGGTGGCAAGATTTAAAATCGATGCGACCTAATACAATATATTGAAAAGCATTTTAAACAAATACTCTCGGTTCGTAAATACTTAAGTTATTATAGGGTGATTTAGTGAGGGTTTGCTAGACAATAACAAACAAATTGATTCTTTTATTGCATAAAAAAATCTTTAATAGCAAGTTGGTGATTTTTGAGCGTAGTACCCATATGGCGGATATCGAGGAAGAAGAACTATACTGTAAAGCGATTGATAATTTTTTGGGGTAATTTGCCAATTTTAATTATAAATTTTTTTGATGAATTTTAAGTGCTACATTTAATTTTAGTTTAGGCCCTATAATTTAGTTCTGTATTAACTCACTTTGAGAGTAGTTGGTTATGATTCTTTGACTAAGATGAGCTAGATGGTTTTTTATAAAACCATGGAAAAAAGGCACTCGTTCTTTTTTTATATTCAATAAAATCTGGGTTGGTTTCAAAAAATTTTTCTGTCATAGGAATTCCCGAAATGTATAAAATAAGATAGGTAATAGTTAATGGACTTATAATGGTTGTCCAACCCCAAGGAACAGAAAGTGCGATTAAAAACATTCCCCACCAAAGAGTAACTTCGCCAAAATAATTAGGGTGCCGGCTATATTTCCATACGCCATCGGTCATGATTTTATTTTTATTTTCGGATTTACTCATAAAATTGTGTAATTGATAATCACCGATTGCCTCAAAGCTGAACCCAATTAACCATATAACAACTCCCGTCAAATCTAATAA
>Ga0105046_10004038_pt1 | contig 23337 bp, 18 predicted proteins | sample MAT03_FD_78385 | JGI IMG/M metagenome (GOLD analysis project Ga0105046, IMG submission 78385) | Freshwater microbial communities from Lake Fryxell liftoff mats and glacier meltwater in Antarctica - MAT-03 (megahit assembly) | ecosystem: Environmental > Aquatic > Freshwater > Ice > Liftoff...
AAGAGATGTTTTTTCAGTTCTGGAATAGACGGGAAAAACTAAAAGAGGTTCAGTCTGTTCGTTTCTACTTAATGAAATGGCTTAAAAGAGAGAAGAAAAGTAGTCATGTTTGGAATATGGAAATCAAGCTCTTGAGCAGAGCTTGAAAAGACAAATCGTATACGTGCTTTATTCATCCATACGGAAGTGTTCAGCAATGTTTTGCTCGTTTCATTTACGGAATATACAAGAATAACGTCTTAATGGACACTATTCTGACTACCGTTTAAGAGACTATAGATTTCAGATTGAGGTACTTAAAGAGTTTCAATTAAGACCAATTCTGAAAATTGAGTAAACTAAAAAGTGTAGGCCCAAAGCGGGTGAATTTTAAGTCCTTAAAATAGAAATTTGATTTTAAATCGTACTTTTGGCCTGCGAAAAAGACAGATAAAATCATTAAACTTCAATACAAGACAAACGATTTACTGAACTAAAATTCTAAATCAGAGTTTGAATGACTTGAAGGCATCATAAAACTTAGACCTCAAAATTTTGTATCATCAATACACATTCAGCAAATATTTTCAAATAATTCCGAAACCGTAAGCAAAAGCAAACAACTCATTACTAGGGTGATATCACCAAATTAAACAAAATTAGATTAAAGAATTCAATCAAAATAAATGACAACGATAGACAAAACGCAACTGCTAAGTCACCGCATTCAGGTGATGGAAGAATCTCAAACCATTGGTATGGCAAAAAAAGCGAGGGAACTCGGTGCCAAAGGCTTTGACGTCATCAACCTCAGTTTTGGTGAGCCTGACTTTCCAACGCCACAACACATAAAAGATGCAGCAAAAAAGGCGCTGGATGATGGATTTACTTTTTACACACCTGTAGCTGGATATCCTGATTTAAAGAAAGCGATCTGCGATAAATTTGAAAGAGACAATAATTTAATATTCAAACCAGAAAACATTGTTGTTTCAACGGGGGCAAAGCAATCTATTGCCAATGTCATTCTTTGTTTGGTAGACCCAGGTGATGAGGTGGTCATTGTAGGGCCATATTGGGTGAGTTACCTGGAAATTGTAAAACTTGCAGAAGGGGAAGGAATAGTCGTTGGCGGCACGATAGATAATCAATACAAGCCAAAGATTGCCGACATTGAAGCAGCCATTACGAGCAAAACAAAAGCCATTTTGTATTCATCGCCTAGCAATCCTACTGGTGGGGTTTTCAATGAAGCTGAATTAGAGCAACTTGCTGATGTTTTGGTGAGACATCCCAACGTAATTGCGGTTGCAGATGAGATTTACGAATATATCAACTTTACAGGAAATCATTACAGTCTAGGTTCTATTGATCGGGTTAGAGATCAGGTAGTTACTATCAACGGCCTATCAAAAGGATATGCGATGACAGGTTGGCGATTGGGCTATATGGGCGCACCAAAATGGATAGCAGATGCTTGTGATAAAATTCAAGGCCAAATCACTTCTGGTGCCTGTTCAATTACCCAGAAAGCTGCCGTTACTGCGCTGAATTCTGACATGAAGCCAACGCACGATATGTGTGAAAGATTCAAAATCAGACGTGATCTTGTGTTAGAAAAATGCAAAGAAATAACTGGCTTCATCAATTTCGTTCCTGATGGAGCATTTTATCTTTTCCCAGATGTGAGCTACTATTTAGGAAAATCAACTCTGAACGGAAGTCTGATCCAAAATGGCATGGATTTATGCATGTATTTGCTAAACGAGGCTCATGTATCAACAGTGCCAGGAGATGCATTTGGCGAAGACAATTGCATCCGGATATCTTTTGCCGCAGCCGATGAAAAGTTGGTAGAGGCGTTTGATAGAATTAAATCAGCATTGGATAAATTAAAATAGAACAAACCTCTTATTCATTTTAAGCCAGAACTTTTTGTCCTTAAATTATAGCATTATAATTTCTATTCGACTGGTTCTGAAATAATTATGAAAGAAAATCTTAAGAAACTTTTCGAGCGTATGAACCACCTTCGGGTGTTGGTGATTGGCGATGTGATGGCCGATGCTTACATCCGGGGGAAAGTAGAAAGGATTTCTCCAGAAGCTCCGGTTCCGGTAATCAAAACAAGTTCAAGGGAGGTTAGGCTTGGAGGAGCTGCCAATGTAGCATTGAATCTAAAAGCACTCGGCGCAGAAGTTACGCTTTGTGCCATCGTTGGAAATGACAGCCAAGGCACAGAATTGGCCCAAATTATGGAAAATGAGGGCATTCGTTCTCACGGTTTGGTTGTTTCCAATGAGCGACCAACTACCATTAAAACAAGGGTTATTGCAGGAGGCCAACATTTGCTTCGGATTGATGATGAAAATGATGCACCGGCTACTGCAACTGAACAAAGTAAATTGTTAGAAAAAGCACTTGAACTTGTTGCAAGTGCAGATGCTGTAATTTTTGAAGACTATGATAAAGGCGTAATATTCAAGAACTTAATTAAAAGAGTTACTGAAAAAGCCAATGAAAAAGGAATACCAGTTACGGTAGATCCTAAAAAGCGAAATTTTCTGGACTATCAAGGTGCCAGCCTGTTTAAACCCAATCTTAAGGAACTTAAGGAAGGCCTTAAAATTGAAATTAATCCAAAAGAAAAATCGGATGTAGAATTAGCCTGCAAGCAAGCCATTCAAATACTTGGCGTAAAAGGCGTTCTTTTTACCCTTTCTGAAAATGGAATGGCTATTTTCAACAACAATGAGTTTAGGCATGTGCCAGCCATGCAGCGAGATATTGCCGATGTGAGTGGAGCGGGAGATACAGTTATTTCAGTTGCAACGCTCTGTTTGGCAGCTGGTTGCGACCATGAATTGACTTTGATTTTGGCAAATATGGCTGGAGGTTTGGTATGTGAATATTCTGGAGTGGTGCCTATTAAAAAATCACAATTGCTAACTGAAGCTGAAAGAGTTTTATCAGCCAGATAAAAAGTTTCTTAGAAAAGTGCCTTCCAGGTTCCTTTTATCCAATTGTATTTCAAGGAGCTAGGCGCCGCTAAGAACCAATATCGATTCAGATTTGTTGTGAAAGAAGGTTGCATGTAACAATTTACAGTGCAGCCTTGGCAACCAGGCAATCTGCCTTCAAGTGTTTTCATTTTCTGCACTTTTTCTGAATTGTAAAGGTCAAATAATTTTCCTTCAATTGGAATTGAATCTATCCCCAAATGGTAGCAAGGCAGAACCAATTCATTTTCTGGGGAAATTACAATAGTTGTTGTCAGTGCCTTACAAACAGGATTCGAAACCTGATTGCCTCCATCTAATCGCAATTGGATAAACGCTTGATTTAGAAAGACATTTTTCCTTTTTCCCCAGGCTTCAAGTTCCTTCAATTCGCTTGGTGTAAAGCCAATGCCTGTATCTACTTTGTTATAATCAAAGGCTGGATTCAGGATTAGGACAAGATTTTTTTGCATTGCATATTCTTCCCACATTGCCTTGATATGGTGGAGATTGTGCTTGAAAACCGTAAAAATTATATCTGGCCGCTCGCCTATTTCTTTAGCAATTTGAATAGACTCCTGTACTTGAGAAAAGCAATTTACACCCCGGCTTTCGTTGTGCTCATCTTCAATAGGTGAATCCAAAGAAAAATGAAGCATATCGACCAATCCTTTCAACTTTTTAGCCCACTTTGGATAGAGCAAGGCATTGGTTGTCAAGGTGGTAATAAAACCCAATCGTTTAGCCTCCTTCAAAAGGAGATCAACTTCTCTGTGTAGCAAGGGTTCTCCACCTGTAAAATCAATTACCTTAACACCCAGCCGTTTCAGGTCTGCAAAATTTTGCTTTGCTGTTTCTAAATTTACGTAAGGTGATGGCCGCTCCCATATGTCACAAAAACTACATGTTGCATTGCAGCGATAAGTAAGGTAATAGTTGCAAAGAACTGGCGACGAGCGAAGTAACATCTACTTTGTGGTGGTTAATAAAAATTAACACATTCTAGGCTGAATGAAATTCAAAAATCAAACCTTGAATTTTGACTCTTCGATTTCCAATCAAAATTATCCATGTAGTACACCTTCAATCTGAAGGGTAGGAATAAAACTGATGTTTTCTTCAATGATAGAGCCTGGCAGAAAAAGAAATTTCTTGTCAAAAATTTTGTTGCTCTCATCATCCTTATAATAGCTTACCCAAAATTCATTGCATAGATCAAATAGCTCAGGTTGAATGAGTTCTATTGGCATGGCCGAATGCGGAGGTAGATTTTTAACATGATGCCTAAGGGTAGCTGTGGTCTTTGCCCTGCCTCCAATTTCGCCATAACCACGACTCGTTACCAAAACGTTACGAATGCCAAAGTCATTCGAATTCATTACAAAAACCCTCCATTCAAAATCTCCATCTTCATGGCGTTCACGGCCAATGACGATAGAAACGCCAACTACTTTTGGAAAGGAAATATCCGACTTCATAACTTCTTAAGGAGTACTTTAAATATTCTTTCAAAATTAATGAGAATCTGCGCTTTGATTGCTTCCATATCTACTTCGAATCCAAGAATTTTTTTCATTGAAGTTACTGCTTTATCAGATATTCCGCAGGGCACAATCATATCAAAATAACTTAAATCTGTATTCACATTTAGTGCGAAACCATGCATCGTGACCCATCTGGAGGCTCTTACGCCGATTGCACAAATTTTCTCATCTTCTACCCAAACTCCAGTAAGACCTTCTTTTCTACCTGCGTTCTGAATTCCAAATTGGAACAAAGTGTCTATAATAGTTTGTTCTATCTCCCTTAAATAACGATGAATATCAGTATAAATTTGGTCTAAATCTAAAATGGGATAGCCAACAATCTGACCCGGCCCATGAAAGGTAATATCTCCTCCCCTATTTGTTTTGAAATAGTCAATTTTTGACAACAAGAGTTCTTCTTTGGAGACAAGTAAATTCTCAACATTTCCGCTCTTACCAATTGTGAAAACGGGTTTGTGTTCAGTAAAAAAGAAAAAGTGCTCTGGAACTATATTTCGATCGGATCGGGCTGCAATCTTCTGTTCAACAATACTTTGCAAAACATTTTCTTGCATTTCCCATACTTCGTTATACGCCGTAATACCCAAATCACGCCAATGCACAAGTGGTCTTGGCTTTTCTTGATTTCTCAAGGATTCAGAAATTAATTCAGAATTGAGATTTTCTGAATTAATTTCTACAAACCCCTGATTGCTTGACATTAACCTACTTTTGAAAGTTCATCTTTAAGGTAATTGATCACATCTACTGGAAATGGATCTACCTGATTGGCCTCAGCAAGATAAAAAGAAACCCAATCTAAAACATTGATCAAATAAATAGACTGTTCTACAAACGAATTTCCTTTTGCCTGAAGTTCAACTACTTGTCCAGCAACTTTTTCAAAAATGCCTTTGCAAACATCCATTCTGATCACTGTCCGAGGGTGATCGAACGAAGTCCGGATCAATAATGTTGCCGCATTTTGGAATACTACTTCCGGAAATTTCCAGCCAACTAGTTCATTGTGATTCATTTCAGGAATTACATTTACATGACTTAGTTGTTTTGAGTTTTCGGCAATTTGCTGCTGGGTTCTTACCAAAACTGCCTCAAGTTTTGTATCTCCGTAGAGTATGGGCAATTTTTTAAAGAAATAGGATGTTAATTTTTGCGCAATTGCATGAATATCCGTCGATTCACTTTCTAACAAAGCTATTGAAGCCTGAATCTCATTAAAATGAGTAGAAGGTGTTAATCCATGATGATTCAGAATTAGAAACAGCTGAATAAAACTGTAGCCGATGCTCGCCCTGGGGCTATTGCTTCTACCTGGAATCGTGATCGAATCATATCCATTTGCTTTTACAAATTCAGCCATTTTGCCTCCAGAAGTGATGGCAACAATTTGGGCGCCTTTTGCTTTTGCTTTTTCTGCAGCTGAAAGTGTTTCCTCTGTATTTCCAGAAAAGGAACAGGCTATAAATAAGGTATTTGCATTTATATATGCAGGTACGTCATAAGATTTTACAACATCAATTGGCACTGTGACTTCATCTCCTGTGAGTGCCTTTATCAAAGTGCCACCAATTCCTGATCCGCCCATTCCTGCAACAACTACGTTGTGAATGGGAGCCTTGGCAACACTTAGCTTAGCATTTGCTGCTATTTCCAAAGATTCTGTTAGCTGAGCTGGGAATCCTTGAATTAATTCTTTCATCATAATATTGACTTTCAAAAAATGTTTTTTCGTTTTTCAGATTAAGATCGCAAATTAAAGGAATTTAAGCGATTTAGGTTTGTGGAAATATGTCTTTGTCAACATCCCATGAAATTAATGACACAATGTTTGAAACTGAAATCAAATCATTCTGATAAATATTATAAGGACCACTATAGATTAACTTGTGTGCTTTGCTGTTCTAAATTGATCATAGTGGCAATTTAGAATGTATCCTCTAAAGGAGATAATGTAAGAATTCTTTAAAACTAAGGCTTTGTATTTGACTACCAATAATTTAAGTCAACAGTAGAAACAGCTCTTGGTACAAATTTTAAAAGAACTTTATTATTCCTTCCTCAACTTTAGGAGCAGTTTCAACCCGATTCAGACTTTTGGTTCTGCCAAAAATTTCAACTGATTTGGAATTATATGCTTCTGCTGCATCTTCAGCACAAGCGAAAAAGCCAAGATCTATTCGCTCCGATTTATTGTAAAGTGTAGCTCTAAATCTTTCACCTTCTTTGTAAACACCCCTAAATCCAGCTTTGCTGTGGTGTTTCTTTGTATTCCGGGTTATTTCAGATCTGGTTGCCCAGCAAATGTTATCAATTCGGCAATCGAGCTTATTTCCATTTTTGAACATCACATATTTATGTTCGTCACTTTCAGATTTTCCCAGAAACTCACCTGCAATTATTTTATGAAGATATATTGTTTCATTCGCATAACTACCATCCTTTTGTGGATGATTTTTTTGGTAAAAAGCATAGCCATTGCTGTGCTTTCTGAGATTTTCAGTCATTCTTTTGGTGGCATACAATGGGCTCTCTGTAAGGAGTTTGTACGTCTCTTCTGATATCAGAACTTCTTCATTGCAATTTTTTAAAGTGATTTTATAAAGCATTATACGCCTGAATGATAAAGGTTTATGTACATAAATAGCTTGTGGAATTCGGATGCTAATCTAAACCTTGATTTGTTTGTTGCACAATATAATCTACAACTTTCTTCAAATCATTTGTTTTTTCAAACACAGCTAACTGTCTATCAGCACCTGTACCGTTTTCCAAGATTCGATAAATGTAATTAATTTCCTCACGACTGCCAAGTTCATCTACCACATCGTCAATAAATAAAAGCAGTTCATTTACCAGATCTCTTGTGTTTACTTCTTCAGATTTTCCAAAATCGATCAACCTTCCATCCAAACCATAACGTGCTGCACGCCATTTGTTTTCGTTGATCAATGCCCGTCTGTACAACCTGAAATTGAGATTCTGGTTCATTAGTTTATATAGCTTTGCTATCAAGGCTTGCATCACAGCTGCCAAAGCGATTGTTTCATCAACCAACATGGGCACATCACATATCCTAAATTCAATGGTACTGAAGAATGGGTGCAAGCGTATATCCCACCAGATTTTCTTTGCATTGTCTATGCATCCGGTTTTGATGAGTAGATTTATATAGTCATCATATTCACCAACTGAAGAAAAATAATCCGGAATTCCAGTCCTTGGGAATTTATCAAAAACCTTAGTTCTGAAGGATTTAAAGCCTGTATTTCTGCCTTCCCAAAATGGAGAATTTGTAGATAAGGCAAAAACGTGCGGCAAAAAATATCGAACCGCATTCATAATATGCATTGCAGCATTTCGATCTGCGATTCCAACATGGACATGGAGGCCAAAAATAAGATTTCCTCTGGCCGTGTCTTGAAGTTCATTTACTATTTCCTCATACCGTGGATGTTCTGTTATGGCCTGTTCGGACCATAGCGAAAATGGATGAGTACCGGCAGCACCAATCTGCAAACCAGAATTTTTTGCCAGATCAGCAATTACCTTCCGAAGATATGTCACTTCTCTTCTCGCTTCTTGGATATTTCTGCAAATATTGGTACCTACTTCAACAACAGCTTGATGCATTTCTGCCTTTACTTGTTCTTTGAGTAATACTTTACCCCCTTCAACTATCTGTTGCATGTGAGACCGAAGTTCTCTTGTCTCCGGATCAATAACCATAAATTCCTCTTCGATTCCGAGTGTGTATTCCATTGATTTAAAGAAAGATAATGCTGAAATTATTTACGATTGGTTAAAGGAATGATATTCAATAACTGAAGTCAATCGTGTAATTGAACAAACAAATTGATTAAGATGTTGAATCTACCGAAACAAGTTTGCCCAGTGTTGATTCTTTTACAAATGAGCCCCAAGTCAAATTCATCTGACCTGCTTTATGTGTTTTGGCTCTTGAAATGGCTAATTTTGCAGCATTCTCCACCACCCAATCAAAATTTTTCTGACCTACTGATTTGAAATCTGCATCGGGGGCTGGATTACAAAAATCTATAGCCAAAGGAATTCCATCTCTAATCGCAAATTCAACAGTATTGAAATCGTAGCCTAAAGCTTGATTTAGTCGGATTACATAATCTTTAATGGTAGCAAGAAGCTTTTTAGAAGCAGGCTTGGCATCAGTCACATAGCGAAGATGATGTGGATTTCTGGGTTCGTATTGCATGATACGTACATCTTTTCCACCCAGGCAATAGCATCGGAAATAGTCATCAAAAACCACTTCTTCCTGAAGCATCATTACCAATTGACCGGTTTCACTATACGCTTTGAAAAAATCATCTGCGTTTTCAAGTTTATAAACATTCTTCCAGCCTCCACCTGCAAATGGCTTAAAATATGCAGGAAAGGTAACATAGTTGAAAATAGACTCCCAATCTAAAGGATATGCAAGATTTTCTCGAAATGTTTCGCTGTTGGTGTCGGTTGGGAGATCATGCGAAGGAAGAAGCACGGTCTTTGGAACAGGAACACCAACTTTGGTTGCAAGGGCATTGTTAAAAAACTTTTCATCTGCACTCCACCAAAAGGGATTGTTCAAGACTGCGGTTCCACAGATGGCAGCGTTTTTAAGGTACCCTTTGTAGAATGGAACATCTTGACTTATGCGGTCAATAATGACGGCATATTCAGTTGCTTCGGCTTGCATTACTTTGTCTATGTGGACAAATTCAGCTACAATATCCTTTTCTTTTTTTGCATTCACCGCTTCTACAAAAGCTTCGGGAAAAGATCTCTCTTGTCCAAATAAGATACCAATTTTCTTCATAATGCGTTGTTTTTTAATTAATTAAATTATGATAAAAAGTTAATTTGCGATATATATCTAGGGAACATTTCTCTCCAAACAGGCCAGTCATGAATGCCTCTTGGGATAATATCAAGCCAATGGTTGATCCCCTTGCCATGCAAAATTGCAGACATTTTCTCATTTGATGGCCGACAAAAATCGTGCTCCCCAACGCCGAGTACAATTCCCATTTTCCATAAATCAGGGTGGATCGCATGAAGAACAAAGTCCATTGGATTATGAAAATATGTATCGTCATTGTACTGACCATCCATTTGCATTCTGATGTCAAACGCACCGCCCATATTGAAACAATGAGATACGAGTTCAGGATACCTGAAAGCAAAATTTGTTGCATGATAAGCTCCGAAAGAACACCCAGCAGTAACAATTCTGCCTATACCTGTATCTAACAGCATTTTAGGATAGACTTCTTCTCTTATGTATCTATCGTATGCTTTGTGGGTATTTACCCTGTCAAATGGATGTATTTCCTTGTTGTACCACGAGGCTTCATCTACAGAATCAGGACAATACACTTTAACCAATCCGCTATCGATATACCACGAAATGGAGTCAAGTAACAAAAAGTCTTTGTTCTGAAAATACCTTCCCATTGAAGTGGGAAAGAGCAAAACAGGAACCCCAGCATGGCCAAAAGTAAGCATTTCCATATTTCGATTGAGCGAGCTGGAATGCCATTGAATGTAGTTTTCTTGCAATTGAATTTAATTTGAAGAAGCGAATTTAAGGGGTAAAATATTATAGACAACTTTTCTTTAGGCATGAAAATGCGATTTCATTTTAGCAAATATCTAAAGCGTAAGCGATTAGAAATCTCGGATAAATTATAACGTATTTTAGAAAATAAATATGAGAATTTGGAATGCTTAAAAACTAAGTGCCAGCGCATCTGAAAAGATGTAGTTCTGCTTTTCAGCATGCATAGAGATAGTTGACACTTAAGGCAATTGAACTAATATTGCACCGATCTATAAAAAGTAAACATGGCCTTTATACATAAAAATTTGGGGAAAATATTAATCTCCATCCTTCTGTTCACCTTTTACTTTGTCCTTGGCAAACTAGTCCAAATCAACAATATTTCTACTGATTATCAGCTGCATACAGAGTATATTCAAAGAATAAATTCAGGAAATGCTCAATACCCAGGGGTTTTTCTACTTTATCTTCTCGTGAATATTTTCAGCCTATTTTCCCATGACAAAGAGGTGTTGATGAGTACGCTTATATTGATTATTTCGATTGCATTTGCTTTCAGATCCTATTTAACTTTTGGCTATTTTGAAGACATAGCAAATACGAAAACCAAATCATTTTTCACGCTGCTCCTTGCGATATATTTTCCAATCTCGATGGTCTATTTTTATAATCCTCAGTACTATTATTTTGGGAGTTTTTCACCTAATGTTTTTCACAATTCAACCATTACACTTGTATTTCCGTTTACACTCCTGATATTTTTCCTACAACTTCAATATTGGGAAAAACCGAACAGTAAAACTTTGGCATTACTTACAAGCGTTCTAGTTTTAAGTTTATTTATAAAGCCATCATTTTTCTTTGTTTACCTTGCTGTGACTCCATTATTTAGCCTTGCAAGGTTTAAAATTTCGAGAACACTATTTCATTCTATGGCTCCAATTTTTGCAGGAATCGGAGTAATGGTTCTCCAAACTATTCTCATTTATGTATTAAATCAGGGCTCATTTTATGAAGGCAAGTCGGGTATTGCTTTTAAGCCATTTGCCTATTGGACAATCGTTTTTCCTACTTTTATGTTTCCAATTTCCATGTTGGGGTCGTACCTTTTTGTTGGAGTCTATCTTTTGTTTGCATTATGCAAAAAACCAAGTATTGAAATTTTATATTGCTCCGCAATGGTAATTGTATCAATTTTAATTTTTGCTTTGGTCATCGAAACAGGACCAAGGATGAATCATGGAAATTTCTATTGGCAGGTTGTGCCAGCCTATTACCTATTGCTAATTGTTGTTGTGAAAGATTGGATAATCCGGTACAAGGCCAAGACAATCCCATTTATATTTTCTTGTGTTCTCTTCTTACTTTTTCTAGCACATGCTGGTTCTGGATTCTTTTACCTGTATAGATTTTTTATTTTAAAATCGTATTCATAGACTGCTCAGAGTTATGATCATTCTAATAGGATTATTTTGAAATCTGGCAAGAATTAAATATCTGCAATACTTTTAATTGCAAGAACGAACGCAAAAACTTCAAAAGATCTCCTATTTGGAAAGGCAATTGAAGTTGTAGTCTAAATATTAAAACAGGCTATTTCAATTATTTCATAGCCAAAGTTTTTCCAATTCCAAGAAGCCTAAAACACCTACTTTTTATAATTAAGTAGGTGATGCTTCGCCAAAATCTTCCAAACAAAAAGAACACCTAAGCCTATGAATATAAGCCATATAGAATAGTTTACATGAGATATCATTGGGCCTTGAAACATAAAGTAGTGTTGAGCAGGAAATTCCTGAAACGAATCATGATTCACCTCTGAAGTAAAGATTTTATAGGCTGAAGGAAACCATGAAAGTTGAACAGGATACCATACCTTAGAAAAGAAAATACCAATAAAAAAAATCGCCAAACATTCCATTCTGCTAAACTGAATTCGTTTGAAAAACAACATGACGATTGAGACTAAAAATGGAAGAAATAGAATGGTGTGCCTTGCTTCTGGCTTCAAAAGAAAAAGGCACAAAAAAAATGTAATAAACAGAATTGAAACTCTGTGGTTTACGAGGTTAATAAATTTGGGAAGGAAAAATAAAAACAAAATAACAGGCAATCCAAAAAACATAATGTTGTCAAATAAGCCAATCAAAGGCTTAAGAGTCATATACAAAGGAGGGCTGAGCGTAAAATTTCCGATAAATCCTTTGGGGGCAAAATTGTTAATCTTTGACAAACCAAACTGCAAGACAATGAGAAAGAGCAAAAAGAATGATTCCCAGACCAAATATTTTCGCCAATCACCAAATGAAAGAACTAGATCATTAATTAAGTTCTTATGAAGATTTATAAGAAAGTATAGACATATGCACAATAAAATTATTGAAATCGGAAAAAGGTAAGGACTAATCTTGTCTGGAAATGTCAATAAGGTATATCGGCCCATTCCATAAACGATAAAACAAGTACCTATGAAAAACAAGGCAGGCACCAGAATGCTTAAAATCAATGACAAATTAAGCTTTGGAGTTTTACCCAAAAAATGATTGTCGATTTGCCGAAGAATTCTTTCTCCAATGAAAAAAAAACTCAAAAAAGGAAGCGTAAAAAATGCAAGCAAAGCAAGAAAGCTGAACAGTATTTTTTTATTTTCCAGTGTAGTATAGAATAAACCCAGAGCGAGACAAAATACCAATGAATCAGTCATAACTGGGTTATAAACCGAATCTTTTAAAACATGAAAATTAAGATACAGGAAACAGTAAAAGATAAACTTATCAGCTCTACGGAAGTTCAATCGCCGGCTAATCAGCTCCGTAAAAACACAGGAAAATAAAATGCATCCAAGGTTGAAAAATTGAAACATTCGAACAGATTCATGAATTGAGGGCCCAAAGTCAAATATTTCCTTGAGGATAAATACAAGAGTTGCAGGCAGAATCCTGAAAATATGATAGTTGTCTGTTTTCGGAAGAAACTCAAATGTTGATTGCAAGTACCAGGATCCATCATAGCCCAAACCTTCTGCAAGACCAATATAAGGGATTTCAAGAATTTGAAAGCCATTTACAAGTGAAATGAAAAAGATGAAAAAAACAAGAATATAATGGCTTTTATCTGTCGGGCCAGTAAAGGATGACTGTTCGTTGAAAATCATGGTCACGCTGGAGATGTCTAGAATTTATTGAAAGTAAATCATATTTCACTATTTTAAGATCTATGGACTGAAACAATTCCAAATAAGAACCAAGGCATTAATTTTATCCCTCGTTTTCACTGCCTCCCCCCGCTCTCTTTCTCCTGCTATATTTAAGCCTTGTATGAAGTCTGTTGGCCCTCATCATGTCAATGGATATTTGAACCAGAGCAACCAAAAGGGCGATTATTATCAAGGATATTAGTGATTTATATTCTTCCATAAATAGGAAAAAATTATAAAACGCGTGAAAAAAAATGGCAGTAAGCAGTCCTCTTATTCTTAGTCCAAATGAACTAAGGTCATCTGTATCAAGGCCATACTTACTCAATCCTGAATAATAGCCCATGATGATTCCACAAATTATGCCAACTGGAATTGTAGTAAGCATTCTCCATGTGTCGCTAAACTTGTCATTTTGTAAAATGTGCCACAAATTATCCGCTGTCGTAAATCCCAATGAGATCATGATGCATATCAGAATTCCAGCAAGTGGCTCGTCAAACTCACGTTTTCTGTAGGCATACGCAATTATGACAATATACTTATTCAACTCATCTACAAATGCCGAAAAAGTAGAAAAACCAATTTTCCCAAAAAGAGAGTATTCCCTTTCTGTATAACCAAGTTCGGCTGCGGTATATTTGATAAACAAAGAAGGTACAACAGTTAACATGGCTATAAAAAAGCATGTTACCAGAACGGTTCCATCTCTTGAGTTCAACTTTGATCGAAAGCTGTTAACAAGATAGATGGCGATTGCGGGACAGATAAGAACTGATAATATATTTACAAGACTCACTATATTTCTACTATTTCTAATTAGCACCTACAATATTGGTAGGCATTGTTTTTGACTGAAATTGAACACCATAAACAGCGAGCTCTTTCAAAGTTGGTTTGTAAATTTTGTAATCAAGTGGCAAAAGTAAGCCTTTCTGAGGGATTTCGTTGTGTAACAACAATTTAGCAAATATGCCTAAAGGTAAGCCCACAGTTTTTGCCATTGCTGTCTGTGAGGTATTCTCGCCTGTTAAACAAAGTGAGCTAATGGTTTGAAAATGACTATCTTTAACTTTATATTTAAAGATGTGCGTCATGACTACAAGATCTTTGTCAATTGTTTTAAGTGGCCATGCGGTCACGATCAAATCTAATAAAAAATCGGCAGGGGTGCCTTTAAACCTTTTTAAATTAGTTGGATTTTGAGGCAAAAAGCCCATCGAAACAATATCGTCAACGATGGTCTCATTTCCTACAAAACTCAACAATGCATTTTTACCATATAATTGATAATCAGGCAGAAATACACAAATATAATCTATGTAAGTTGCTGTTGGCGGAAAAGAAAGTTGATTTTCATCATCGGTCATACCCAATTGAACAAAAACATCCCAACGTGTGCAAAAGCCCTTTTTTCTCAAAGTGCCTCGTTTAAGATCTTTCACATTTGGAATTCCATACAATTTGGCATATGGCACAGAATCCCTGTTTGGGTAGGCTTCGAACTGACCCCAATTGGCAATTTCAATAGATTCGACACTAGAAAATAACCGATGGTAAGGAACAAAAACACTCGATCCGTTTTGAAGATATTTTGATCCTCCCTTCCCTGCAAGCACCACATTGCGTGGATTCCATGAAATTTTATATCTGAATGGATTGTCATCATTCTCATCTGCAACCAGTCCTCCGCAAAATGATTGAAAGCTTGATATCTCCCCACCTTTTAATTTTATTGTATCAATAATTTCCATGGCCGACATATGATCAATGCCAGGATCTAAACCACATTCATTCATAAACACAAGCCCTTCCCGCTTTATTGATTCAGCCATTGCTCTCATTTGTGGCGATTCATAAGACGCAGTAATAAGGTTGGCCTTACACTCCAAACAAGCCTCGCCAACGAGAGGGTGCATTGGAGGCGGTAGTAATGAAATGACAATCGAATGGCCTTTAATCAGGTTTACAAGACTAGGAATATCAATTGCAGAAAAAACAACTGCATTGGCGAATGGGAGTATTTTTACTCTATCTCTTAAAAGCACTTCATCTGCTTCTGCAACAGTAAACCTAAAACCCTCTTTTTCAGCAAGTTTATTGATGTAGTCCAACAAAACTGTTGCACTTCTACCTGCGCCCATAACCAAAATTGGAGTATTCATATCTACCAAAATATCTGCGATTTGTCTGAAAAAATCGAAATTATGAAATATGATTTTAGAATAAAAAAAAACATTAAGTGCATATTTGCGGCCCATTTAAAACAAATATGAAAATTGCAGTAATTGGAGCAACAGGTCTTGTTGGCTCAGAAATGTTAAAAGTTTTAGCTGAATCGACCTTAAAAAATGAAGAAATTCTTGCAGTAGCTTCTTCAAAATCCATAGGAAAAAAAGTAGATTACAATGGGTCTAGCATTTCTGTGATTGGCATGGAAGAAGCCATTGCCCAAAAACCTCGCTTTGCAATTTTTTCAGCAGGTGGATCGACCTCTTTGGAATGGGCACCAAAATTTGCAGCTGCAGGAATCGTGGTAATTGATAATTCTTCTGCATGGAGAATGGACCCGGATAAAAAGTTGGTTGTCCCAGAAATAAATGGAGATCAAATACTTGATACAGACCTCATCATTGCCAATCCGAATTGTTCAACGATCCAAATGGTATTGGCTTTAAACCCAATTCATAAGGCATATAAAATTAAGAGGGTTGTTGTCTCCACGTATCAATCTGTAACTGGTACCGGCGTCAAAGCCGTTGAACAACTGATGGATGAAAGAAACGGTATTGCTGGCAACAAGGCTTATCCGCACCAAATTGATTTGAACGTAATTCCTCATATTGATTCTTTTTTAGACAATGGCTACACAAAAGAAGAGATGAAAATGGTGAACGAAACCCAAAAAATAATGGGTGATCAATCCATAAAAGTAACTGCAACAACAGTTCGAATCCCTGTAATTGGAGGTCATTCAGAGTCTGTAAATATTGAAACCATTATGCCATTTGAAGTTTCTGAAATCAGAAATTTAATGTCACATACCGATGGAGTGATTTTACAAGATGAGCCTTCCAAAAACATTTATCCGATGCCAATGCATAGCCATGGTAAAAACGAGGTTTTTGTAGGGCGTATCAGAAGGGATGAATCCATAGAAAATGGACTAAATATCTGGATAGTAGCAGATAATCTCAGAAAAGGGGCAGCAACAAATGCGGTTCAAATAGCAGAGCTTATCTCTAAAAAGTATCCAAGATAGCTTTAGATTTCGAAGAAATAGGGCTATAAAATTTAGCTAAAGTCTTTACGGAAAATTCAACATCTTCAATGGTATTGAATTTTCCAAAAGAAAAGCGAACTGCACCGCGACTTGGATCGGCCTTGATGCCACGCAGTACATGAGAGCCAAGCTCAGAGCCTGAACTACAAGCACTTCCACCGGAAGCGGCAACATGGTTAATGTCCAGGTTGAAAATCAACATTTCATTTATTTCAGAAGGTGGGAGACTTACATTGAGTACTGTATAAAGACTATTAGTCAAATCTTCGCAGCCGCCATTGAAGGAAACATCTTGAATTTCTTCCTTTAATCTTTTGATCATTAATGACTTAAGATGCTCTATCTGTGTTCGATGTTGGTCCATTTCAGAACAAGCGATTTCGAGGGCTGTCGCCAATCCAACTATGCCTGAAATATTCTCCGTTCCTCCCCTCATATTTCTTTCTTGTGCCCCACCATGAATTAATGGATTGATTTTGACCTCTGGAGATATATACAAAAATCCTGTGCCTTTCGGTCCATGAAATTTATGAGCAGCCCCAACCATGAAATCGGCCTTCCATGCATTTAAATCGTGCTTGAAATGTCCGACAGTCTGCACAGTATCAGAATGATAAATTCCGCCATAGGCTTTGACTAAATCTGCAATTTTTTCTACGGGATTGATATTCCCAATTTCATTGTTGCCGTGCATCAGCGAAACAAAAGAGCCAGGTTGCTTTTCAAGAGTATCTTTCAATTGATCAAGATTGATGTTTCCTCTTTGATCAACCTCTAACATATCTAACTCTATAACACCTGCTTTTTCTAAATATTCAAGTGTATGCAAAACAGCATGATGCTCCAAAGGAGAAGTGATTGCCTTTTTAATGTTATACTTTTTAACAGAACTTATAATTGCACAATTGTCTGCCTCCGTGCCTCCAGAAGTAAAAAAGATGGAGGACGGTGAAGTGTTCAGTAGCTCAGCAACTTTCTTGCGTGCAATTTCAATTGCCGTTTTTGATTGTCGACCAAAACTATGTATAGATGATGGATTGCCATAATTTTCACTAAGGAAAGGAATCATGGATTCCAGAACAACAGGATCTAATTTGGTGGTGGCTGCATTGTCAAGATAAACTTTCATTATCAAAATTTGGCGTTTTCAAGAATGGATAATCTCTTTAATGTCCTTTATTATTTTTTTGGTAAGCGATTCAACTTTTGTTTCAGAATCGGCTTCGGCATAAATTCTTATTATAGGTTCGGTATTGGATCTCCTAAGATGAACCCATTGGTCTTCGAAATCAATTTTGACACCATCAATAATATTGATAGGCTCTTTCTTATATTTCTCCTGAATGTCGTCCAAAATCTTGCCAACGTTAATCTCTTCAGTTAGCTCTATTTTATTCTTGGACATAAAATAGTTTGGATAAGTAGCTCTTAGTCTTGATGTTGAGCCCGAAAATTTAGCCAAATGAGATAAAAATAGCGCAATTCCAACCAAGGCGTCACGGCCATAGTGCAGCTCCGGAAAAATAATTCCTCCGTTGCCTTCACCTCCAATTACGGCGTTTTTTTCCTTCATCATCTCAACCACATTTACTTCGCCCACAGCAGAAGCAAAATATTGACCACCAGCTTTCAATGTCACATCACGAAGCGCTCTTGTAGAGCTCATATTTGAAACCGAATTGCCTTTAATGTGCTTTAAAACATAATCTGCAACGGCAACTAAAGTATATTCTTCACCAAACATGGTTCCATCTTCGCAAATCAAAGCCAATCGATCTACATCAGGATCGACAACGATGCCTAAGTCAAACTTTCCATTTTTCACTTCTGATGAAATAAAAGTCAGATTTTCAGGAATGGGCTCAGGATTGTGAGGAAAAGAGCCATTGGGTTCACAAAAAAACTTCGTTATGTTCTCTGCTTCAACGCCCAAACATTCAAGCAACAATGGAACTGCTATCCCACCTGTTGAGTTCACTGCGTCTATGGCTATTCGAAACTTTTTTGCCCGAATGGCTTCAATATCTACCAGAGGTATTTGGAGAATTGCATCAATGTGTTTTTGTAAATGGGTATGATCCAACTCGTATGAACCCATTTTCTTATTTTCTACAAAGACAAAATCTTCGTCTGCAGCCAATTGCAAAACCTTTTCACCAAGTTTGGCAGAGATAAACTCGCCTTCTGCATTGAGTAATTTTAATGCATTCCATTGAGCAGGATTGTGACTTGCTGTTATAATGATGCCTCCATCTGCCTGCTCAGCAACGACTGCCATTTGAACAGTTGGTGTTGTGCTAAGTCCAAGGTCAATAACATTTAATCCTAAATTTTGTAAAGTCGTTGAAATCAACTGAGAGATCCATTCACCGGAAGGCCTTGCATCACGTCCAATAACAATCTTAGAGCCTTTGGCATTTTTTAGAATAACAGTACCATATGCTGCAGAAAACTTTACTACATCCAGTGGAGAAAGATTTTCGCCAGGCTTTCCTCCAATAGTTCCTCTAATCCCAGAAATCGATTTTATTAACGACACCTATTTAATTTTAAAGTAAATTTTATATGCTCTTTCGAAGATGCAAAAGTAAAAAATTTGAATCTTTAGGCTGCTACCAATTTCATTATATTTAGAATAAAAAAAACTATTCAATTATAAGTCAATCAAATACGAAAATGTCAAACGGCCTTCGTCAAAGTAAACGCTGTAATCTCAGGCCAAATGCCAACTCTACCTGGATATCCGATAAAGCCGAATCCTCGGTTTACATACAGTTGCTGATCTTTTTCAGTATATAGGCCTGCCCATTGTTTGTACATATATTGAACTGGACTCCACTTTAAGCCTGGAATTTCGATGCCAAATTGCATGCCATGTGTATGGCCTGAAAACATTGCGCCAATATCTTTATAGTGCGGGATAACCTCTGCCTCCCAATGACTTGGGTCGTGTGATAGCAAGAGTTTAACCGGCAAAGCTTCTGTCCCAGAATACGCTTTCTTTAGGTTTCCATACTTCGGAAATCGACCCTTGGCACTCCAATTTTGTATTCCAATTATGCCAATTTCTTCGCCGCCTTTTTCAATTTTCACATGTTCATCCATCAGCAGTTGCCAGCCGATAGATTTTTGTAAATCTTTCAAATGTTGAAAATTGGCTATCTTTTCTTCTTTTGAAGACCAGTTTTTATAATCGCCATAATCGTGGTTGCCTAAAACAGAAAATATGCCCAAAGGAGCCTTTATTTTTGAAAAGATGTCTACATAATCTTCAAACTCAATGGACTCATTGTTAACAAGATCGCCAGTAAAAAAAATCAAATCAGGCTTTTGATCTATTACCATCTGAACTCCTTTCATTACTGCTTCTTTGTTGTAAAAGCTTCCAGAATGGATGTCCGAAATGTGAACAATTTTTAGGCCTTCAAAACTGGATGGCAAATTTTTAAGCTTCAAACTGATGCTTTTTAAATGGTAAAAATGAGCGCCCTTTACCATGCCGTAAATCAAGCTTACCAACGGAACGGCGGCAATGCCCATTGCTATTTTCGACAATGCAACCGATCGGGTTGGAGAAAATGGAATGGGTTCATGAATTACTTTTGATTTAACCCATAGAAATGACAAAATGCCAAGCCTTGAAACATCTTCGAGCAGAAGAAAAACGATGACAATGATTTTGGAAAAATATACAATGAAGAAGGATGAAAAGCTAAAAAGCAAGAACAAACGAGGCATATGGGTTTGACCCAATATTCTGAAAGAAAAGAAGTTAAGTACAGAAAACAGTGTAAAACTCCAAAATGCATATACGGCTAGCTTTCTTCCAAAACCGAAGTCTGGCAGGATGGACTTAAAGGCTTGAAAAAAGTAAAAATCAATGGCCAAAACGAATGCGGCAAAGAAAAAAAGAGGAAGTAGTTTTTGAAGTTCCATAGGATAGAAATGTCAAAGACAAAAACAGGGCCAAAAATTGCCTGCCTGAAATCTATTGGGCGAATGGTAAGCCTAAGGTGATATTAAATGAGATGCTTATACATCTGCATATTTTGGCAAAGGATAACTTGGGTACCTTTCTTGTTTTAAAAAAATCGTTCTTCCATTTAAATTATAAATGAAAGAACGATTTAGATGTTGATTTTAAAGCACTAAAGAGAAAGCCTTTTCAACTCAAAAGCTCTTCTATGAAGCAAAATGGCTACTTAACAACCCAACGGAGTACCTTTTCAGAATCTCTTGCACTTACTTTAATTAGATAAATTCCTTTTTCAACGCTTCCGAAAATATCGGAAGTAGAAGTTGAAATGTTGCCTTGTCCTGCGTTAAAATGATGTGTATTTAATTTCCGGCCTAAAACATCCATGAGCTCTACTACCACTGCCGAAGATTTTGGATTGTTGATGTTAATTGTAGAATTACTGCTGCTCGGATTTGGAAATACATTGAATGAAAAATTTTGATCACCAAGTGTTGACAGATTTGAAGTTATACACCTTCCTCCTACTAAAATATTATCAATGAACAAGTTATTACCCTTGTCGCTTTTCATCTCAAACTTGAATAGCATATTGGAAATGCCCGTTGTGAAACCTTTTAATGAAATCAATTCTTCTCTATAATCTGTCGGACTTGGTCTAAAATCAGCCACTGCAAAAGCGGTCACGGTAGCAAGGCGAGGTGATGTTGTATTGTTTCTAACAAAAACTGGCGTCCATGTTTGTCCGCAATCTGTAGATACCAAAACCCTCAGTTGATCGAGTGCAATGGAGGCATCCCTTTGTTGAAACGCCAATTGAAAAGTCAAATTGCGGCATGTATCTGGCACTGAGGTTAAATCTATGCCTGGACTGACAAGTTCTCTAATGACATTTGAAGTTAAATAATTCTTTATTCGAAGGGCTTGCCTTCCTTCGTTTGGTGCTAAATTATTTCGTGTCCAGGTATTTGCATCGCTTGTTATGGTCCATTTCTTGTCAGGAGTTGCGGAATAATTTGGAAACGCTGCATTTTCAAAATCCTCCAAGAAAGGCGAAGCGTTTGTTGATACTGCGGGTTTTACGGTTATATAACTTGTTTTTGTTACTGTAGATCCGCCTGCTTTGTTGCTAATCGTTAAAGTAACTGTAAAAGTTCCAGCTGCGTTAAAAGTCAGAGTTGGGCTTGCGATAGCAGGATTTGAAAAAGTTCCACCCGCTGAAACCGTCCATGCGTAGGTCCAATCTGAAGCCGTGCCGTTGGGTGTGAAAAGACTAAAACCTACCTGATTGCCTTCGCAAATACTTCGAAAATTTGCAAAAAAATCAAAAGTTGGCCTCACAATCGTTTTATACTGAACATCCCATCCTGCGGCGTTTCCAGCGCCATCCGATTTAAAATTGAGAAGCATTTTTGGCGTCGTACTAAAGATGGTATCTGGAAGAGTTGTGCCAGAAAATTTGGCTATCAAAGTGTCTCCCGTATTTCCCCGTGAGTAAGCATATAAAGTATCGCCCGCATTGATGTTGATAGTCTTAAATGAAAATTTTACAACTGAACCATTGTCAATTCCGTTTATAACCCACTTACAATCTGCATTGTTGAAATAGTTCTTGCTTGTTCCGCTTCCATCATCGAATCTGCCGAATGATGAATTCAATGACTGCATTGGCCGGCAAGTGGCTGCTGTATCTCCTGCAATTATTCCTGAAACCAACAAAGAATACCTCTGTAATTGAGGTAAATTTGAACCTGAAGTTAGGGTTCGCTTGTGGCGTATTACGATTTTATAGGCTTGTCCAGGCTGCACTCCGGTAACTTCAATCTTCTCAACATTGTCAACGATGTTGTCGCCTTTTTTGGCTCCAAATCCTGCACTATCTGGGTTTAAACGCCAAGGCAAGGAAACAAGCTGATTGCTTTGGTTTATTACTCTAAGATCCAAATCATTGACCAACATTTTCAGTCTTGAGTTATATGCCTTTGGCCCTGGAACGCCTGGAAGATCGGTCCAACAAATTGTGGCTGTAAGATTCTGACCGCCTCTGGCAATCACATCATATTCTTTGGTTTGCTGGTTTCGCAATACTTCTTCAACGATCATCGACGTAACGCTGTCATTCGAAATTACGTCGGCTGCTTTCCTGGTGTTCATCAAGCCCCAACCAAATCTATAATCTGGCCCAGGGAAACTCCATGCCTCATCTGCTGTGTGAATGACAAGTCCTTTCAGTGTAGAAGAAATCATTTTTCTTTGGTTGTGCGTATTGCTAAAATGTTCTTGCAGAAGCAAACAAGAACCAGCAACAGTTGGGCTCGACATTGATGTACCATCAAGTGTGACATACTGAATGTCTGATGCACTGCCAAGCGATGGCACATCGACACCGCAGCCAACAATATCAGGTTTTATTCTACCATCATCAGATGGGCCAAAGCTTGTAAATGAGGAAATAACAACACTATTTGAAGATGTCCAACCATTTGTTAGAGGATTAACTGCACCTACTGTGAGAATATTTTTTGCAACTCCATAAGTAGCTATGCAATCGTATTCTCCATTTTTTGGTCTGTTGGGATCTGGAGGTGAAGGCTGAGTACCTCTGGAATTGCCGGCTGCTTTTACAATTAGATAATATGGCGCATTGAATGCAATTCTATCCCAATCTCTTGATTTGGCGTCGTAGTACCCAAATTTATAATCATACTTTGTATTGACGGCGTCATCTCCTAGCCATTCATATTTATTGGTACTTTCCACATATTCCCAACCTGCTCTATCT
>Ga0105046_10004039_pt1 | contig 23334 bp, 19 predicted proteins | sample MAT03_FD_78385 | JGI IMG/M metagenome (GOLD analysis project Ga0105046, IMG submission 78385) | Freshwater microbial communities from Lake Fryxell liftoff mats and glacier meltwater in Antarctica - MAT-03 (megahit assembly) | ecosystem: Environmental > Aquatic > Freshwater > Ice > Liftoff...
CATTCTGGCTAAAACCAGAGTGTGAAATGGAGACGGGCCGAGTTCCTGAAGCTCGGTCCATAGCTGCGATTCCTGTAGCTTGGACATTCATGTCCGAGATCCTGACCATGCGACGGACATGAATGTCCATCCTACATTCGATCGTTCCGCCATCGCACACAAAACTTGACTCATCTGCTACATGTTTCAAAAGGTAAGCGTAGTCCGGATGGAACACTGTTGGCGTCGGCCAGCGACGATGGCACGGTCATCATCCGGGACATTTCGCCCCGCGATTGAATTGTCATCGTAGGTTCCAAAGCTGGAACTTCGCTGCCGAAGCGTCCTGGGTGCGGAAGCATGGCAAGGTCCGCGAAAAACTCAGTCTGTTTTTTTAAAATCCGGATACCGAGCAATGAACAAACTCTTGTCAGGAGCCTCGCCTTTCTCTTCAAGGCGGTAATACTCGGCGACGATCGCATCCAGTTGCTGCTCGCGTTCCTCGTTCTCGTCAACAAAGCTCGGCATGGTTAGCTTTCTTCGCTCAGATAATTTCTCAGCTTTTTCAGGCCTCGTCGCAGTAATCCGGCGACAGCTTCCTGAGTGCGGCCGAGATGTTGAGCGATCTCGGCGTTGGACCAGTTGTGATAATACTTCAGAACCACGTCTGACCGTTCGTCGACGAGAAGCTTCAGCAGGGCGTCGGCCAGTTGGTCCACACGTTCCTGCTTCATCAGTTTCATGCTGGGGGATGTCTGATCGGCTACCAGTTGGCGATGTAGAAGAGCGGAGGACTGTTCCAGTTGATCCTGTAGAGACACTTCCCGTCCGGCGGCGGGTTTGTCTCGACCGTAGTGTTTAGCCACGCTCTGCAGGTTGTGGGTCAAAATCATTTTGAGCCATGCCCGCAGCTCCGCGTCTGTCTTGCCTCGAAAGCCGGCAAAGTCGCGGTGAGCCTCCAGCATGGTTTGCTGCACGATGTCTGAAGCACCTTCCTTGACCTTGAGCTGCGGATTCAACTGCAGGTCGGCAAGCAGCATCAGGTAGCTGCGGTACTGGTCAAGGTCTGGAGCAACGTTGTCTCCGGTGCTGACTCTCATATCCGTCTGCTGCTCCTGAATAAAACAATTCCAAAACCCTCTCGGAGGAACGACGCCCGGTCGGTCATCGTCGGGACACTGCCGCAGCCCTTGCGAAGGTCACTGTTCCTTCAGGCGACATCGCGGAACAAATCGGGCGGGGAATTTTCCGAATTTGTGCCCTTGCTGAAATCTTCAGGAAATTCACGAAAAACACGCGTCTTGCAGCGGTTGAGCTGCCATCGGCTGTTGCCTCAGGAAAGAGAGGACTTACGACCCCATCTTTCCTGGAGAATCCCATGTTAGCCTGCTTCCGATTCAATTGCCAAACGACTTTGATAACTCTGACGTTCGCTCTGACGGCTCTGCTGCCTGTGCCGCAGGAGGCATTCGCCGACAGACCGCTGATTCCTCCCGCGAATCCATGGATTGCGATGGCGTTTTCTACTCACACAACGCAAGCTCAGATCCTTCACGACTCACTACGTCCATTTGATCCGGATCGGCCCACATTCGTGATCACACACGGAATGGGAGGCACGGAGGCAGGTGATCGTTTTCATCAACTGGCGGAGGCTATTTGCCGTGCCATTCCGGAGTCCAATGTGCTGATGATTGACTGGTCGAAACAATCGTGGCGGACGAGAGGATACTTTCAGATTCCCTCTCCGTGGGACGTGGCATGGTCATTCCAGACATATTCCCTGTGTGACTGCCAAAGCCCCATTGCCGATGTGGGCTTTTTTCTCGAAACGCCGACAAATGCGATGGCAAAAGACCAGCATGTCTTCGGAGTTGCCTGGCTGACGACTCGATTGCAGTCCGGCGATCTGATATGGCTGTTCCCCGAACTCATACTGCCAGAACCAAAAACTGAAGACTTTGATGCCATCGTTACGATCTCAGGAGAAGTCCTGGATCTCGGCTTGCCACGCCACCCGTTCATCACCGAGACCGACAGTGAGCCCTCGGAGCCAATAGTGGTGTCGTTGCACTGATTCAGGAATCGCTGAACCACAATGTTTCAGCCCTGTCATGGCCTGTCAAGAGACTCTCGCACCCGCGTGAATCATGCGAAGAATTCCCGGATAGCTTCCGATGGGTTTCCACTGGTAAGCACTCGTGCATAAGTTTCATTATTTAACCGCGTGGGCAACGCCCCGCGCTTTCGCGAGGTAAAGGTTGGTGCTTAAGTGGGCGCAGATCATTGATTCAAGTTCATCGTAGTTGTCAAACCTCGGTTCCACTGGCATAAAGCCCAATGGCGTGGTATCGTGATCCGCATCCCGAGTCTGCATCAGCGTTAATCAGCGAAGATCAGTGTTCCGGATTTCCGCCTCAACACGTCATTATTGATGGTCGCGAAAGCGCTGGGCTGAGATCTCATTATGACGGACTTGCTTCTGGACAAGTTCGTACGCACCCGGCCCGCCGTTAAACAAATTATGCTCGATAACTTGTGGACGGGTGCTTACAATTGGTGCGGTGGGGAGGGTATAATTTTGATGGCCCCAGGAACCTACTTTTGCATAGCCTCGCTGGCACTTCGGGCTGGCAAAACAAGCACCGACCTCGTATTCAAGCGGCGCGTTTCAGTGGCTCATTCATAGACGATGGCCTGGCACGAGACACGACCTCCGCGTTTAGAGATTCCTGAAGCTCTTCCAGCGAACAGCCGGCTCGATAGGCAAACTGAATCGACACGCAGTCGCCTGTCGCTACTTCCATGGGATCAGGGATCGGCATCACAAACTCATTCATCAGCCACTGCACCGCCCTGCCCTCACTTAGCACAAACGCCAGAAAGTTATTCGTCAGCAATCCAATTGCGTTGAAGTGGCCGCTGCTTTGGATCGCCAACTCGACATCAATATGAAATTCGACGGCAAAGTCGGTTCCATAGTCAATCGTGCTGTAGTAGTGTGGATCCGCAAGGCAAGACTCCTTCAAGTGCGGTCCCGGTGGCTCGAAGAGTGGTACCGCTGCGGTATATCCGGAAAAGCAGAAATCCTGATGAATCGGCATGACAGCAAGCATTGAGGTATCAGGAATAAAGCGAGGCAGCTGACCACCAAATTTCTGCCGATAACGGTCTTTGAAACTGCGGATGACTTCCAGCTGCTTCTCGCGGATCAAACCGACATGCAGCATTTCACAGATGACCACATCGACTGGTTCCGGCGGCAGATACGTCATCGCATCGGCCTGCACGACGGTGACTCGTTCGCCATGGTGATTGTTAGCCAGAAACGATCGAGAAGCCCGAACCAGCGCTGGATTGCGTTCGACACACCAAACCTGCCGAGCTCTTTGCGCAGCGAACCAGGACAGCACTCCGGTCCCACCGCCAAGTTCAAGCACTGTTCCATTCACCGGCACTGCAAGTTCTATTGCTTCTTTGAAGGGAATCATTCGCGTCTGATCGCGAAGCATGTTGAAGTGATAATGCAACGGGATGAATTGTCCAAGCAGCATTTCTTCTGGAATATCAGCTGAAAGTTCTGTCATTCGCTGCTCACAATCAGGGTTCAAGGCCTACCACTGGCCTACCCGGTCCAGCGCGGCGGGATTCTAAGAGCTGCGCCCAAACACAACAAGACCGGTATAGCTAGTGCATTGTCAACGCTTGATCTTGGGGTTGCCTTGGGAAAAGGGGTCAGGAACCAATTGCCAAATGGCCCGCTGCAGACAAACTCACCGGTAGTAGCTGTCTTTCAACGATGAAAACGACGGTCCCATAGCTCTGGATGGCCTTTCATTGCTACAATATGTGGCAAGACTGGCCGCGACTCAACAAAGTTTCCTTTCATGCGACTTCCCGATGCTTCACTCCGACGAATGCCGCTGCGCTTCAACATCACGCCGATGATCGATGTCGTGTTTCTGCTGATCATTTTCTTTCTGGTCGCCAGCTACTTTATTCGTAGTGAACAATCGCGCGAAGTGAATCTGCCAGTTGCGTCCAAAGGCCAGTCGGATGAAATCTCGTCGCCGCACCGACTGACGATCACGATCGAACCAGACGGACACTTGTCAGTCGGCGGCATCCGGATGTCGGAGAAACAAGTCCTGAAGCGAATTGAAGAACTGAATGCTGCTGAGACTTCCGACGACCAACCACCGGAAGTCCGGATTCGTTCCGACCGCAACGCTAAGTTCGGCTCGATCCGCACGTTGATCGAACATTGTGCCGCACACAATATACGCAGTATCCGCTTTGCGGTCACCCTGCCACAGGGTTGATCTGGAAACCGAAAAGATCCGGCAACAATGAAAATCCCACCCCGACCCAACCGAAATAACTCACTCGACGGCGACACCATGACGCCGATGATCGACGTCGTCTTCCTGTTGCTCGTCTTCTTCATTTGCGCATCGGTCGGCAGCACGGCGGACAAACTACTCCCCGCAGAACTGAACGGGAACAGCACGCCGTCTATGGAGGCTCAGGCCCCGGGCGAACCAGAAAAATGGGAGCATCCGCCGGTTCAGATTCGCATTGAACCGTCCGCTGCGGAAAACAACCCGATCGCCGTTTTTCTGGACGAACAGCCGCTGCCGGGCATCGAAGTGTTGTCCCAGCGACTCACTCTTCTGGGCAGCGCTGACCCAGCGATTCGCATCATTCTGAACGTACACGACGATGTCGAAGTTCAGCAGTTCATTCTGATCTACGACCTGTGTCAGAAACTCAAATTCGAAAATGTGTCGTTCGCCGTGCGAGGGAAAAAATAGCCACGCTTACTTTCAATAATCTACTGAAGAGTGTATGGGAGTTTTTAACCACGGATTTCGCGGATTTCACTGATAGGCACCCGGTGACTCATAGTGAGTTTCTTGTTCTCCTGCGAAGATTTGCAGGCAGCGGTTTGCAGTGGTTGTTCTTGTGCATAAACTTCGTCCTCACGAGGGTTAGGCCTCGGTGACGGGCAAATCGCAAAGTAGCCGTCACGCTCCGCCGTGACGAGCCTGGAACTGGGCCACATGAATGGAGTTTTCAGTTTGCATTCGTCAGTTTTCAGTCGGCTGCAGGCTGCTTGTTTTTGCGATTCACTGACTACTGACTACTGGACCCTGTTCTGGTTGATGAATGTCGACTGACAAATGCTCATCACGGCGGAGCGTGATGGCTACGATGGGTTGCGGGCGAAGGCCCGCGCTGGGTCATTGGTGGCGTTTTTGCATCATCAAAATGTCGCAGATGGACACGGATGAACACAGATGAGAATACGGGTGTGCGTGACATAAGCGATTGGAGTACAGCGTCCAGCTGCATCAAAAAATCGGGCCTGGCATCCAGGGGCAGAATTCTTCGTCTCCGATGCCCTGCTGTTCGCTGAGCGTCTTTTCGCCACTGGCGGTCGCGATGAGTTTTTCGAAAATCTCAAGACCGACAGATTCGACACTCGCGCCTTCCAGAATTGTTCCGGCGTTGAGATCCATGTCGTCACGCATGCGATGGTACATCGTCGAATTGGTGGCGACTTTAATCGTGGGTGCGGGCTTGCATCCAAAGCAGCTTCCGCGTCCGGTAGTGAACACGACCAACTGACATCCGCCAGCGACAAGTCCGGTCACGGAGATCGGGTCGTAGCCCGGTGTATCCATGAACGTGAAGCCACGTTCTGTGATCGGTTCCGCAAACTGATAGACGGCTCGCAGCGGTGCGGTACCGCCTTTCGCGACCGCCCCCAGCGACTTTTCGATAATCGTAGTGAGCCCACCCTGTTTGTTTCCGTACGACGGATTATTATCAATCGAAGCGTTGTGTTTTTTCGCGTAATCCTCCCACCAGCGAATCTTGTCAAGCAGTCGATCGGCGACGACGCGAGAGACTGATCGGCGCGTGAGCAACTGTTCGGCTCCATAGACTTCAGGCGTTTCCGCAAGCACAGAACCGCCGCCATAAGCGACCAGCAGATCACTGGCATAACCCAGTGCCGGATTCGCCGTGATGCCGCTGACGCCGTCGCTGCCTCCACATTGAAGTCCCAGTGTCAACTCAGAAATCGAAATCGGTTCGCGTCGGGCTGAATCGGCGTGCACCATCAACTCCCGCATCACTCCGACGGCTTTATCCACCGTCTTCCGCACGCCGCCGACTTCCTGGATGTTGAGCACCATGGGCAGCGAATCATCGGGCTCGCGCAGCGTTGCGCCGCCAAGCTGCACCAGTCCCTGCGATTCCTGCAGGTGTCCGGCCTGAGCGGTCTCACAGCCAAGGCCAAGCACGAGGCACGCGGCGATGTTCGGATGCCGCGCAAAGCCGGCGAGCGTACGATTCAGCAGCAGATGATCTTCACCGTTATAAGCAAATGCGCAACCGCTCTTGTGGACGACAGGAATGACGCCATCAATATTTCCGAAACGGCTGAGGTCGGATTTCGCCAATTCCTGCGCCACATACCGCGACGTTGTCGCCGAACAATTCACCGTGCTGATCAACGCGATGTAGTTGCGGGTTCCTGCCCGGCCGTCCTTACGACGGAATCCCATAAACGTGCGGCTGTCCGCGGGTTTCGGAAAATGCACAATGTCGGTGCAGAATTCATATCCGGCTTTGTCGCGTTCCATACTGACGTTCTGCACATGCACCCACTGGCCGCTGGAAATCCCTGTGCTGGCAGAACCGATCGGCTGTCCAAACTTGCGGATGACTTCACCTTCCCGAAGGTCGTTGATTGCCACCTTATGATTCGCGGGAACGGCATCGACTATCTGCAGCGTCTTGCCTGCGACGGTCAGAATTTCCCCGGCCTGAAGTGCTCGCCGGGCGACAGCCACATTGTCGGAAGAATGCAGAAGCAGCAGTGGTTCCAGAACAGTCACGGGATTTCCTTCAAGGGCTGAAAATGCTGGATCGGAAGAATGGAAGTCTCCAGCGTGCGAACAATAACACCCGGGATTCACAAATGAAACCTCGCTGCCGCCAGCCGAAACACCCCGCGAAGGCCGGGGAAACTGGCGATCGTATGGATATCTCCGGATCGCAGGCAGCCTGGCTCATCGTAACATCGCGATCATGGCACCGGATCTGGTTGCAAGGAAAACACCGATGACCTTGCCGTCCGCCATCGCGACGACTGGTGCGCCGTGCCACGAGGCGATGTCGGAAGTCTCGATGGCCACGGACCACGATGTTCCATTCGCGGTAATCTGGTCGCGACTGATGCTCTGGATGACGGAAGTTGCGATGCCGTCGTTCCGGACGCTGCGGCAGACGCAGCAGTCCTCAGGCTGAGCTGGCAGTCGCAGGTTTGTTGGATCCGTTCAGGGAAGGTCGGCTTTGAGATCGTTGCCGATCAACCAGCTGTATGTGTCGATCAACTCGGCAGTGGCCGCAGCTGGCAGTGCATCGGAGGCCGTGAGCAGCTCCAGAGTCGCTGAATCACGCCGCACGATCAATCCATTCATCGAAAACTTCTGCGTTCGCGGAATACCCAACATCGTCGTTTTGCGTGTGCCATGAATCATCACGGTTGGCGGCAGGCCGAAATCGATCAGTGGCAGCGATGTGGCGGAGCTCAGCCACTCGGGGTCAGGATTTTCGTGGAGGACATACATCTGGCCGGACTGAACGGGTGATTTGTCATCGGTCGCTGGTCTCTCTGTCGGCAGCGTTTCGTCGTTTTTCGAAAGGCTCATTCGGAGTCCTCCCAGATCGCATGAGGATGAAGGGAAATCGAGGCCACCATGCTCATCGCAACGCACAGAATGAACGCAAAAACCGCAGGCCCGAATTCAAAATGGACAAGGTTTCCAAGTTTGACGAGCATCACCAGAAACGCCAGCAGCATCACATCCATCATGCTCCACTTGCCGACATGTTCCATGATGTGCAGCGTCGTCGCCTTGTGCCGCTTGTGCAGGAATTCGAGCAGGCTGAGTTCCAGCAGCAGCACGATTTTTGTCAGCGGAAAGACGATCGAAAACAGGAGCACAACTCCACCCACCAGCCAGTTACCGCGTTTCAGGAGCTCAAGGGTTCCTCGCAGGATGCTCGACTGCTGTCGGATTCCGAATTTTTCAATCTCCAGGATTGGACACAACACTGCTGGCCAGAACAACACAAACGTCGCAACTGCCGCCGCAGCCGTCCGACTGGCCGTTGTACGACGACAGCCCGGTTGAGAGAATGCCGACCCACATCGCGTGCACTCGGCACGTTGGCCAGTTTGAAGATCCGGGATATGATGAATCAATCCGCAGGTATGACAGGAAAGATTTCTGAACAATGCTCGCTCACTTCCCGGCGATCGAGGTGCCAAATCGCGTGATTTTGATTTTTCGTCGTCGCACAATACGATTCTTTGATCGGAGATGAAAGTGGACGTGGCATAAGCACCCATGCACAAGTTTTCGCATACAACTTGTTTAACCGCGCGCCCATCGGGCCGCGTTTTACTCGCGAAAGCGCGGGGCGATGCCCACGCGGTTAAACGAAGAAACTTATGCACGGGTGCATATCGTTGCCGATCAAAACGTGATTTCACAGAGATATGACGTAATAATGGCTGTTTCAGATTCTGTTGTCCTGGGTTCTCGATCACCTCAGCGGCGTGAATTGTTGGAGTCGATCGTCGGTTCGCACCTGCTGCACATCGTGCCACCACTTTCTTCGGCGGAAGCGGATTTTCACGACGTGCGCGACGATGCAGGGTTCGAGCGTCGCCTGCTCGAAATCGTGCGAGACAAGTATCAGGATGTCAGTCGTCAGGTAGCGACTTCGGAGTTAATTTCGGGCATCGGGAAGTCGGATGCTTCCTTCATTGTCGTCGCCGATACGATTGTCATCGCACAGAATGATCTGCAGCACAAACGAGTTCTCGGGCAGCCGGAACCGGACAAATGGAAGTCGGAGGTTCGTCACTGGATGCGTCACTGGCTGGCCGGAAGAACACATGAAGTGTGGACGGGCGTCGTCGTGACGCGGCGGAACGATGTGCGTGAGTTCATTGTCAAATCCAGCGTCACGTTTTGTGATGTGTCCGACGCGATGATCGAATGGTATCTTTCTACAAATGAATCCGTTGGCAAGGCAGGAGGTTATGCGATCCAGGCCAATGCAGCGGCGTTTGTTTCGCAGTTTACCGGTAGTCTGACGAATATCATCGGCCTGCCGTTGATGGAAGTGATTGACGCATTGCAGGCTTTGGGTTGGCAGTTGCCGGTTTACGAAGTGAAGGATTAAGGTGTGTCTCAGGATGCTGAAATTGCTGCTCTTGCTGCGAGCGACATCAGGAATGGTGGCGTGACGGGGGCGACGGTGTACCGGAGGGCTGACGCCGCTCCGCTCGCCGGGCCGTTGGTCGCCGAACCGATTGTGATCGGTGGACGCACATTGCCGACGCGGTTTTTTCTTGCTCCGCTGGCAGGTTACACGCATCTGGCGTTTCGACTGGTCTTGCGCGGCATTGGCGGACTGGGGCTCGCGACAACCGACCTGGTTCTGGCATCCATGTTATGGTCCGAACGCCGCAAGTCACTGGACCTCGTGGAAACATGCCCGGACGATCGACCATTATCCGTTCAGATTTTCAGCGGTGAAACGAGCCATCTGGTAAAAGCAGCCATCTGGCTGCAGGAGCATGGCTATGAAGGCATCGACATCAACATGGGTTGCCCAATGGCCAAGGTCAACAGTTCCGGCGGCGGGGCGCGGTTGATGTGTAACGTCGATGGGGCCGTCCGCATGGTTTCGCGCGTGATCGACGCCGTCAAACTTCCGGTGACGGTCAAAATGCGCCTCGGCTGGGACTCCAGCATGATCACGGCACCGGAACTTGCGGTCGCTCTTGAAGACATCGGCGTGGCGGCGGTGACCGTCCATGGTCGCACTCGGTCGCAGGGGTTTCACGGAACTGTGGATCGGGAAGGAATTCGGCAAACAGTCGCTGCCGTGCGTTCGATGCCGATCATCGCCAACGGCGACGTGAGAACACCTGACGACGCATTTTCCATGATGCGTGACACCGGCTGCGCAGCCATCGCGATCGGACGCGGAGCGATGCTGGACCCGTGGATCTTTCACCGAATTCAGCGACTGGCCAATGGCGAGACGGATGTGTATGAACCGACCGTGGATGAACAGATCGGATTTCTGTCCAGTCATTTTTCGCTCATGGCCCGGCAGTATGACGACTTCGCCTGCCTGATGTTTCGCAAGTTTGCGGCATGGTACGGATCCCGCCTGGGAATCCCGGAAGACCTTGAAGACCGCCTGAGACGTTTCGAATCGTTCGCCGAATTTGACGAAATCCTTCACCAGATCCGCTTACGCCACGGTGAACGGATATGTTCCGTACCGACGGCGCTTGTCAAGACACCCAACGGCCCGGTGGAGCATTGGTAAGTATCAAGCGGAAAATAAGAGTCGCACGATGCCAAGGCGAGCGGCAGATTTCTGGTTACCGTCAAAAACCGGGGCTAACGCCCTGCGGCTAATAAAATCAGCCGCCACGCGCTAGCGTCCGGTTGTTCGGCTTGGTAGTTCCCAATCTGCCGCTCGCGCAAGTGCGGTCGCATGTTTGCGATTTGCGATGACAACGCGGACAACATGTCTTTGAAGTCTGGGTTGAACAACGTTTGGTTCCTTGAATTCCCATGCCATCAATGTCAAAGGCCAGACCATCAGAATGCGATCCGCAGGAGTTGCCTGAGGCACACCGACGTCCTTGCCTTGCTGGTCAAGCGTCGTACGTTTGACAATCGATCGGTTCATACGCAGTAGTGAAGACATGGTTTTACCAGGACAGGCTCCTATTCAGCAGCACCGCCATCATCGGGGCGTGAATTCTCGGAGGCCATGAGATTTGTCCGAAGGACCCGACAGCCAGTGCGCCGTGAGTCAGGGGATTGACGCTGACGAATAAAATCATTCTACCAATGGTTGTGCATCCAGTCTACAATCGAAGGTGAGCCGAGGGATCCCGTGTCAAATCATGATTTCTCAGGCGTCCAAACGGCGAAATGAAGCAGGAGAACCGCATGTCGATCGATACCAAGTTCATTCCGGGAATCGTCAGGAACGGAGTTGTCGTTCCCCAAACAGAAAACCAACTGCCCGACGGGACACATGTTGAAATAATCCTGCAGCCCACTGGCATGACACCTGAGTTGAAGGCGGAACTTACAGCATGGGAGTCGGCTGGTGACGAGGCGTGGGCAATGATTGACAAGTGGGAAAGTGAAGATCAATGAAGATCGGCGATATCCACTGGGTCGATTTGCCAACGAACGGCGGAAGAGAACAGCAAGGGCGCAGACCGGCGATCATCGTACAAGACGAAAACTATGGCGGTCGACTGCCGACCGTCTTTGTAATTCCTCTCAGCAGCACTCGCAATGCGTTACGGTTTGCCGGCACGGCGTTGATTGCCGCCAATCTCACCAGCGGTTTGGTTACGATTCTACCGCATTGGTGTTTCAATGCCGCGCGATTGATCGCAAACGAATTGGCGAGCGAATTGGAAGCATCACGATCGATGAGCGACAGGAAGTGTTCGCAGAGTGGCGAAAATTGACCGGTCAAAAAGCTGATTCAGAACGCCTGACAAAACCTCCATAGCGGCTGTCGCCGAGATCATTCCTTGGTTATCGTTTCATCCAGATTCAGGATCAGGTTCGCCATCATGGTCATGGCTGCATAGCCAGCCGGATCGAGACCAGCGACGCGTGGAGAGGCGCCAATGACGAGCAGCTTCTCTGCCTCGGCAGGGTTCGCCTGGTAGTGTGCGAGCTGATCAGCGTGGACTCGGGTGAGGACCTGCAGTTCGTGTTGTGCAGGGATCCTGGCCGTACACAACTGAAAGCCGAACGTGAGTTGCTTCGCTGCCGAATCGCCGCCTTCGGTCATCATCCGTGCAGCCAGATGACGAGACGCTTCGACGTACTGCGTGTCATTCATCAGGACCAGCGCCTGCAATGGTGTGTTTGTGCGAGCTCGGCGGGCAACGCAGGTTTCGCGCGAAGGAGCGTCAAAGGCCATCAGCGATGGCGGCGGTGCCGTGCGTTTCCAGAATGTGTACAGACTGCGCCGGTACAGCGCATCGCCATCATCACGTTTGTAATTCTGAGTCGTGCTGCCGACGAACGCAACAGATTCCCAGATGCCATCCGGCTGATAGGTTCGTACACTTTTTCCGCCGTAAACTTCTGCCAGCAAGCCACTCATTGCCAGTGCATTGTCGCGCACGACTTCGGCATCCAGGCGGAAACGCGGACCGCGGGCGAGCAATGCGTTTTCCGGATCGGTTGACAACAGTTCGGGCGATATGGACGATGATTGACGATACGTGTTCGACATCACGATCAGTTTCTGAAACGCCTTGATGTCCCAGCCGCCCTCGACAAATTCTACGGCCAGCCAGTCGAGCAATTTCGGATTTGTCGGCCACTGACCCTGCATGCCAAAATCTTCCGCCGTCTTGACAATTCCCACTCCGAAATACTGCTGCCAATAGCGATTCACGGCAACTCTCGCGGTGAGCGGATGTGACGGATCGACCAGCCATTTTGCCAGGCCCAGCCGATTATGCGGCGCGCCGTCCGGCAGCGGTGGGAACATCGCCGGTACGTTTGCTTCGACCTTGTCACCCGGCTTATCGTATTCACCGCGTTTGAGCACAAACGTGTCGCGGGGTTGCGGGAGGTCTTCCATGATCATGGTGATCGCGATAGCCGCATCGGTCTCGTTGCGTTGTCTGGACATATCGTCCACTTGCTTCTGCAGTGGTTCGAAAGTCGCGCGCGTTTTTGGATGTACGTACTGCACGAAATAGTCTCGAATAAGTGTTGCCTGTTCCGGCGTGCGTTTGTCACCTTCAACCTTGATTGCATCACGCACCGGTTGAAGCACCGTCGATTTTTCAAGCGCACGATCGAAGGCTTCCCAGGCAAGTTGCGATTCGAACGACAGGGCTCCCTGTAGAGTCTTTGTGACGCTGCCCGCGTGATCCCAATAGACGGTTCCGCCGAACTGCGTAAACGCCCAGCCGTTGAGTTCCGCTCCCGCTGCCAGACCAACGTGTGCGGCATCGACTTCAAGGCGAATCCACTCACCGAGGGGAGGCAACGGACCCATCGAGCGATGCTCGGGAACGTCACCAGCGCCGAAGGCAATCGCATCTTCGCCCCAGAACGCTCGATGATTCCAGCTACCGTCGTTGAATTGCAGCATGATGGTTTTAGGAGGATTCGTCGGGTCGAGCCAGCAGTAGGCAAACAATTTGTCGCCTTGGCCGATCTTCAGACCGGGGCTCACGCCTGTGAAGAAATGCTGGCTCAGTGCTTCCGCTTTGCGGCGAGTCGATTTTAAGCCCGTGTGAACCTGATGATCCGGAGCCGAGACGAATTCCCAGGGAGTGTCGCCCTGCAACTGAGCGCCCGCAGGAGCTTCATCTTCGATCCAGATGAACTCAGCCGGTTCCAACGGTGCCAGGGCTGTTCCGGCACCGGGGTCAACATAGTCAACGGAAGCCAGTGCCGAAGTGATCTGTTCTTTCGCGGATGCGATCTTCGCATCCAGGTCCGCGGTCATCGCAGTCTGTTCGGAAGTCGGCACTCTGATCGTGGGTGGCGGAGCCAGCGCATTGCCATCCATCGCGGCATCGGCTGACGCATTGTAGAACGCGAAGAGCTGGTAAAATTCTTTCTGGGTGACCGGGTCAAACTTATGATCGTGGCAGACTGCACATCCCAGCGTCATGCCCATGAAGATTGTGGACATGGTTTCAGTGCGATCGACGGCGTAGCGAACCAGGACTTCTTCATTGATTGAACCGCCTTCGCTGGTCGAGACATTGCAGCGATTGAATCCAGTAGCAATTTTCTGGTCAATTGTGGAATCCGTCAGCAGATCGCCGGCAAGTTGTTCGACCGTAAATTGATCAAATGGTTTGCTGGCGTTGAACGCATTGATGACCCATTCGCGATACTTCCAGAGAGCTCGTTCGTTGTCCAGATGCAGACCGTGCGAATCGCCGTAACGCACCAGATCCAGCCAGTACCGCGTCATTTGTTCGCCGAAGCGCGGCGATGCGAGCAGGCGATCGACGACCTTCTCGTACGCATTCGGAGCAGCATCCGCGAGAAACGCGTGAACTTCCTCCGGCGTCGGCGGCAATCCGGTCAGGTCCAGTGTGGTACGCCGAATGAGGGTGACTCGATCGGCTTCCGCTGATGGCTTCAAACCGGCCGAGTCGAGTTTCTCCATGACGAAGCGATCGATGGGATTTCGGCACCAGGCTTCGTCACTGACGGCTGGCAAGGCGGCTCGTTGAGGCCGGATGAATGACCAGTGACCTTCGTATCCGGCTCCCTGGGCAATCCACTTCGAGAGCGTGTCGATCTGCGACGGCGTCAGCGTCTTTCCGCTGGCGGGCGGCGGCATGATAAGCTCCGGATCGGTCGATTGAATCCGCGCGAGCAGTTCGCTTTCGTCGGCCTTTCCGGGCACGATTGCCGTGCTGCCGGATTCCAGTCCGGCCACAGCACCGTCGTGTGTATCCAGCCTCAGTCCGGCCTTCCGCTCCGCCGCATCGGGACCATGACACTTGTAGCATGTATCCGAAAGAATCGGCCGTACGTCGCGGTTATAGTTGATTTCATCGGACGCACTGACATCCGAACAGAAAGAGATGAGAACCAGGATGTGAAAGCATCGATCAAATCTGCGGACAACAGAACTCATGTGATTCCTCAACAAATACGCGCCGCGAACCAGCGGAGCAACAGGCAGGCAATAGAGTGCAGACCTTGATTACCGCAGATATCTGCACGCTTGTCAACGATATGATGGCTGGAGGGATGACGAAAAATCGAACTTCGACGGTGGAAGCGCAGACCTGAATGCGATACACCCCCTGCTGAGCGGGGGTTCGTTCGATTTCATGCAGTCCAGCCAGGGGTTTTCCGCGATGCACGAGGTGCTTCACAGTAATTTGTTTCTGGTGAAAGAGCACGTGGGCATGTTCAAGGCTGCCAGCAATTTTGACGTTTTTGACCCGGAGTCGGGTCAGAAGATTATTGACTGTCGCGAAGAAAATCTGGGTTTCTTTACGAAAATGCTGCGATTCACTGATTACAAACGCATGACACCGTTTGAGATTACGTTGCGAACACCGAGCGGCGAACCTGTCCTGACCGTCAAACGCGGGGTCTCAATTTTTCTGTCGACGGTCGATGTGCTGGACGAAAACGGCCATCGGATCGGCGGATTCAAGCAGAAATTCTTTTCAATCGGCGGCGCATTCAGCGTGCTGGGTGCGAACAACGAACCGATTTGTGAATTGAAGGGCAAGTGGACGACCTGGGACTTTTCATTCCGCCGAGGCGACAAAGAGTTCGCGCGTGTGTCGAAGAAATGGGCGGGGCTGGGGAAAGAACTGTTCACCACCGCCGACAACTACATGATTTCGATCTCCGATGATGTCCCAGAGCAGCATCCGATCCGAATTCTGGTGATGGCCGCCGTCATGTGCATCGATTTTGTGTTAAAGGAATGAACGTAAGCACCCGTGCAAAAGTTTCGGCGTTTAACCGTTAGCCGACAGGCGTACGCGGGGGAGTCAGCAACGTACGCCTATCGGCTAACGGTTAAACGAATTTTGCCCAATTACTTGTGCGTGAGTGCTTGCGATGGACATACGACAGATCTTGTAATTCGTAGGTTCTTCGTGGCCAGCAGGTTTTCCTACATAGTCTCGGACATGCATGTCCAAGGTACGGGACGTTGAAACATGTCAGATACAAGCACGGATAATCGCGATGAACGGTTGGCGGTCGTGTTTGATCAACTGATGCAGGATTCGAAGGTCGGGTCGGCGCAGAAGCGGCTGAACGATGCCATTCGGAAGCATCCGGATCTGGCAAGCGATCTCCGTGAACTCTTTGCGACGGCACAGATTGCCGACGACATCGCCATGCTGCAATCTTCGGATCTCAATCATCTGACCGGTGGAGGTTCCAAAACGCCGAGGATGTCCGGTTCCATCGCGGCCGGATCGGCGATCGGTTCCATGATCGGCGAATACGAATTGCGGGCAGAACTGGGCCGTGGCGGGATGGGAGTGGTGTACCGAGCGTTTCAGGCGAGCCTGCAGCGCGCGGTCGCTTTGAAGATGATTCCCAATGCGGCATTTGCGGCGTCACAGGATCTGGCAAGGCTGCGCGCGGAAGCGTTGGCGGCTGCCCGTCTCAGTCATCCGAACATCGTGCCGGTGTACGAAGTGGGCGAACACAACGGTCAACCTTGGTTCAGTATGCAGTACATTCAGGGTACGACGCTGTCGCAGCGCCTGATGAGCGGCCCCATGAAACCGCGCGAAGCTGTGGCGTTGCTGGTCCCGATTGTGGAGGCCATCGGTGCCGCGCATCGCGCGGGCGTGCTGCATCGCGACCTCAAGCCCAGCAACATTCTGATCGCTGCTGATGGCACGCCGTTCGTAACAGACTTTGGTCTGGCGAAGCGCGTCAATGTGGAAGAAGAATCAATCGCGTCCGGGGGTATGGGTTCCGACATTGCGAATCTCACTCAGAGTGGTGCGATCCTCGGCACGCCGGCATGGATGTCGCCGGAGCAAGCGGCAGGTCAGACAGATTCGATCGATGTGGCCACCGACATTTACAGTCTTGGAGCAGTCCTCTTTGCGATGCTCACAGGTCGCCCGCCGTTTCAGGCGGCTTCTCCGCTGGACACCGTGCTGATGGTGATCGAACAGGATCCTCCAAATATACGGATGCTGAATCGTGCGGTCGATTCGGATCTGGAAATGGTGGTGATGAAGTGTCTGCAGAAGCCGCAGGATCTGCGATATTCGTCTGCCGGTGCGCTGGCGGCGGATCTGCGAGCCTGGCTGAACAACGAACCGGTGAGCGCTCGATCTTCGACGCTCGCGCAGGTGATGACGCGGCTGTTTCGCGAATCGCATCATGCGGCGATTCTGCAGAATTGGGGTTTGCTGTGGATGTGGCACAGTCTGGTCGTACTCCTGCTTTGTTTGATCACCAACCTGATGCAGTTTCAGGGCGTGACGGAACGCTGGCCATTTGTCGGTCTGTGGGTCGTGGGATTGGGGCTCTGGGCGGCGATTTTCTGGAATCTGCGACATCGCGCGGGTCCGATCACGGCAGTTGAACGCCAGATAGCTCACATCTGGGGCGGCAGTATGATCGCGTCGTCGATGCTGTTCTGGGTCGAATCGATTATGGACCGTCCCGTGCTGGAATTCTCGCCGGTGCTGGGAGCGATCGCCGGGATGGTCTTCCTTGCAAAAGCCGGGATTTTGTCGGGAAGTTTCTACATTCAGTCGGTGATGATGTTTGTCACCGCGCTGGTCATGGCAGAGATAGAACACAGCAATTTGCCAGATTTCAGCGTGTCTTTGTTCGGTATAATGTCCGCGTTGACGTTTTTTCTGCCGGGTCTGAAATACTATCGGCAACAACGGCGTTCTGTGCGATAATCAGCAGGCCAGCCGTGATTTGCCGGGAGTTGTCCGGCAAAAAATGTGGGGCAAAAAATGGAATCACGCTCGACACGGAGAGTCTGGTTACTGAATGTGAATGCCCAGGAGGCACCGATGACGTATTCATGGATGAGGCTCATCGCAGCAACAACACTGACGCTGGCACTTGGTTGTTCGAAACAACCGACTGACAGTGCTGCGGAGTTCCGACCGGATGAAACCGGCAGAATTGATGATGCCGATGAGATTGGTTCTGCGGACGCAATTGCAGCGTCAGCCTCCAGTGAAATGCCATTCGATGATCTCACCGAACCTGCTGGCGGGTCAGCGTCGGACCTGGTACCTGATCCGCCCCAGCTTGTATTCCCGTCAACGTCAACAACGCCACCCCGGAATAAAGCAGCCCCGTCGCGGGAAACCGGCCAGCGCGAGAGCGAGCAGCTGCCAGAACCTGCGGCATTGCCGGACGAAGGCGGATTGCTGACAGCGACAACGGTTCGTCGTTCGGGGATGACTGAGGATCGGCGGGGGTACTCACCAGAGCGCGTGTACTTTGCCACGAATCGTGAGCCTGACCATGCAAAGGCCGCCGGGAAAGATCCTGACCTGTACTTCGGCGGCGATCGCGGCCACCTTGTGTATGGCACATGCGAAGTCAGCATTCCCTACAAACGCGCGCCGGGGTCTTTGCCGGAACCGTCGATTCTGCGGCTGGAATTTTCACAGGATCCGGCGAAGCATGTCGTGCTGATGGAAATCGAAATGCTGCCGAACGCTGACTTCTGGAAACAACTGCGCACGGCTGTGGACGCATCGCCCGACAAACAACTGCTGCTTTTTATTCACGGCTACTGTGCCACGTTTCGTGACGCTGCTCGCCGCACAGCACAAATGGCTTACGATACGAATTATCGAGGCCCGTCGATGTTCTTCAGTTGGCCTGCTGGCGCAGAGTCGGAAAGCTTTGAAGAGAAGGTCAATTACCTTAAAGATCTCCGCCGCGCTGAAGAATCTGACGAGGATCTGATCACCGTGCTGGCGGGTATCAGCAGATACTCTGGCGCGACGAGCATTCATCTGGTCGCTCACAGCATGGGGAATTATGTATTGACAGAAGCATTGAGGACCATTGACGATCGACGGCCAGCCGGCACCGCCCAAACGCCGCTGTTCGATCAGGTTGCCCTCGCCGCCCCGGATATCAATGCGCGGGAATTTGTGGAACGCACGGGAGAACGAATCCTCCCGTTCAGCCGACGCTTCACTGTTTATTCGTCAACGCAGGATAAAGCGCTCCGACTTTCAAAAGCCGTCAACGGATTTGAGCCGCTTGGTTTCCTGAATGAATACTCACGCATCGGCGCAAAGAGACGGCTGTTTGATCTCGTGGATGTTTCGCAATTGACGACCGGATGGTTCGACAGCGGTCACATCTATTACGGCGACATGCCGGAGCTGATTTCAGACTTCAGTTTTCTTTTCCGAGGCATTCAGGCCCGTTCACTGCAGCGCGGCCTTTCAGAAACTCCACCGATCTACAGAATCGCTCGACGCGGGCCGTAGTCGCCACGGTTCGGCAATTTCTGCCGGAGATCAGAACGTCATGATCCGGCAGGTGAGTATCCGGGCGAATGGCGACGGCGTCATGCGAATGTCGTAGTTGTCTGAGGCTGTCTTTCGTCGTAAAAAACGCGCATGATGTTTCTATCCTACACGAACTTCCGTCAATGGACTTTAACCGCCCGAAGCATCATTGCGGTGCTACTGCTTGTCTGCTGCCTGAGTTCCCTGGCAGGCGACGCACTTGCTGATGACGTCCAAACCGCGTGGCAGGAACATTCTGCCGGGTCGCTGTTCCAACAGCCTCTCAGTTTTCGATCGTCACTTTATGGGACACCAGATTTCTCGAATCACGACGCGCCGTTCCTCGAACGCTCCTTAGTCCCTGACGCAGAGTCCGGTTGGGATGAAGTCAAACGACCGTCATGTATCCAGCTTGTAGGCGGTGGTTCAAATATCACGTTTCTGAGGGCTCGCAATCCCGGCAGCACGGCAATCACGGCTGCGACAGAAGCGACTGCGTTGCGGCCCATGCCGCAGGAAAATTCTGTCCCGGAACCGAGCGACACTCCAAAGGCTGGAAACGTCGGAAATGTGATGGTGATTCCCGCGCAGGTCGCTCCGAGCCCGACGGCAGCTGCCCAACTACCTGCGACGGCAGTTCCTCCTGTTGAAGCTCCGACAAATGACGTGGCACCGGCGACAATCACATTGGAGATGATTACAGCGCAACGCCTTGCGGCTGAGCTGCTGCCGGATCTCAAAGATGAAGTGCAAATTCAGTTAACGAAACATTTTCAGCACGCCTTTGAATCGATCACCAAAAAAGCAGACATTGACAAGAGGATCGGGGAGCTGAAAGCAGAAAAAGAAAACGGCCCTTCGCTGATCGCCGAACATCGAGCACTGCTGACTCAGCCACTGCCGACATCTGAGCCGGAGTATCCACCGGGCGCCACGGTTGCCGAGCTGGATCAATTGCGACTGGCCGACGAAGAGAAAGCGGCAGAGTCACGACATCACATGGAGGCGTGGGAAGTTAAAGCCCAGACGCGAGCTGAGAAAAAAACTCAGATGCCGGCGTTGACCGAAACAGCGCGCAAACAACTGGAGGACGGGGAAAAAGCCGCTTCCAGTGCCGCACCTGATGGAGAATTACCGATTCTCGGGGCCGCTCGTCGCCTGGATCAGGAATCTTACGTCCTGTTGCTTCGATCCCAACTGGAACTTTATCGCGTTGAGCAAATTCGCTACGAAGCGTTGAATGAATTATTTCCTCTGCAGCACGATGTGTTGACTCGGGCAAAGAACTCCATTGAAAAGCGCATCGAGCTGTGGAAAACTGTTCTGGCAGATGCACGGCGGGATGAGAGTGCACGCCAGGCACAGGAAGCCCGTGAAAAACTGCGCAATGCCCACCCGACACTGCGGGATCTGGCGGAAGACAATTCGCGTCTGACACTGCGTCGCAAGGAGTTGCAGGAATTCCTGCAGACCAAAGTTAAGGAACTTTCCGACGCGAATGCGACGCTTTCAGGTATGGAGCAAAAATTCAAAAACGTCAATGAAAAAGAAAAACGCGCGGGCCTGACAACGGCAATCGGACTCCTGCTTCGCAGCCAGCGCTCGCATCTGCCCGCCGCCCGTGGCTATCGGCGTCAACAGCAGGCCGCGGAGCAGGATATTGTTCGCCTGCAGACGGAACAGATGCCCCTGGAAGATGAACGCAGCGACCTGGGCGACATCGAAGCGCAGGTGGAAGCGTCACTCAGTTTGAATTCGGCTGACGAGGCCGCAAATGGTCAGTTACGTGAGATGACGATCGAACTCCTCTCCGATCGCCGACACTATCTGGACGACCTGCTGGCCGACTATGATTCATGTCTGCAGACGCTTGCCGAAACGGACGTGACCTGCCGTCGCCTGGAGACGACGATTCGCGAATACGAAAGTTACATTGATGAGCGTGTCCTCTGGATACGCAGTGCGTCAGCCGTAGATTCCGGGTTCATGCAGAAGACGTGGGCATCCGTGGAGTCGTTTTCGACGCATCGTCAATGGATGCCGTTGGTCGAATTCATGGTGCATGACGCGCGTGTGTACTGGCCACTCTACGGATTATTTCTGGTTGCGTTCGGCCTGATGATTGGCTTTAGCCGTCGCATGCGTCGCTATGTGGCTGCGCTCGGGGATACGGCGCAGAAGCAACTGGATTCCGGGATTCGATTGACGCTGCTGGCCACGGCCTTGACAGTCGTGATGGCAACGGCATGGCCGATGCTGCTGTGGTTCGTCGGATCGCGGTTGTCATACGCCGACATGAATCTTGCATCAGCCCTCAGTCTGGCGTTGCTGCTCTGTGCAGCAGCCCTGTGGCTTGTCGATTCTTTTCGGAAATTGTGTCGCAAACGCGGCGTGGCAGAATCCTTTCTGGCATGGCCACAGTCAATTGTCCGCAGCCTGCATGCCAATCTGCTGCTGTACGTGGCAGGTGGTATTCCGCTCATCTTTATCGTGGGAACTGCCAGCCGACTGGATGACGGAACCAGTACGGATTCCGTTGGACGACTGGCATTTATGAGTTTCTGCCTGCTGCTGGCGGTGATGCTGCGTCGCATCGTGAGGCCATCCGGAGCGATTATTGGCGACCTGTTACGATCCAATCCCAATTCTATGATGTATCGTCTTCGCTGGCTGTGGTATCCGCTGGCGGTCGGATCGCCGCTGTGCCTCGCAGTGCTGGCATTGATGGGATACCAGTACACGGCGGAACAGCTGATGATTCGGCTGCAACTGACACTGGTGCTTTCAATCGTGCTGGTGATCACGTACACGATGTTGATGCAATGGATGCTGGCCGCAAAGCGCAGTCTTGCGATGAAGCAGGCGCGAGCGCGACGAGCTGCGGCACTGGCTGCGGCGCAGCGCGAAACGGACGACGACGGCAGCGAGTTCCGTCCGATTTCGGCAGCTGAACCACGTCAGGTTGATCTCTCACTGCTGAATCAACAGATGTGGCGTCTGGTACACGGCTCAGCCTGCATTCTGTTTGTCACCATCTGCTGGGGTATCTGGGGACAGGTGCTGCCGGCACTACAGGTGTTCAGCAGGATTGAATTGTGGTCAGTGGTCGCAGAAACAACGCAACAGGCAGTTGCCGGTGTTGAAGGTGCTGCAGCTCAGGAAATTACCCGCATCGAGCCGGTGACACTGGGTCATCTTTTGTTTTCGGCTCTGGTGTTTTGGGTCGCGACACTGGCCAGTCGCAATCTGCCCGGGCTTCTGGAACTGGCCATACTGCAGCGGCTCCCGATGGATCATGGAGGTCGCAACGCCGTAACGACACTCTGTCGCTATGCGTTGATGCTGGCGGGAGGCATCGTTGCCTGCAATACGATCGGCATCCGCTGGGACAGCGTGCAATGGCTGGTGGCCGCATTGACGGTAGGTCTGGGTTTTGGCCTGCAGGAAATTTTTGCGAACTTTGTGTCTGGTCTGATCATTCTGTTTGAACGACCGGTTCGCATCGGAGATGTGGTGACGATCGACAGTGTGACGGGCTGTGTGTCGCGAATCCAGATTCGGGCGACGACAATCACCGACTGGGATCGCAGGGAATACATCGTTCCAAACAAAGAATTTGTCACTGGGAAACTGCTCAACTGGACTTTGTCAGACAAGACAAACCGGATCGTTGTCAGGATCGGGGTGGCGTATGGCACAGACACCGAGAATGCGTTGGCGATGTTGCAGCAGATTGCGGACGAACACCCGTTAATTCTGAAAGATCCACCGCCAGTGGCAGGCTTTGAAGGCTTCGGCGAAAGTTGTCTGGATCTCGTGTTGCGTTGTTTCCTGCCAAGTCTCGACAACCGTCTGAAAGTCATCACACAACTGCATGTGATGATCGATCGCCGGTTTAAGGAGGCTGGAGTTGAGATTGCGTTCCCTCAGCGGGATGTGCATGTACGCTCGATGCCGCCACAATCCGGACTGGCCGGATCTGCGACCCTCTTCCCGGTTGATGTGACCCCTGCAAATCCGCCACAAAATGCCCACCAGATCAAACGATCGGCGTAGAGTTTCGCCAGGCTTTAAAAACAACGGCTCGCTGCAAAGCTAAGCTCACGAATCCACACTTACGACAGCTTCGACAGGACTTTTTAGCAGGAAAGGCATTCGATGCAGAAAAATGTTGGGCAGAAAAATAAGTTGCTGTCTTTTTGCCGCACATTTTTTTGCCGACGATA
>Ga0105046_10004041_pt1 | contig 23329 bp, 16 predicted proteins | sample MAT03_FD_78385 | JGI IMG/M metagenome (GOLD analysis project Ga0105046, IMG submission 78385) | Freshwater microbial communities from Lake Fryxell liftoff mats and glacier meltwater in Antarctica - MAT-03 (megahit assembly) | ecosystem: Environmental > Aquatic > Freshwater > Ice > Liftoff...
CGACTGGAATAGGCGCGCCGCGGATCACCGAGACCCCTCGGACGAATTCCGGCGTCCCGGAAATAGGCTCGATCGCGAGAGGGCGCATCGTCTCCGCGACGTGCTGCAGCGGGATGGCACATGTACGTGTGCCGACCGTGACGATGAGCGCTGAGCTTCCCTCAGAATCGCGAACGCTCAATTGCCTCTCCGTTTCATCGACCGCCTCGATTTCTTCCCGGTACCCACCGCATATGGCTGGCAGACTCCTCGAGCCGCCTCCGGATCTCGGCTTCGCGAGAGCGCCGGACCGATCCAACCTTGAAGGCAGGAATCTGACCGCCCTGCGCGAACCGATAGGCGGTCTGTGTCCGTGACGCTCAAGAAGCGGGCGACATCCGCGGTCGTCCAGAGGGATTCGTCCACCACGGGCATCCCCTCAGAGGTGTGATGTTGAGGAAAAAGCACGCAGCCAATGTATTCCAAAGTTGTCCAAAGACCAAGCGCATCATTGAGGGGTGCTCGCGGAGTATACGAAGAAAAAAGCGTATGCGGCCGGTACGCAAGGGTGCACAGTCCAACACACTGTGTGCAAAGACCCTGGGACCGGTGGCGAGCCCGTGATCGTGTAGTCGCGAGGGCAGACCGCGTTGACCAGGACTTCCCGTAACGCGCCTTCGGAGACCCGTGGAACGTCTTCGCGCCGTGCGCCGACCTGTCGCTCTTGGCGTCCCATAATACTCTTCATCCAGCCCAGGGCCCGGTCGACCTGCTCGTCAAGGCGTCCGCGCGCCTCGGCAACCTGGAGAACCTCATCGGCCCGATCGGTCCCCGCGTTGATTGCATTCGGAAAGAACCCCCAGGCCCAAGCCCAGATGAGGAGCTTCTGGATCGAGCCTCCGAGCGCGCCCTATTCGATCACGCCCGAGCGGGCGCGTGCCCTACGCTTGCTGGCCTCGAGGCGCACGTTCCCCGGCGCGCTCGAGTCGAGCACGAGGCGCGCAGGCCCGCTCGGATCGAGGTCTACCAGTAGGCGCGTCTCGCCCTTGCGGAACAGGCGGTCGGCCTCGTCGTCGGGCAGGCGCTGCGCCCCGTGTATGAAGGCGACGACGAAGTTGCAGCCCTCGCGCCAGCGCGTGCAGCCCCACGCGCGGTTGCCCGCCATGACCCGGCCCTCGCCACACCTTGGACACTTCGGCCGCTTGTCGGCCGACGGCTTGGGCGCCTTGGGTGCCCTCTCGGTCTTCGGAGCCTTCGGCGCCCGCGGCGGTTTTGGCACTCTGTCCGCGGCGGGCTCACGCGCCGGACGTGGCTCACGCTCCTTGACGCCATCCCCGAAGTCGAGCGCGACCTGACCGTCGGCGCTCAGCACCAGGGCTGCCTGGAAGCGTTTGCCGGCCTTGCTGCGGAACCCCGGCAGCGGCGACGAGTGCCCGCGCGCCAACAAGAGCTTCACGAGGTTCGGCTTGATGCTCTTGCCGGCGATCGTCGCGAATATGACAAATGTGCAGTCGCGGGTGGCGCACTTGAAGGCGCGACGGCCGGCGGTCACCGGCGTCCCGCACACGGGGCACGCACCGAGCGCCTCGACCGTCACGCTCACATCCATCGCGGCCGGCGGCGCGCTGTCGCGCATGGCATTGACAACCTCGCTCGTGAATCGCTGCACGTCGGCCATGAACGCCGCCGGATCGTCCTGGCCCCGCGCCATTTTCGCCAGCCGCAGCTCCCACCCGCCCGTCAGCTCGGCCGAACGCAGCGCCTTGGCGCCCGGCGGCAGCGCCGCGATCAACGCGCGCCCCTGCGGCATCGGCACCAGCGATTTGCCATCGCGACGGATGAACTCGCGCGTGAGCAGCGTCTCGATAATCGACGCGCGCGTGGCCGCTGTGCCCAGGCCCGAGTCGCGCAGCGCGCGACGCAGCGCCTCCTCGTCGAGCTCCTTGCCCGCGTGCTCCATCGCGCCGAGCAGCGTCGCCTCGGTGAAGCGCTTGGGCGGCTGCGTCTGGCTCGCGACGACCTTTGCGGCGCGCGTCGTGACCGCGTCCGCGACCTGCACCGCGGGCAGGAGCGGCGCCTCGTCACGCGCCGTAGGAGGCGGGGGAGGCGGCTCGGCCGCGTGCCAGCCCAGCGCCACCCGCGCGCGCCCCTCGCTGCGGAAGCGATGCTCGGAGACCGCGGTGATGATCGTGCGCTTGTCGAAGACAGACTCGGGCAAGAACACCGCGACCAGGCGGCGCGCGACCAGCGTGTAGACATTCCTCGCGTCGAAGCTCAGCCGGTCGAGATCCGGGATGCGCTCGGTTGGCAAGATGGCGTGGTGGTCGCCGACCTCGTTGTCATCGACGACCTTGCGCTGCGGCTTTGGCCCCAAGGCCACGGCCGTCTGCACCGCCGCCCCCCAAGGCATGGCGCCCTGCGCGCGCAAGAGTCCCGGCAGCGTCGGGCCGACATCGCTCGTCACGAAGCGCGCGTCGGTGCGCGGATACGTGATCGCCTTGTGCTCCTCGTAGAGCGCCTGGGCCGCCTTGAGCGTGCGGTCGGCCGACAGGCCGAAGCGCTGGTTTGCGACCTTCTGCAGCGAGGTCAGGTCGAACAGCGCCGGGGCCCGCTCGCGCTGCTCCTGGCACGTGACCTCGACCACGGTGCCTGGCTGGCCCCGCACCGCGCGCCCAATCACGTCGGCCTTCGCGGCCCCGCCAACCCCATCGACCCCGGAAATCCGGTCGTCGCTGCCCGTGACCTTGGGGTCGAACCAGCGCCCGACGTAGCGCGTCTCGGCGTCGACCTCGAACGTCGCGTCGACCTGCCAATAGGGCTCGGGCACGAAGCCCTCGATGGCGTCCTCGCGCTCGGTGATGAGCGCGAGCGTTGGCGTCTGCACGCGCCCGACCGAGTACAGCCCCTCGCCGCCCGCGCGCCGCCCGAGCAGCGTCATGGCGCGCGTTGCGTTCATACCGACGAGCCAGTCCGCCTCCGAGCGGCAGCGCGCCGCGTCCCCGAGCGCGTCGTACCTGCTCGCTGGCTGGAGCTGCGCGAAGCCCTGCTGGATAGCCTGGTCGGTGAGCGAGGCGATCCACAGGCGTGAGACCGGCACGCGCAAGGCATGATCGAACACGTGGTCGCACAACCAGCGGAAGATGAGCTCGCCCTCGCGCCCCGCGTCGCACGCGTTGACGATGCGCGTGACGTCGCGCGCTCGCATGAGCTTCTTCAGCACCGAGAGCGGCTTGTGCGCGGTCTTGCGCGGCTGCAGCTTGAACGCTACGGGCAGCATCGGCAGCGTCTTGGTTGACCAGCGCTTCCAGGTCGGGTCGTAGGCCTCGGGCGGCGCCAGCTCGAGCAGGTGGCCAATGCACCAGCCGACGCGATAGCCATTGCCTTCGAGGAAGCCCTCGCCCTTGGTGCGCGCGCCGAGCACCTTGGCCAGATCGCGCGCGACGGACGGCTTCTCGGCGATGACGAGGATCGTCAAGGCGCTTTCACGTCAGCGGCGGAGCATTCCATGGTCACGGGCAATCGATAGCGCGAACCACGCGCGCCGACCACTGGCCCGCCTCATCGTTGGCACATGCCTGCTCTGCCGGGGGTCTAACCATGTGTCCCGAGTGTCCCATCGCGCGGGACACCTGGGACACTCGCGGGACACTCTTTGCAGGGTCGGACTCAGGCGCATCCACGAGCGGCGCGGTGTCACGTCGGTGGAACGGCGCTTGCGAGGTGTTGCTCGTCTCCCCTTCCTTCTTTCCGCCAAGGATCCGCCATGTGGCCGCGCCTTCTGCTCCTTCTCTTCGGATGCCTCTGCATGGCGTGCGTCACCCGACCGACCGCCAGCTCGCCCCTGGACGACGCGGATGCGTTGCGCTGCATCGCGCGGATGGCCTGGCTCGATCGCCTGGAAGGTCGCCAGGCGGTATGGCTCACGATGGATGAGGTGGGCGATCCGATGGGGACCGGTCCCCCGAATGGTTCGGCCATGCGATCGCTCCCTGCGCGCGAAGGCGACATTGTGGTCGACGGGCGCTCGAGCGTGTTCTGTGCGGCTCGGGTGGTTGCCTACGTGCGCGCATTGCGGGCCCGGCGGGTTCAGGCCGGCGACAACGCTGAAGAGATTCTGCTACGCTAGTACCGGCTTCGGTGGCACCCCGATTCCCTCACGCTGCCGACCCAGGAACTCCATGCTGACGCGTCGTCCGGCCTTCCTCGGGGCCTTCACTCCAGGCTTCGCCATCCTTGCGAAGGCCTCCAGTCCAGGCTTCGCCATCCTTGCGAAGGCCTCCAGTCCAGGCTTCGCCATCCTGCCGAAAGCCTCCAGTCCAGGCTTCGCCATCCTGCCGAAAGCCTCCAGTCCAGGCTTCGCCATCCTTGCGAAGGCCTTCACCGCCCTCTTGTTGCTGCTCTCTTTCACCGCGCCCTCGCTCGCCGCGGCACCGACACCGACCAAAGCGCCCGTCGCCGCCAAGAACGTCAACACCGCAAACGCGGAAGAGCTCATGACGGTGAAGGGCGTCGGGGAGAAGACCGCCGCCAAGATCATCGCCGAGCGCGAGAAGGGCCCGTTCAAAACGATCGAAGAGCTCGGTGACCGCGTGAAGGGCGTTGGCGACAAGACCGTGCAGCGCTTCAAGGACGGCGGCTGGAACGTCGGCACGGTCGTGCCCGTGGTCACGCCCGACAAGCTCGCGCCGGTGAAGCCGCTCACTCCGGCGCCAGGCCAGTAAGCCCCACGGGCGACACATGCGAGAACTCGATGACGATCACGCGCCGGGGGGCTCGGTAAGAACCGATGCCCCTTGCGACCCTCCGCGCGCGTTGCGTGCCCTCAGTCCAGGCTTCACCATCCTCGCGAGGGCCTTCGCGTTGGCCTTCGTCGCGTCGGCCGCCAGCGCATGCGGATCCGCGCCAACCCCCGTTCCTACACCCATCCCACCGGATGTGGTGCCGAGCGAGGGGGTGCTCATCGTCGAGGTCGTCGATGTCGGGCAGGGCGACGGGATCATCATCCGCTCGCCGGCGGGCAAGTCGGTGCTGCTCGATGCCGGTGACCGGCCCGGCTGGCGGCCGATATTGGCGCAGCTCGAGGCCCACGGTATCACCGAGCTCGACCTCGCGATCATCAGCCATCCGCATGCCGATCACATCGGCGGCATGCAGAAGGTCCTGGAGAAGGTGCCCACGAAGCTCTTCCTGGATCCGGGCTTCGACTACGCCTCGGGGATCTACGCGCGCCTCTTGGAGCTGCTGGAGAAAACCGATACCCGCATCGTCATCGCGCGGGCGGGCCGCTCGATCGACATCGGCGGCGGCGCCACCATCGAAATCCTGTTGCCACGTGAGCCGATGCTGACCGGCACGCGCTCCGACGCGAACTCCAATTCGGTTGTGTTCAAGCTGGTCTACGGCACGACGACGATGCTCTTCACGGGCGACGCGGAGGCGCCCACCGAGCGACGGCTGCTCGAAGACCCAGCGGCGCTCGCGTCCGATATCCTCAAGGTTGCCCACCACGGCAGCAATCACTCGACGGAAGACGCCTTCCTCGCGGCCGTGCGTCCCCGAATTGCGGTCATCTCGTGCGGGGTCGACAACAAGTTCGATCACCCCGGACAGAGCACCCTCGGGCGTCTCGAGCGCGCGGGTGTCCAGATCCTGCGGACTGACCTGCTCGGCACAATCACATTGACCAGCGATGGGGCTCGTTGGACCGTCGCGGTCGCAAACAAGGTGGCACGCCCGCCGCCGCTGCGAACCGACAAGGCGCCGCCCGCGGACGATGGGGATGATCCCGGCGACACCGAATACAAGCCGGTCCGCATTGAGCCGCTACGGCAGGTCGATCGGACCGATCGGACCGAGCGGGTCGACCCCCCAGATGGCGCCGGCAAGGTGGGCGCGCCCCCGACGCCAGTCGGGATGCTCGACATCAACAGTGCAACGGTCGAACAACTGCGCACCGTCGAAGGCATCGGGCCAGCCAAGGCGGCGGCCATCATCGCATACCGGGGCGAGCACGGGCCCTTCGTCCGCATCGAGGATCTCGAGAACGTGCCCGGCATCGGCGCCAAGACGCGACAGCGTCTCGCCGAGAAGTTCGCTGTCTTTCCCGTCAAGCCGTGAGGGGCTGCATGAAGCGTTGGTTATTCGTCGACAGGGTCGAGTCCGGACAGGCGGTGCTCACATCGGAGAGCGGCGATGCGAGCTTTCACGTGCCGCTGTCGCTCCTGCCAGCGGGCATCGGCGAAGGGCGCTGGCTGACATTCACGCTCGAGCCCGACCCCGCAAAGGACGAGGAGATGGCGACCCGCACCCGTGGCACCCGCGAGCGACTCGCCAAAGGGGATGACGGCGGGGACATCAAGCTCTGACCCTTTTCAAGTCGTCGCCGGGCCATCAGTCGAGGCTTCGCCGTCCTTGCGAAGGCCAGCGACGGGGACGGGCTTGGCGCCATAACCCTGCGCTTCGATGGCGGCGGCGAGCCGGGTGAATTCAACGTCGGGCTCGGCTGTGACAGCCGCGCGTCCGGTGGCGAGATCCACGGTGACGTGAGTGACGCCAGGCACCTTCGTAAGGGCCTGGGCGACGGCGGCGCGGCAGTGATTGCAGGTCATGCCGGAGACATCGAGTTGGTGGTGCATGATCAGACTTCCTTTGGATTCGGATCGAGGTTGATGCTGGTGGGTGCGAAGCGACGAAGCCGCAACGCATTGAGGACGACCGACACACTCGACAGCGCCATCGCGAAGCTCGCGAAGACCGGGTCGAGGCTCCAGCCAAGGAGTGGCTGGAAGACACCGGCCGCCAGTGGAATACCGATGACGTTGTAGGCGAAGGCCCAGAAGAGGTTCTGGTGGATCACGGCGAGGGTCTTGCGCGCGAGGCGGATGGCGGTCGGGAGGTGGGCGATGCCCTGGCGCGTGAGAATCACGTCGGCGGAATGCCCAGCGATGTCGGTCCCCGACTGGAGCGCGATCCCGACATCGGCGGCCGCGAGTGCCGGTGCGTCGTTGATACCGTCACCGACCATCGCAACGCGGTGGTTGTTTGCGCGGGAACGGGCGAGGTGCGCGAGCTTGTCGTCGGGACGCAGCTCGCCGTGGGCCTCGTCGAGGTGAAGCTCAGCGGCGAGCGCGTTCACGACGGCGGCGCGGTCGCCCGAGAGCGCGATGACGCGGAGACCCTGCGACTGGAGAGCGGCGACGACGGCGGCCGTCTCCGGGCGAGCGGCATCGTGAAGGCCGATGACACCCGCGGGTGCCCCGTCGATCGCGACCAACACCGGGGTCATACCGCCGGCGGCGAGGTCGTTGGCGACGGCTGCCAGCGGTGCAAGTGCAACAGGATCGAGTGCTAGGAAGGCGAGCGAGCCGAGGGTCACGCGGCGCCCCTGGACCGTCGCGCTGACGCCACCGCCGACCTCGTTCCTGAAGTCGGAGGACGCGAGCGGGGGCGAGGGCGCGGGCGGGGGCGAGGGCGGGGGCGAGGGCGTGGGCGTGGGCGAGGGCGTGTGAGCGACAATCGCACGCGCGAGCGGATGCTCACTGTGGCGCTCAGCGGCCTGCGCGTAGGCAAGCAGGGTCGCTTCGTTGAAGGGAGCGAACGCGTGCACGACCTTGACGCTCGGATGGCCGGTTGTGAGGGTGCCGGTCTTGTCGATGAAGATCGTATCGACCTTCGCGAGTGCTTCGAATGTCGCCCCGCCCTTCACCAGCACGCCGAGTTCGGCGGCCCGACCGGCGCCGACCGCGACCGCGGCGGGCGTCGCGAGGCCGAGCGCGCACGGGCACGCGATGATGAGCACGGTCAGGAACCGCTCGAGCGCGTCGGCGCTGCTGGCCCCCAGCGCGAGGTGTACGACGAGAGTCACGAGCGCGAGCCCGAGCACGATCGGCACAAACACCGCGGCGACCCTATCAGCAGTGCGCGCGATCGGTGCCTTGTCGCGGCGCGCGGACTCGATCGCCAGCGCGATGCGGCCGACCGAGGTCGCGTCCCCGGTCGCAGTGATGCGCACATCAAGAGCGCCCGTCGTGACGAGGGTGCCGGCATGTACGACCGACCCGGGGCTCCGCTGCACGGGCATGCTTTCGCCGGTCAGCGCGGCCTCGTCGACCGCGGCGCTGCCGGCCACGACCTCGCCGTCGACCGGGATGCGACCACCGGGTCGCACGCGCACGATGTCGCCCATCGCGAGCAGCGTGACCGCGAGGGTCTCCTCGGTCGCAGAGGCGTCGTCGGTCGTGGGCGCGACGATGCGTTGCGCAGCGTCTGGCACGAGCCCGACGAGGCCGCGCACCGCCCCCGAGAGACGGCGGCGCGCACGCGCTTCGAGGCGCTTGCCGATGAGCACGAACATCACGATCGCCGCTGCGGCTTCGAAGTACAGGTGCGGCGCCGCGTGTGCGTGCGCATGAGCGGGTGTCATCACCAGCACCGCCAGCGAATAGCCCAACGCCGATAGCACGCCGAGCGAGACGAGCGTGTTCATGTCGGCGCTGCGCGCGCGGAGGGTATGCCAGGCAGCGACCAGGAAGCGCCGCCCAGGGAACGCGACGATGCCGAGCGTCAGCAGCGCCTGGATCCACGCGAACGCCGGGTGTGGCGGCAAGAGCCCGTGCGACATGCCGAGCACCAGCGTTGGGATCGCCAACACCAGCGCGAGCTTCAGGTCCCGGTCGAGCTCGCGAGCCTCTTCGGTCTCCAGCGCTTCGAGTGCGGTAACGCGATCGCTTACCCGGCTCGCGCCGCCCCCCGCCGCCGGCACGAGCGCATAGCCAGCGGCATCGATGGCTGCGCTGAGCGCCGGGCGCGCTGCGGAGCCGACGACCACGGCGCTGTGACCGATGAGATCGACGCGCGCCTCGGTGACCCCCTCGACCGCGCGCAGGGCTTTCTCGACCCGCATCACGCAGGCCGCGCACGACATTCCGGAGATGCCGAGGTGCTGCGCTTCCGGAGGCGCTGGGGGTGACTTCTCAGCGGGCAATGCGTTCATGCCGAGCGGCCTCCGCGCCACGCTGGATTTGCAACGTGGTGCAGCCTCTGCGCCGGGCGACAGCTCGCCGCTGCGTCCCTTCTAGGCACCGTCCTGACATGCGCTACTGGGTGACTTCAACCCCACCGCACGCGCCTCTGCATGATCGCTCGCAAACCCGCCTTGCATGCGGCCCAGAGGCGCTAGAACTTGACGGGTGGGAGGCCCCGTGGTGGGAAGATTCCCATGAAAGACGAATCGACTCCCGCCGTCAGCCGCAACGTTTGGGGTGCCTCGTCGTGGGTCCTGGCCATTGCCGCGACCGCCGGAGTCGGGGTCGGTGTTGGGGCCTCGGTCGCCGCGGGTCGCGCCAGCTCGACCGGGCGCGCGGTGCCGGCGACCACGCAGCCGATACCGGCCCAGCGCACCGCGGCCGTCGCCGCGACGCCCTCACCCTCACCCTCACCCTCACCCTCACCCTCACCCACGTCCACGTCCACGTCCGCGCTCACGCCCACGCTCACGCCCACGCCCGCGCTCACGCCCGCGCTCACGCCCGCGCTCACGCTCACGCCCACGCCCACGCCCACGCTCACGCCCACGCTCACGCCCACGCCGTCGGGTCCGATGGACATGGCGGCGGTCGACCGCGCGCTCGACGAGCAGTTCAAGAAGCAGAAGTCGAATCGTCAGTTCGCCAAGGAGTTCTATGCCGCCTACGGCGCCGGTCGTTTCGCCTCGGCCGCCGGCCCGACGGTGCTCGGCACGGCGATCATCGCGCGAGCACAGAGCCTCGCCGACGACGCCATCGACCCGACCCCCTATGCCGTCGACGAACTGACCGCCGCGGCCCAGGACACCGCGGCCGATGGCGGCGTGCAGCTCGAGGCGCGCCTCTTCCAGACGCTGCTCGACCTCGTAATGGACCATCGCTTCCTGCACAAGGCGGGGCCGTTCAGGCTCTACGACCGGGCCGACATCTACGAGCGCGAGAAGAAGGAGCTCACGGACTTCGTCGCGCAGATGATCGCCGCACCCGATGTCAATACCGCGATGGCGCTGCTCGACCCGCCACATCCGCAATACCAGACGATGAAGGCCGCGCTGGCCGAGTATCGCAAGCTGGCCGCGGCGGAACCTGGCTGCCCGAAGCTGTCGGCGGGCTGGCGCTTTCGCGCGGGGTCTCGCGGCGAGGAAGTAAAGAAGCTCCAGCAGCGGCTCGCGTGCGAGGGCTATTACACGGGCGAGATCAACGGCCACTTCGAGGGCGCGACCGTCGACGCGGTGAAGGCCTACCAGGCGCACCACGACCTTCCGCCCGAGGGCAACGTGCTCGAGGACACGATGGAGTCGCTGCTGGTGCCGCTCGACCGGCGCGTCAAGCAGATCGAACTGGCGATGCAGCGCATGCGCGAGTCGCGCTTCGACAGGATGGGCGACTTCTTCCTGCGCGTGAACATCCCGGCGTTCACGTTGAGAGCGTACGAGAAGGGTCAAGTCATCAGGGAGCACCGCGTCATCGTCGGCACCAACAAGCTCGACGACGACAAGGTGCAGCTCGTACAGGGCCACATCAACCGCACCAAGCTCTTCGGCACGCGGCTCTACGAGGTCATCGTCAACCCGACCTGGATCCTGCCCAAGCGGGTGGAGGAGGGCGAGCTCGCGACGTCGCTCGAAAAGGACGCCGACTACCTCACCAAGACCAACATCAAGAAGGTGAAGCTCGGCAGCGGCACCGAGGTGCTCGTACAGGGCGCCGGCAAGGGCAACGTGCTCGGCAAGGTGAAGTTCTTGCTCGAGGAGACGAACGCCATCTACCTGCACGACACCGACAAGCGGCAGCTCTTCAAGAAGCAGCGCCGTGACTTCTCGCACGGCTGCATGCGGATCGATCAGGCGATCGACTTTGGCAAGTGGCTACTCGCGCGCGACGGCTTCGGCCAGGACGAGATCGACAAAGCCTTCGCGGCAAGCTCGCTCCAGCGCGGCTTCGATCTCAAGAATCCTGTGTACCTCGTCACCGAGTACATCACGGTCGACCTCGCCAGCGACGGCAAGCCGCTCTTCTACGACGACATCTACGGCTACGATTCGGCCTACTGGAACGACAAGCTCCCTCCCGGCGAGAGGACCCGCTGGGGCAGCGAAATCCTGCGTCCGCGCTGGGTGCCGGTGATGGCGGAAGACACGGTCGACGGCTGGCGCAAGGCCGGCAAGGCCGCGCCGCGCAACCTCGGTCCCGACGGCAAGCCCAAGCCGATTGCGCCCAAAGACCCCGACATCGACGAGGGTCCGTGAGTTCGGGCAGGGTGCGACCCCATCTGCGGCGTCGGCCCCCCGGTCGCTCTTGCGGCGTATGAAGCGTACGCCTCATCGCTCGCTGGGGGCGCCTCCTTGCATCTGGGGCCGCCTCCGGCCCGAATTCGCCTCGTTGCTCGCAGGGGCGCAGGGCGTTATTCGCTCGTGAATTCAAAGGCTCAGGCGGCGCGTTCTGCCCGCCGTTCGACATCCCTTGGCGCGCGTGTGATCTTCCGCATCTCGTGACCCGGGATGGCTGCGTACGCGCGGCTGGTGTTCCGACTCCTACCCCCAGAGGCGCTTGAGCCCGACTGTCGAGGCACTCTTCATCTTCCTCTTGCTTGCGCTCTCGGCCAGCTACTCCGCAATGGAGACTGCCCTCGTGAGTTTGAGCGAGGCGCGCTCACGGCGCATTCTGGATGATCACCCCTACCCTTCACGCATGCTCGTGCGTTGGCTCGACCGGCCAAACGACGTGTTGGCGACGCTGCTCATCGGCAACAACTTCGTCAACATCACGATCTCGGCACTGGCGACGGACGCGACCGAGTCGCTGTTGCAAGGCACGCTCTACGCCGGTTGGGGGATCCCGATCGCGGTCGGTCTGACGACCGTGGTCGTGCTCATCGCGGGCGAGGTCGTGCCGAAGACCTACGCCAAGCACAACCCCGAGAAGGTCCTGAACCTCTTGCCACTCATCACGGTGTCCTACGCGCTCTTCTATCCGGTGATGCGCGTGCTCGTGCGCCTCACGGGTCGCGTCGTGAAGCGGCTTGGGGGTGCCAGCGTGAGCGGCGCCAATGTCACCGATCAAGACATCGAGGACATGGTTCGTATCGGCAGCAACGATGGTTCGATGTCGCCTGTGTCAGCGAAACTCCTGACTGGCATCTTCGACCTCGACGACAAGATCGCGCGCGCCGTGATGGTGCCCCGCACGGAAGTGCACGCGCTGCCGATCGACGCCGGCCTCGCCGACGTGATGCAGGTCGTCAAGGAGCACGGGCACTCGCGCTTCCCTGTCTACAAGGGCGCCATCGATAACATCGTCGGCGTGCTCTACATCAAGGACTACTTCCAGGCCGCCCTCGCCCGCGACCGGGCGAGCCCACCGCGCGTCGCCGAGCTGCTGCGCCGACCGATGGTGCGGCCCTGGAACATCCCGGTGCAGGACCTCTTTCGCGACATGCAAGTGGAGCGTGTCCACCTCGCCATCATCGCGTCCGAGTACGGCGGCGTCGCCGGCATCGTCACCCTCGAGGACATCATCGAAGAGGTGTTTGGACCGATCTACGACGAGCACGACCGCATGCCGGATCCTATCCGCGAACAGCCCGATGGCAGCTTCGTGGTCGACGGAATCGTCGCGCTGAGTGAGCTCGAAAAGGCCCTCGACACCGACTTCCCCGACGACGAGGAGGCGAGCTACGAGACGGTCGCCGGGCTCCTCATGACCGAGGCCGGGCGCGTGCCTGAGGCCGGCTTTGCGTGCGACTACCACGGCTTCCGCTTCGAGGTCCTGACCGCCGACGCGCTCCGCGTACGCCAGGTGATGGTGCGCCAATTGAGTGCCGAAGCGCCGAGCACCGCGGCCACCGGGTAGCACGCGGCAGCGTCAGCCGACAGACCTGACAGACCTGTCCCGTGCTTGATCACGGCCGCGCGCCCGACGTACGATAGCGCGATGAACAACGTCTTCCAGGCCACCCCGCAACGCCTCGTGCCCCGCCTGCACGAGGAGCCGTCGGGAATTCCCTACTTCGACGAGGAGCTTGGGGTGCCCCAGAACACCGCGCACCGCATCATGGTGAGTGATGCGGCAACGATCCTTGCCTCGATAGCCAAAGAGGCGGACCTGGCGTTCCTTTCGGACGAGCCGATCTGGTATTTGCACCCTGAGTCGGACGTGCAGAGGACCTTTTACGGCGACTGCGTGCTCGCGCGGAAGACCGACACACGGACTATCATCGCTGACTCGGTGCTACTCGCGATCGAGGTCGTCAGCACCCAGGACCGGCGCAAGGAGCTGAAGGACACGCGCTTTCAAAGGCTCTTGAATGAGTACAATGGCGTGGCCGAGTTCGCCCTGCTCTTCCCGGACCTCGGCGACGCCCGTGCCCTGACGTGGTGCCAGCTCGTCGCGGGCCAATACGAGGAGCACATCGTGGCGCCGGGCGGGCGCGTCAGCTCGCAGGCCGTCCCGGGTCTCGAGCTGCGCGTGGTGCCACTCGCCGACTGGACGCCCGGCTACAAGATCGAGGTCTTCTATCGCGGCGAGCACCGACCGCGCCTGCTCGGCGAGCGCGCACGCGCTGAGCAAGCCAGGACCGAGGCTGAACAGGCCAGGACCGAGGCCGAACAGGCCAGGACCGAGGCCGAACACGCCAGGACCGAGGCCGAACACGCCAGGACCGAGGCCGAACACGCCAGGACCGAGGCCGAACACGCCAGGACCGAGGCCATCCAGGAACGAGAGCGCGCCGAACGGCTCGCCGCCCGACTACGCGAGCTCGGAGTCGAACCGTAGCGTCGCCTACTGGGGCAGCGCGCCGAGGATGTGCGCGCGGCGGGTAGCGACGAACAAGAACAGATTGCCGCCGCTGGTGCCGGCCGGGTCGATCTGAGATGCGTACGTCTCCTCGGTCCCGGTGACGGGCGGGTTCGGGTCACGCGCGACGGCGTCGTGGATGATCGCGTCGGCGGCATCGATCCAGGCGATGTGCTGCTCGCGCGTGAGCCAGTCGGTCGCGACCTGCTTCAGGTAGACGAGGTACTTTGCGCGCCAGGCGGGGACCGCCAGGATCTTGTCGACCAGCGGGTGCGCGGCCGCCGAGCCACACGTCGGGTCCCAGATCTCGGCGTCGCAATAGGCCTGCGAATAGGCGAGGTCGAAGTCCCAGGGGATCATCTGGAAGCGCCCGTCGTTGCGCTTGTAGAGGTAGTAGTTGTGCCCCTTGCCGAAGTAGCTGTCGCTGTTCGAGGTGGCGAACGCGACGGCCGCCAGGCGCAGGAAGTGGTCGACGTCGAAGACCTCGGCGAACGCGGTCTCGAACGACGCGGTGGGCGTCTGGTGCAGCACGTCGAGCAGGTGGATGATGTCGGCGTAGTCGTTCTGGGTCGCGTCGTCCTCGTTCGTCTGGAGCACGAGGCCGCAGTCGTCGAAGCCCGGTTGGCAGTTCTCGGTGTGGTAGTAGTCGGCTTTCTTGTCGCCAAGCCACGTCAGCGAGCACGCGTTGAAGTCGTTGTAGACGCACTTGTACAGGTTGCCGTCGTCGGCATCGTCGTCTTCGCCGAAGCGCTCTTTCAGGAAGCGCTTGTCGATCACCTGCGCGACGACATACGGCCCGACGTTGGCGCCATCGATCGCCAGCTCGGCGAAGCCGGTGTGGGCCGCCTGCACGCCCATCGCGTTGTACATCCTGGCGGTGAGCCAATCGCGCACGCGCGACGGGTCATTGCCGCAGGCGTTCAGCGACAGCTCGTCGACGCCATAGAACCGCTCGCCGCCCATGCTGTTGAAGTCGAGCTTGAGCGGATAACGCCCCTTCGGATTGGGCGTGCCTTCGTCAGGGATGCGCAACGAGTTGAGACCCTTCAGGCGCACCCCAATCGTCGCGAGCGTCTCGTCATCGTGCGCGAACGCGGCCGGGTACTCATTCTTCAACCGCTGCTGTTGCCAGTCAGTAAGTAGCTTCGCCCAGTCTCCCGGCGCGAAGTCGAGCCGCAGCGCGACCAGCCGATCGTCGGGAATCACATGAGCAAATGCCGCTGCCCAGGTCTCCTCGACGGACGTCGTATCCGCGTCCCCACCCTCACCCTCGCCCTCGCCCTCGCCCACGCCCACGTCCTCGCCCTCGCCCACGTCCTCGCCCTCACCCTCGCCCACGTCCTCGCCCCCCGCGCCCCTTTCCTCCCCGCAGCCGGCCAGGCCCATCGCCGCGACCAGCCACCACAACCTTCCCCCAAACCGGTCACCCATCGCTCACCTCGCGCAGCTGTGTAGCGACCGCCGCAACCCGATTCCAACCTCACGACGTTCCCACTGGATGCAGGGCATGCACTCGGTCCTGGGCTCCAGCGAAACTCACAGAACATGATTGACCCGAGGAGAACTCCGGCCCCAATGAGTGCCATGCAGCGATGCCCGCGGGGCTGCGCTGTAAGTGCGTGTCTCTCACGTCACGGGGGTCACTTGGTGTCAGACCGACACATGTGTCCGCGCACCGTCCAGCCTGGCCTGACTCTGCGCCGACCGCTGCTCACACTCATCGCAGCCGCGTCCGTGGCGCTCGCGCCGTCGCTCTCCGCGCACGCCGAGAACCCGCGCAGCAACACCGAGACCTTTCGGCCGTCACCGCACGCATCCGACCTGTTCGCGACCATCACGAGTGACGTGCCGGATGCGTGGTCGTGGACGGCCGCGCTCTGGTTGAGCTACGGCAACGAGCCGCTGGTGTTCGTCGACCTGGCCGAGGTCGCACCCGACTTCGCCGCAATCGAGCATCAGCTCGCGCTGCACGCGACCGGCGCGCTTGCGTTCACCGACTGGCTCTCGGTCGGGCTCGAGGTGCCGCTGTTCCTCGTCAACGATGGCGATGACGCGGGCTTCGCGCCGACTACGCCGATCCCCAGCTCAACGCTCGGCGACATCCGCCTGTCCGCCAAGGTCGGCATCGTCCGGCGCGCCGGAGACGCCGACGGGTTTGGGCTGGCGCTCGAGCTTCCGGTGGGCCTGCCTACCGGCGCGCAGAACGCGTTCGTCTCCGACGGCTTCGCCTTCGCCCCGGCGCTCGCGCTCGATGTGCGCTTCGATCGCCTGCGGGTCGCCCTCAACCTCGGGGCGCGCCTGCGCAGCAGCGAAACCCTCGCGCTCGGCACCGACATCGGCAACGAGGCGCTCTTCCGCGTCGCCGCGAGCTTCGATCTGGTGCCCGCCACCCTCACGCTCTTGGGCGAGGTCCAGGGCGCGAGCCACAACTTCGAGCTGTCGAACAACACCTATATCGAAGGGCTCCTCGGCGGGCGCCTCACGTTCGCCAGCGGCCTCCTCCTGACGCTCGCCGGCGGCCGCGGTTTCGCGAGCGGCTACGGCAGCACGGCCGCCAAGGTCGTGGCGCAGCTTGGCTGGTCCCCACCACCCCCGCCTATCATCGTCAGCGATGGCGACGGCCTCTTCGACGACGTCGATGCCTGCATCCGCGAGCCCGAGGACAAAGACGGCTTCGACGACGACGACGGCTGCCCCGACCCCGACAACGACGGCGACGGCGTGCTCGATGCCGACGACCGCTGCTCGGCCCTGAACGAAGACATTGATGGCTTCGAGGACGACGACGGCTGCGCCGACCCTGACAACGATCGCGATGGCATCCCCGATCTCGTCGATGGCCCTGACGGCGCCCTCAGTCCAGGCTCCGCCATCCTTGCGGGCGCGTGCCGCAACATCGCTGAAGACTTCGACAAGTGGCAGGACGAAGACGGCTGCCCCGAGCCCGACAACGACGGCGATGGCATCCTCGACGCCAACGACAACTGCGCCAACGACCCTACCAACGCCTGCGGCATCCTCGTGAACCCGTGTGAGATCGTGGTCGATCAGACGATCTACTTCGCCTACGACGAGGCGACGATCCTGCCACAGAGCTTCGCCATCCTCGACGCCGTCGCCGGCCTCCTCCAGACGCGCGACGCGATAAAGCTCATCGAGGTGCAGGGCCACACCGACAGCGAGGGCGACAACGGCGACAACCTGGCGCTCTCGCAGCGGCGTGCCGAGTCGGTCGTCGCGTACTTCGGGGGCAAGTCGATCGCGGCCTCGCGCTTCGTCGCGAAGGGCCACGGCGAGACCCAGCCGCTCGCCAAGAATTCCTCCGCCGACGGGCGGGCCAAGAACCGACGCGTTCAGTTCATCATAATCGATCCCGCTCAGAGCGGGTGCGGGCGCTAGCTGAGGTCGGCAGTCGTTCCGCCCGCATCCAGCGATCACATTGCCGGGGCGCGTGGGCTCGGGTAAACGAGGGTGCATGCGTTTGGCCAGCTATCTCATCGCCTTGACGACAATCACCTCCGGCGCGTGCGGCGACGACGACGTCACGCGAACGGAGGTCGACAGCCTCGCGTCCGCCGAGACGCGCGACGTGAGCGATGCGACCGACACGACCACCTCGCCCGAGGTGTCGACCGCATGCCCGATCGCGGGCACCTGGAACCTGCAGAACGTGCTCTGCGGCGACAACGACATCACCGCCGACTGGTTCCGGGTCATCGACCGGACGACCGCGGTCCTCTCGACGAGCGGCAGCGGCTGCGCGCTTACGACCACGAATGAGACCGACGCCTGCACCGAGGAGGAGCGCGGCACGCTCGTCACGAAGGCGGGCAACGCATGGGCGGTCGTCGCGCAGGGCATCACGAGCTGCACGCCGGCCGCCTGCACCTTCGGCGGACAGGACGCCGCGTGCGCCATCGGCGACCGGGCCGCCACCTACGATGCCAGCATCGTGCTCGCGAGCGGACGGCTCTCGCTGACCAGCGCCAACGGGATCTGCGTCGGCTCCGGCGCGGGCACTTCGACAACGTTTGTGTTCGAAGCGCGCTGATCCGCGAACAACTACAGGCTCTTAGACGACTGTAGCGATTGCGGTCGCCCACGCCCACGCCGACGCCCACGCCCGCGCCCACGCCCACGCCCGCGCCCGCGCCCACGCCCCGCCTGCGCCCACGCCCACGCCCTCGCCCACGCCCACGTCCACGCCCCGCCTGCGCCCACCTCAGAAGTCGTTTGGCAGCGTCTCGCCGTAGTGCAGCAGCATGCCTTTCTTCTGCGGCTCGACCACCAGGAACCCGCCGACGGCCCATACGCCGCCGTCGGGGTCGACGTACACCGCGTGATAGTCATCGAGCGTGCCTGGCAGCCCCGACGGTGACTTCCACACCGAGCCACGGCGCTCCATCACGGTGCCTTCGACCCCGACCGCGACCACACCGCCCTCGCGGTCGACCCACACGCCGTTGAACTGCTTGGCCGCTGGCGGCGTGACGTCGCTCACGCTGGTCCCCGTCGCTTCGACCACGAGCCCGGTCGCGAAGCCGCCGACCGCGACCGCGATCGTGTCGTTGCCATGCACCGTGAAGAGGCGCCGACCCGATGGGGTGTCGATCACCTTCCAACCGCTGCCATCGCGGTGCAGCATCTTGTTGCCGAGGCCGACCACCCAGAGGTCGGTCGGCGAACGGCCCCATACCTTGAAGAGCTGCCCTGCCGACTTGGCTTCGCTCGGCACGGTCGCGTCTTCGACGAAAGCCTCTCCCGTCAGCTTGTAGACGTGCCCGCTCGATCCGCTCGAGCCGCTCGTCTCGCCGCCGACCGCAAAGACCTCGCCGCCCGTCTCGAAGATCCCAAACAGCGTCACATTCGCGGGCACCCCGGCGATCTTGTCGAAGCGGCCACTGGCGCGGTCGTGACGCAGCACAAGACCGGCCTCACCCGACATCCATACAGGTCCGCTCGCGGTCGTGCCCGACACCCACCAGAGGCCGCCCGTCGCCCCGGTCGCCAGGCGCTTCCAGGCACTGCCATTCCAGTGCAGCACCCACGGTCCATCGCCGACGTCAGCCCCGACCGCGAAGACATCGTTGCCGCTCGACCCCCAGACGCCGAGCAGCGCCGCCGGCAGATCGACGAAGACGTGGTCCCAGCGCCTACCGCCCGGTGTGCCCGGATCGGGCTCGCAGCCAAGTCCCATTACGATGGCGGCGATGGAGATGACGAGATTCAAGCGCATCGGGCAACCTCCTACTGAACGTCCAACCGAACAATACACATGGTCCTCTGTTCCGTTTCTCATAGCATGCGTGGCGCCCTTGCGCCGAGATGGTTGCCCTTCTATATCTTGAGAAGCTGGTGAAGGCCATTGGGGATAGAAATGCAGCTTGCCAACCTTGGTCAATTCCGAGCACGGGTCGCTTCGACGATCATTGCCTCGTTGTGCGGGTACGCAGGCTGCTTCCCCATACCACCTGAATGCGGTGAGCAACTTGCTTGTCCGCCATCTGACGACCCGTGCGTCGAGGTGGTCTGCGCCAAGCGCGAGTGCGTAGAACGACCCACTGAATCCGTGCCTTGTAATGCATTCGACGCATCAGATCAGGGTTCCGATTCGAACACGGCCGACGCCGAGAGCGATTCCGCGGATGGCTCAAACTCAGATACACCCGTCGATACTGACGTGACTACGACCGACACCGGGCAGACGACAGATACCGACACCACGCTGCGCTCCGACGCGGACGTTGCGAACTCCGAAACCAACGATTCCGAATTTCCATTGTCGTCCGAAACCGATGGCACGGGGACAGAACAACAGGGCGATGGTTTCGACGTGGGTCCAGCAGATGCCTATCCTAGCGACCTGGCGGCCGAAGAAACGTTTGATCCTGAAGTTGATGTCAGCGAAAGAGAGTGCGATGCGAATAGTGACTGTCCAGGCTCGAAGGACCTTGTTCGGTCGGGTTTTGTCAAGCGAATGGCAAATGTCTTCAGACATCCAGGTCGGGCAGCTGCGACGACAACGTGCCGTGTACGTATAGCGATACCTGCGTCGGCGATACCTGCGTCGGCACCCTGCACGAATGCGACGACGGTAAGGACTGCACCAACGACCTGTGCGACGGCTCCGGTGGATGCCTGACGCAGTTACGACCCGATACATGTCTGATCGAGGGCGCGTGCTACTCATTGGCGGACGCGAATCCATCCAACCCTTGCAAACATTGTGATGGAGGTGGCGAGTGGGCGCTGACTTCAGGACTTTCCTGCGACGACCGGGACGCGTGTACGACCGAGGACCGGTGCATCGCCGGAACGTGTGAGGCTGGCCCGCTCGTGAGCGATCTCGGTTTCGACTGGATCGTGACACTCTGGGGGCGGTCATTTGCGCCGGGAAGGGCATTTTCTATGACGCATTCCACCCAAACGTGAGGGGTCTCGGCGTTGTCGCCACGACGCCTCAGGGCTCGCGACAACTGTGGGTGGCACTTCCAGAGGTCTCAGTAATAGGACTGAACGCTGCCGGCGACGCATGGCTGGCGGCCCTTTGCTCGGACGCTCCAACTGTGAACCAAGTGGCCGTGCCGCTGCCTGCCACCCCGTTGGAGAGGACGTACTGTGTGTTCAAGATCGATGTCGCTGCAGCAACCTCTGCTGGTCAACGCTTTGGCCTTCAGCCCCATGTCAGACTCGGCACCGGCGATGTCTACGGAAGCTCGCCGAACACAATCGGGCGACTCACCTCGTCGGGCGAAGCGGTCTGGATGGTGGCTCACAACGGCGTCCTCATCGGGCTGGCGCCTACGTCAGACGAAGGATTGGTGGTGCACGTTAGGGCTGACGCTGACTTGAGTATAACGGCAGTGGGCTCGAGCACGACGATCGTCGGCCCGGGCGCGAATGTCCTCGTTCGGTTGCGACCCGACGGCTCGTTGGCTTGGGCAGCACCTCTGTACCGGAGTCCGGACGTGGACTTCCGCACGCTCGACCACGGAACGCTCGTGGTTCATCCGTCCGGCGAGATAACCGCCGCCGGGGGTCTGTTCGTGCAACAGGCCACTTTCGGCTCTGGATCTGAAGCGACAAGCTACGACGCTAAGGGTTTCTACAGCCTCGATGGCCTAGAAGTGGGAGCCGGTGGAGACGGATACATCGCTCGCGTGACCGCTGACGGGATCCTTCGATGGGTCCGCTTTCTAACGCCGCTTTCAAAATACGGCTCAGCGATCACTTCGATATCTGTCGATGATGAAGGGATATTGTTCGCAGGGCACTACAATCGAAACGCGCTGCTGACTGACGGTGGAGCGGGTGTGTTCTTGTCGGACGTGCTGGGCGAAGGTTTTCCTGACGCGCCACCGACTGGCGGGGTTATTGGTCGGTTTGACGAAGCCGGCAATTTGACATGGTGGCGCGGTCACCACGGGAGCTTCACCAGTATCGCGCGTTCGTCCAGGGATCCGGCGATCGTCGCCACGCTCCACAGGTGCGAGGGGTCAGCAGGGTTCCCACCGGCCGTCCAGGAAGAAACGACCTCGTGTAAAGATGTCGCGCTGTCCTTCAATGCGAACCTCGGCTTCGAGTGCTCACGCAACCACTAAACTAATACTAATACTAATACTAATACTAGGACCAATACCAATCCACAAAGGCGGCGCGGCCGTCAGGGAGTCCCAGGACGTCGAGCGTGCGGTGGATGCATCTCGGTCGAGCGTTATCCGTTAGTAGTTAGTCGGCGTTCTTTTTCCGGCACTACCGTCCGGTCCTTGGTGACCAAGGCTGAAGCCGCCGAGGCCCGGAACGCCGCCAGTACCCGACGCAGGAATCGTGTTGTCCCTGATGGATACGCGCGATAGTGAGAGCGCCACTGGAGCGACGTAAATGGCGTAGCTCGGGCCGCCGCACCCTCCACCGCCACCCGCGCCGTGCCCCCCGGACCCACCATTGCCGCCGGCTCCGCCAGCGGATCCGCAGCAACTCAATGGGAATCCGGCCGTGCCACGCGCTGATGATCCCCCGGCAGCCCCGAACCCTCCAGCACCGCCAACGCCACCGGCTCCACCTGCGCCGCCGGCGCCTCCGCGACCCATTACAATGCTGTTGCCTACAATTGCCGGCAAGCCCGCGCCAATGGGCCCGAAGGCAAGGAAGACGGCGAAGCTCCCACCCCCCGATGTTCCGCTTTGCCCTGCCCGACCTCGGCAGCCTCCGCTTCCGCCACCGCCGCCACTGCCTCCAACGACGAAGGGCGGAGGCGCAACCGACTCGCCTGCACTATTGAGGCAATCGGCACGATGATCGATACCGCCGGCAGCGCCGCCACCGCCGCCACCGCCACCGTTCAATGCCTCGGCAGCATCGGGTGGTAGCGCGCCCTGCCATTGACCCTCAGCATTTACGTCTCCAATGTCGTTCGAGCACATGACTCCCGGCATGCCATCGATCCCCAAACTGCCATCGCCCCCGCTTGCACCGAAGGAGTCGTGACTGTTACTCGAACTCACGATGCTGCAAGTGCCGTTTTGCACCTTGTCGTCCCAGCCCGGCGCTCCGCCCGTGCTGCGAAAGCCATTGTTCGATCCCTCCGCGCCGTACTCTCCGGTATCTGGTATCTGCGTGCCAGTCTGGACATTGGCCGGTGCAGACGGGCAACGACGCGTTCCCCCCTGTCCACCCGAGGCATTGATGCCTTCACAGATTCCACTCCCGCCCGTCCCGCCGGGCAGATGGTTCGCTGAAGTGCAGCCCGCACCCACAGATGCAGCTGCCCCGCCCGTGCCCCCATCGACGCCGCGCGCGCCGTCGCTGCCCTTCGCGCCCGCCGAGCCGGCGCCGCCGTTGCCCGCGATGATCGTGTTGTTCGAGATTGTCAGGTTCGCGCCAACGTCGCGCAGGTAGAGCGCGTACGAGTTGCCGCCGGGCTCGACGTTGTCGGCGCCAAAGACGGTGAACCCGTCGAAAACGGTCGCGTTGACGCTGCCAACCCCGATGCCCTGCGCGTTGACGGCGCCGCGCTTGAAGTCGCTCGGGTCGACCCCGAGAATGGCACTCTCGTGGGTGAAGCGGTCGCGTTGCGCGAAGTCGGGCGAGTAGCCGCCGTACACGTTGACCTTGTTCGCGAGCGTTGCCGACTCGACGTAAACGCCGGTCGCGACCAGCACGTCGCGCTTGCCTTGCGCGGCGGCCTTGTTGATGCCGCCCTGCACGGTGCGCAGCGGGTCGTCGAGGGTGCCGAGGCTCGCGTCGTCACCGGTCTTGGCGACGAACACGGCCTTGCCGATCTCACCGTCGATGCCGTCGCAGTTCGCGTCGATGCCGTCGGGGTCGGGCAGGTCGGTCGTGCTCGTCGGGCGGCACTCGCAACCAGGCACACCGTCGACATCGACAAAGCCGGTGGTGCACTGGAAGCCGCATTGCGGGGCGCCGCTGCCGCCCGCGTCGCAGATCGGATCAGCGTTCGCGAACGTCAGCGCGAGGCACGAGATCCCGCACGAGCCGCAGTTGGCGACGCGGTCGTACTTGCCGGCGCC
>Ga0105046_10004042_pt1 | contig 23322 bp, 24 predicted proteins | sample MAT03_FD_78385 | JGI IMG/M metagenome (GOLD analysis project Ga0105046, IMG submission 78385) | Freshwater microbial communities from Lake Fryxell liftoff mats and glacier meltwater in Antarctica - MAT-03 (megahit assembly) | ecosystem: Environmental > Aquatic > Freshwater > Ice > Liftoff...
GCCAACCAAGTCTCGGCCGTAAACACCACGCAAGTGGTGTCCGGGGACGTCCTGCGCGCCGCTGCCGAGGAGTAAGCGAAGGTGCCGACGGGGGCGCACTTTTGTGCGTTCCCAAGGCTCCGAGCGTCGACGAAGGTCAGCGGTGCACAGGTCGTTCCCGGGCGCCGCTTGGCCCTCCACGACACGCATAGAAAAGGCCGCCCAACCGGGCGGCCTTTTCGAACCTTCAGCATGCGGCACCGGTCACATAGCGCGAAAGCAGCCAATCACCTTCCCGATGACCTGTGCCTCGGTGGAAATGATCGGTTCAAAACTCTCGTTCTCGGGCTGGAGCCTCATGTGGTCGGCTTCCTTGAAGAGTCGTTTCACTGTTGCCTCTTCTTCGTCCAGCATCGCGACGACGATCTCGCCGTTCCTGGCTTCCGGGGTCGGGTGGACGATTACGAAGTCGCCGTCCATGATGCCGGCGTTCTTCATCGATTCGCCGCGGACCTCGAGCACGTAGTCGCCTTCCTGACCGCCGATCACGGACGGGACTTCGACGTAGTCCTGGATGTTCTCCTCGGCAAGCATTCCGGTGCCGGCCGAAATCTGGCCGAGCAATGGCAGGCCGCGGCCGCCGCTGGAAGGCATGACCGCGTCGACCGCGGTGTCGCGGGCGCTCTTGGCTTTCTCGACGAGGATCTCCAGGGCCCGAGGCTTGGTTGGGTCGCGGCGCAGGACTCCCGCCTTCTCAAGATTAGCCAGGTGCACGTGCACGGTTGAGGATGAGTGGAGGCCAACTGCTTTGCCAATCTCCCTGACCGTCGGCGGGTAGCCGGTCTTGTCGGCGTACTTGCCGATGAAGTCAAAGATTTCGCGTTGCCGCTTGGTCAGATCAACCACGTCTCTCCTTAGTCGGCCGCTATTCGCGACCCTCGATCGGAATGAATCTTCTGGTTCCGAGTAGCGAACCTATGTTCGTACACTAGCCGCCCCTGCGGACACACGTTTGTGTCAGCGCCAAAACGAAAGTTCGCGCCCAGCACGGCACCGCGCCACCGGCCCGTCTTTCCCTAATATCCCTCGCCCTTCATGCGGCTGTGGCGGAATTGGTAGACGCGCAAGCTTGAGGGGCTTGTGTCCGAAAGGACGTGGAGGTTCGACTCCTCTCAGCCGCACTACATTGATCGCTTATTTCAAGACGCTGATGGCCCTGCTCGGGCTTTCGGCTGTCTTGACCGAGATCGTGACCCTGATCCACCGCGGGACCTTCGACGCAGCGAACTTCTTCAGCTACTTCACGATTCAGAGCAACCTCTTCGTTTCGCTGATGTTTGCGCTCAGCGCGCTGGCCATCTGGCAGGGGCGGCCGGGGAACGATCTCGTGATGTTCCGTGGCGCCGCCACCCTCTACATGGTGATCACGGGGATCGTGTTCACCACCCTGCTCTCCGGCATCGACGGCGCGACCTTCACCGCAGTTCCCTGGGACAACGTCGTGCTTCACTACCTGATTCCCTTCGCCGCCCTGGTTGACTGGCTGGTCGATCCGCCGCCGCAGCGGATCGAATTCAGGCGAGCGCTGATCTGGCTGGCATATCCGGTGGCCTATGCCATCTTCAGCCTGGTCCGCGGTCACTTCGTCGACTGGTATCCGTATCCCTTCCTCGATCCGGCCGAAAACGGAATCGCCGGGCTGATCGGGATCTCCAGCGGGATGGTCGTTCTGTCCGGTGGCCTGATCTGGCTGCTGCTGAGGCGAACCGGCCGCAGGCCTGCCCTCAAATAAAGGATCGCGCGCGCCCGCGCGCAATTGGTCGGCATGAAACCAAAAAACGGGAAGTTGCTGCTTATTGTGGCCGCATTGACGATCGCGATCTTCGCGATTGGATGTGGTGGGGAGTCGAAGGAGGAAAAGCAGGCGGACGAGCAGGCGGCCAAGTCGCAAGCTGAAGCCACTGCCGCCCAGGCCCAGGCCAAGAAAGAGGCCAAGCAGGCCAGGAAAGAAGCAAAAGAAGCGTCCAAGCTGAGCGCCGAAGAAAAGAAGCAGGCGCAGGCCGCCGCTGCAGCCCAGGCGGGCGAGCAGAGCGCAGAAGCCCAGGCCAGCCAGAGTGCCACTGATGCCGCCAACGCCGAAGCAGCCGCAACGGCTGCCGCGGCCAAGAAGAAGTCTTCAGGTTCCGGCGGAGGAACCGCCAGCGCCGGAGGCACTGCCAACGCTGGAGGCAGCCAGAGTTGCGCCGGCAGCATCCAGGTGAACGCAGTCACTTCGTGTGCGTTCGCGAAGAATGTCGTCTCCGCCTGGAAGTCTGATGAAGGCTCGTCGGTCAAGGCGTACAGCCCGGATACGGGCAAGACCTACACCATGAGCTGCTCCGGCAGCCAGATGCTGACCACCTGCACCGGTGGTGCTGGAGCAAGCGTCACTTTCGAGCCGTAGGGAGTCGCCGGGCTCCGGCCCGGATATTTCGTCCAATCGGGCCGGGTCGTCAAGACCCGGCCCTTTTCATGGCCGGAATGGCTAGCATCGGCTGATGCTGGAGCCAGGCGATGAGGTCGCCGGCCTCCGAATTATCAGGGAGGTCGGGCGCGGAACCACCAGTCTCATCTATGAGGTTGAACCGGTCGATGGCGGCAACCACCTGGCAATCAAAGTTCTGCTGCCGGGGCTGGGCGACGACCCGATCGCGCGCCGGCGGTTCGAGCGCGGATTGAAAGCGCAGTCCTCCCTCTCGCACGACGGCATCGTGCCAGTGCTCGACCATGGTGACGACGAGGCAGGCAATCCCTGGGTTTCGATGCCGCTCTACACCGGCGGCAGCCTGGCTGACCTACTGGAAGACGGCGGGGTCCCTCCGGCCGAACTTTTGGACCTGCTGACCCTCGTGGCCGCCGGGCTTGATGCGGCCCACCAGACCGGAATACTTCACCGCGACGTCAAGCCGTCGAACATCCTGATCGAAGGCAACCGGGCCGCGTTGGCCGACTTCGGACTCGCCCGTGAGGAGACTGACCCGGGCGAGACAGTCACCGGGACTGTGCTCGGCACCCTCGCATGCATCGCCCCGGAGGTTGTTGCCGGCAAACACGCATCCCCCGCTTCTGACCGCTACGGATTCGCCGCAGTGATCGTGGAAGGGCTCACCGGGCAGACGGTCTTTCCCCGCACCAGCGATGCAGCAGTGCTCTACGCGCACGCCGAACTGCCGCCACCCTCGATCATGGAGCGCCGTCCGGAGTTACCGGCCGCGGTGGACCCGGTCATCGCATCGGCCCTTTCCAAGGATCCCGAATTCAGACCGGCCACCGCCGCCGAGCTCATCAAAAATGTCCGGCAGGCTCTTGGTCCGGGTGTCACCAGACTCGGTCCCGCGCCGCGGCGCGCTGGCCTCAACCCGGACGATGAAACCCACGATCCTGACCCCGCTCCGCGGCAGGCACGGTCCGGCCGCTATGGACTTCGGCATCGTGAGATGGTCGCGGTCCTGGTGATCGCGGTAGTCGCGGCGCTCGCCGGTGGAGCTCTTCTTTTAAACTCTGGCGACGATTCGTCTTCGGCCAACACTGAAATTCCGGCCCTGGCTGACGGGCACGTCGCACTTGGCAGTGAACTGTCCGGCGAAGCTTTCGAGAGCGTTGATTGCGAGGGAAACGTGGCCGGTCCGAACTCCCCCGCATGCACGGTCATGCAGCGCAAGCTGCCTGGACGCCCGATTCAGGCACCATCAGATGGAGCGATACGTTCGTGGAGCGTTCGCGGCGCCGACGGCGAACTGGCACTCCAGGTCCTGCGGGAACGCGACGGCAGATTCTTCCAGGTATTTCGATCCCAGAGCACGGTCGTACCAGACGAAGGAGTGCACACCTTCCCGGTCGAGCTGGCGCTAAGCGCCGGCGATTACGTGAGCCTGGCCGTCTCTCCCGACACCGCGATCGGGGTCCGAACCGGCGTCGCGGGCGCGCAGACGAACCGCTTCTTCGGGCCGGTCGGCCCCGACGTTCCCCCTGGCAAGGGCCCTGGCACTGGTTTCGACCACGAGCTGATGCTGCGAGTCGACTATGAGCCCGGTGGCATTCCGGTGCCACCGAAGCAGGTGGTTGGTGACGACGCAAAGGACCTGCCTGACGGCAACGTGATCGCGGTCGATGATGCTGCCTTGCCGGACGGCCGTCTCGTCAAGGTGACCTTGACCGAGGTCGACGACGAAGTGTTCGTGGACCTGGAGCGCAACGGGGTCAGGCGGTCGAGGATCGTCGTCCCCGACCTCAGGGCCGGTGGTCGAATGGTTGAATTCAAGGCTTTCGAATCTCCGGGGAGCGACAGCCAGCTCAACGTCGGCTGGCTGAACAAGGGTGACCGCCGTCCGATCGAGCATTACTTCGGCCTCGATGCCGAATCCCTCGTGTTCTATTCCTGAGCTTTCAGATCCTTGATCGACACGATGCCGGAAGCGATCGCCCGGCGGGCCAGTTCGGCCCTTTTCCGATTCTGCGGCAGATCATCCACCTCGAGCCGGGCGAACAGGGCACGCACCTGGGTTTTCACACCGGGCACCGAGAGGTTGAGCTTCACCGCGATCTCGTTGTTCGAGCAAGGCACGCCGGACGCCGAATCACCAACCAGGGGCCGGCAGAGTTCGACCAGGACCCGGCGCTCGGCCGGAGAGATCGAGGCAGCGTCAGCACCTTCAGAGGGAGTGGCCGTCTCGTCTGAGTCTTCCGCTGGCGACCGGTAAACCAGCGAAGTCTTACCGATCTGGATTACGTCGCCGTGCGCCAGCGTCCGCAACCCGCTGATCCGGGACCCGGCGATCCAGGTGCCATTCCGGGAGATGCCATCGTCCTGAATCATCCATTGGCCGGCGATCCGCTCCAGCAGCGCATGGACCCGTGACACCTCCGCGTCCCAGCTGAGCGAAAGGTTCGCTTCGGGTGAACGACCGATGACCACCGACTGTTCTTCGAGCGTTCGCAGCTCCAGCTTGCCGTCGGCCCCGCGGAGCACCAGGTAAGGCAGCCCAGCCCGATCCGATCCGAGCAGCGCCGTCAGCTCGGACGCGGTCAATTCATATGGGCCGACGCTCATTGCGCGATTCTCGCATGGAGCCCGGAGCAGACCAAAGGGGTTGGAAAGGGATGGAAGATTTCATCCCTTAGGTCGTGGATTCCCAATCGCAGTTGCCGCATCGTGGGAGCCATGTCAGGGAAACGTTCGGCCACGGTCATCATCACGCTCCTTTCGTTGCTTGCCTTTCCAGCGGCAGCTTCGGCAGCCGATACCTGGGCATCGCCAGGCGGCACCGGCTCAGCCTGCACAGAAGCCAACCCCTGCTCCCTGTTCATGGCTTCGCAGACGGTCACTCCGGAACAGGACGTACACATCGGGTCGGGCAACTACGGATCACCAGCCAGCCCGTTAACTGATCGTCTCTACACAACGGCGGATCGTGTCCATTTCATTGGACATCCCGATGCGAACCTCTACATCGACTCATCATCAACCGATTCTTCGGTGTCGCTGACCGACTACCAGCAGATCCGCGGCAATGGCATGAAGATCCACAGCTTCGACCTTCAGGGAGTAACGCTGTACGGCCAGACCCAGATCGACCGGCTCTGGGTCCGCACCACCCTGAACGACAGTACGGCCTGTGCCATTTACCGGCTGAGCGCGGTTACCGGTGCCTCAATCTTGAGTTCGCTCTGTGCCGCGAACACCTCGAATGGGGGTCGCGGAATCTTCCTCTATGCGAACCAGAACGATGATCGAGGCGGGGTGCACGGATCTACCGGGATAGCGACCGGGACGAATTCGGTTGGGATCGGCGTCGAGAACACCGGTATCGGTGGCGGTGGCTCCGAGCCATCCTTCATCGCGATCTACCACTCGATCGCAAATGCCAGCGGGCCAGGCAGCCTCGATATCTCGTCGCAGAACGATTCCGCGCTCAACAAGGCGTGCGTGATTGCGCTGAACGTGGCTTCGGTCACCGGAGCCAACGGTCAGTGCGCCGGTGTTGACAACAACCCGATCCGGCAGTCGCCAGACTTCGTGTCTCCCGGCATTGACTTTCACCTCAAGGCAGACTCAGCGCTGATTGACGGCATCAACCCGGTCGGACTGCTCGGTCCGATCCAGACGGCCTTCGACCTGGACGGATACCCGCGGGACCCATTGAATCCTGATCCCGGCGCCTATGAACGGCAGGCACCGCTCGCCACCACCCTCCCGGCCACCGGCCTCGGCCTCACTGGCGCCACCCTGAACGCCGAGGCGCAGACCAGTTACGGGACCGGCAGTTATCTGGTCGAGTACGGACTGACCACGAGCTACGGAGACTCCACCCCGCCAGGAACGGTCGGGCGAGCGCTACCCGCCGAAAAGGTCTCGCAGACAATCACCGGCCTGGCGCCGGGAACCACTTACCACGCCCGGGTCGTGATAACCAGTCCCGACGGCGACGTCACCACCGGCAACGACATCACTTTCCGGACCACGGAGAATGCTGTCTGCAGGGTGCCGGAGATCAAGGGCCTGAAGCTGACCAAGGCGAAGAAGAGACTGAAGAAAGCGAACTGCAGGATCGGCAAGGTGAAACGCCGCAGTGGCAAGTTCGTCCGGAAGCAGTCACCAAAGGCTGGCAAGGTGCTGAAATCCGGCTCAAGGGTCAAGGTCACGATCGGACCGAAGAGATGAACCTGCGTGCGACTGCTGTGGCAGCGGCGGCCTTCGTCGTACTCACCCTTCCTGCTGGGGCTGTCGCGAAACCGGTGGATGCCGATCTGAAAGTCCGCGGGTCGAGTTTGTCCCCGACTTCCCTCGTGCCTGGCGGATCCGTCACGGCGAAGTTCGTGGTCCTGAACCCTTCGAAGGTCGCCGCGCCGAAGTCGAAGACCCGCCTTCTGCTTTCGATCGACAGCCGGTCTGACTCCAGCGACACGGTCCTGGGAACCGTCGCGACGGCCAAGGTCGCGGCTCGCAACAAAACGAAGGTTTCCGGCGCCGTCCTGATCCCTGACCGCATCATTGCTGGCAGCTACCGGCTGATCGCCTGCGCCGACTCTGGCAGGAAGGTCAGCGAGTCTGACGAGAAGAACAACTGTCGTACCTTGCCCGGGACGCTATTGATCAGGCCGGTCACCGGCCCGACCGGCGGAACCGGCCCGACCGGCCCGACCGGACCGACCGGCTCCACCCAGCCCACCGGACCGACCGGTCCGACCCAGCCAACCGGACCGACGGGTCCGACGGGCCCCAACGGCACGACCAGTCCGCTCACCTTCAGTCCCAGCACACTCACCCTCGGTTCACTCGCGTATTCGTTCACCAATGACGAAGCGTTCGCGGCCAGACGTCAGCTTCTGCTGACCAATCCCAACTCCACAGCAGCGCTGCCCCTTTCGGTGCAGGCGCTTGGCTACCAGAACTCGAGCCTGACCAGTTTCTTTGCTATTGACGAAGCGATCGAGGGACATCCTGGCTGCGGGGAGGGGCTGCGTCTCCAGCCGGGCGCATCCTGCGGGCTCACGGTCGACTGGGCGCCACGTCATCACAGCGGCGACCTGAACGGCCAGGTCAACATCACCGAAGCCGGCACCACCAGATCGATGGCCACCATGCGGGTGACGGCCAGCTATCTGGTCCGGCCGTACTTCAGCGGAGGGGTCCCTTCTTTCTCGGCTGGCAGGGGAATCAAGGATCGCGATGTCATCAGAGTGACCAACTTCGGCGACGTGCCGGACGCGGTCAGCTACGTGATCAACTCCCGCCCCAGCGACGCTCTGGCCAGGTTCAACGTGGACCCGACCAGAACCAATACATGCCAGGGTTCGATTCAGCCGGGAGGCTCCTGCGAGATCCCCGTCTATTTCTGTTCGGATACATCCGGCACGTTCCGATCGAGCTTTCAGCTGACCGGATCCGGTGGGAGGAACGATGAGCTGGTTGAACTGCGCGGCACGGTGCCGGATGACAGCGACCCTGGACTCTGCGCCGGCATCTTCGATCCGTAGGCCATACCCGCTCTACCCTGCCCTAGAATCGGTCGCATGAAGACGGGGGCCGTGAGGAGAGCTTTCGCCTTGCTGGCGATTTCAGTGTTGTGGCTGGTCGGGCTGGTTTCAGCCGACGGTGCTATGGCACTCCCGCGCCTCAAGGCCGACCCGGACGTTGAACGCGGTGGCCGCATCGTCGATTCGAAGGGGCGTGAAGTCCTGCTGCGCGGGGTCAACGTCAACTCGCTCGGTCAGTACTGGCAGGGCACGGCGAAAGCGCCGGTGCTGCCGTTCGACCGCAAGGATCCGCAGCGCATCGCCGACATGGGATGGAATGTGGTCCGGCTGATCGTGTCGTGGTCGAAAGTCGAACCGAAGCCGGGTGTCTACAACGAGGCTTACCTCGACCGGGTCGAACGTTGGGTCAAGCGGCTCGAAGAACAGGGTGTCTACACGATCATTGACTTCCACCAGGACGCCTGGGGAGCCACGCTCGCCGCCCGTCCAGGTGAAACCTGTACCGCCCCGTCCCAGCCCGGTTTCGGCTGGGACGGCGCCCCCGGCTGGGCCACTCTCGATAACGGTCAGCCGCGCTGCTTCACCAGCAACCGGGAGATCAACCCGGCCGTCATCGCCGCCTGGGACAGCTTCTTCAACGATGCCCCAGCTGCGGACGGCGTCGGTGTCCAGACCCGTTACGTCAGGGCCCTGCGCCGCATGGCAAAGAAGTTCGCGGGTTCCACTGCGGTTGCCGGCATCGACATCATGAACGAGCCGGGTGCACTCGGACCAGCCCAGACCGCGGCCCTCGGACCGTTCTACGCCCGGTCGCTGGCCGCCATCCGCGCCGGCGAGAAAGCGGGCAAAGGCTTCCGGCACCTGGTGCTCTTCGAACCGAGCGTGCTCTGGTCACTGATCGGCTCCGGCCCTCCCCCGGTTTTCGCCAGGGACAGCAACCTCGTCTACTCGCCTCACCTCTATGGAGGCAGCATCGGCGGTGAAGGACCACCCTCCGAGGCTTCTTTCCTGGCCGCGATCGAAGAAGCCAAAGCTTTCGGCGGGGCACCCGTCCTGACCGGCGAATGGGGCGGCAGCCCCTCCCGCGCCACCGGAAAAGACGACGACTACTTCAACCAGCATCAGGCCCTCCAGGACAAGTACCGGATCGGTGCGACCCAATGGACCTGGAAGCAATCCTGCGGAGACCCACACGCTGCGACGCACGACCCGGGCACCGCTCCGCCCCTGCCGCCATGGAGCCTCTACGAGATGGACTGCGCCGGATCAAAGAACCGGATAGTTGGCCAATACCCGTTGCTCCGGAAGGACCTGCGCCGGGCATACGTCAGGCGCTCACCGGGCCGGATCATCTCCACCAGCTACTCACAGGACACCAGCATCTTTAAGGCCGTCGGTCAAGGCGGAAGTCGTAAGGACGGTCCGGTCGAGATCTACTACCCGGCCCCGAAAGACCCACAGAAGGGTGCGATCCGCACCGTTGCCGTAGGTGTCCGATCGGTCACCTTCGGCACCAGCCCTTTGGTTTACGCCCGGGCGTACGGCGAGCGCTGGAGCATAAACATCCGTCTTCGCAGACCTGACTAGTACCCCGGAAGGCATCTTTTCCCGGGGCACCTTCCGATCGACCGGGGCTCAGCCGCCGAGGCGACCTTCGAGTGAATCGATGCGGGCATTCAACTTCGCGGTGTTGCTTTTCTGCTTGCCTTCGACGTCGGCGATCTCACTGGTGAGCTCGTCGATCTTGCCCTGGAGGGCGTTGACGGTCGCCTGATCCTGCGATGAGACTGCCGCATCCTTCTTTTCCTGGGCAGACACCGCCGCGTCCTCCTGGGCCTGCGCCTCCTTTGCCTGCTTCTCGGTCTTCGCGTCCACGGCATTCGAAGTCGCCTTCAGCGCCGCGGCCACTTTGGCTGCCTTGCTGGCCACTGTCGAGTCGGCCTGCTCGGCCGCTTTGCTGATCTGAGCCTGGGTCTCTTCGTTGCTGTTCTTGGCGTCGTTCGCCATCACGATGCCAATCACCCCCACGACAACTCCGATGATCGCGATAGCGATTGCTGCTCCAAACTTGCGGTCCATGTCTCCCTTTCTCCTGGCGCCGACCCCAATGCCGGAACGCTCTCAACCTGTCGACGCAAACTATCGTTTACGCAAGACGGTGCCGAGGCATCATCATGTGAACGGATGAGTCCCGATTCAGGCAACGTCGGCAGCCCGGCGATCATGTGGTTCCGGCGGGATCTGAGGGTTCATGACCTGCCCGCGCTCGCGGCGGCAGCCCGGGCCGAATCGATTCTTCCCTGCTTCATATTCGATGACCGCCTGCTGACCAGGGGACGCTTTCCGTCAGCCGCCAGAACCGGGTTCATGCTCGGCTGTCTGGCCGAACTCAGGGCCAACCTGCGTGAACTCGGCGCCGACCTGATCCTGCGGCGTGGGCGGCCCGAAGAAGTTCTGGTCGAACTGGCCGGGGAATCCGGAGCGAAGGCCGTCCACTGGACTACCGACCTTTCGCCATGGGCCAAGCAGCGCGATTTAGCCGTCGGCCAGGCGCTCGCTGAACTCTCGATCACCGCGGTGCCACATCCAGGTGCCTACATCGTCGACGACCCGGGTGCGATCCGCTCCGGCAAGGACCGTCCGTACACCGTCTACTCACCTTTCGCCAAGGCCTGGCAATCCGTTGAACGAAGGGAACCGGCAACCACCCCACGCAAGCTCAACCTCGCCGGCACACCCGACCCCGGTCAAATGCCATCGCTCGAAGACCTCGGGCTGACGGCGGTGGAAGAAACGACCAGCTTTGAACCCGGCGAAGCCGCGGCGCGCGAAACTGCCCGGCTCTTCCGGAACCAGGGCGTCGACGGCTACGGCAAGGAACGCAACACACCGGCCGGCGGATCCTCACGTTTCTCCCCTTACATGCGGTGGGGTTGCCTCTCCCCTCTAGAGCTCGAAGGCAAGCTTTGCCTGAAGGACGGGAAAGGACCCCGGGTCTTCCGATCCGAACTGGCCTGGCGGGAGTTTTATGCGGCCGTGCTCGACAACTTTCCAGAGGTGACGCATCAGGAATTCCAGGAGCGCTATCGCGGCACCCTTAACTGGCAGACTGACGACGAACTGCTTGAAGCCTGGAAGCAGGGTCGCACCGGCTACCCGTTGATCGATGCCGGCATGCGGGAACTGCTGGAAGACGGCTGGATGCACAACCGCGTTCGCATGGTCGTCGCTTCCTTCCTGACCAAAGACCTCCACCTGGACTGGCGCGCGGGCGAAAGCTGGTTCATGGAACGCCTGCTCGACGGTGACATCGCGTCGAACAACGGTGGCTGGCAATGGGTGGCTTCAGTCGGGACCGATCCGGCGCCCTATTTCCAGCGCATGTTCAACCCGATGACCCAGCACGAGCGCTTCGACCCCGAAGGAATCTACGTGCACCGCTGGGTTCCGGAGCTGGCGAGAGTGCCCGGAAAGCACCTGGTCCGGCCCTGGCTCATGGATGAAGACGAGCAGGAAGCAGCCGACTGCCGGATCGGCAGCGACTATCCGGCACCGGTGATTGACCACGCCGAAGAGCGCCGGTTCGCAATCGAGCGTTATCGGGCCGCCGTGGACTGAGCAGCCTGCCGCAATAGGCTGTGCAGCCCGAAAGCCAGGCCTGGAGACCGAATGACCATCACCCCCAGAACACCAACGACTTCCGACGAAGAGATCATCCGCTGCTTCGAGCCGGAGATCATCAGCCAGCTGTCCGATCCCGAACGCCTGATCAGGATCAACCAGGAGTTCGAAGAAGGTTTCGACCTGCTCGAGAACGTCGGACCGGCGGTCTGTGTCTTCGGTTCCGCCAGGACCAAAGAAGACAACCCGGAGTACCAGTTGGCACAGCGGGTGGGTGCTTCAATCGGTGAGGCCGGTTACGCCGTGGTCACCGGCGGTGGCCCTGGCACGATGGAAGCCGCAAACCGCGGCGCGCACTCGGTCGGGGCCGATTCAGTCGGCCTCAATATCGAGTTGCCACATGAGCAGGGGGCCAACCCTTACGTGAACATCAGCAAGGAGTTCCACTACTTCTTCGCCCGCAAGCTGATGTTCGTGCGTTACTCGTGGTCCTTCGTCGTTTTCCCCGGTGGATTCGGCACTCTGGACGAATTCTTCGAAGTCCTGACCCTGATCCAGACCCACAAGGCCCGGCCCCAACCGGTGGTTCTGGTCGGCTCTGAATTCTGGTTGGGCCTGCTCGACTGGATGAAGAAGAACCTGATGGACGAAGGCCGGGTGAGCCCGGAGGACTTCGACCTGTTCACGGTCGCCGACGACCTCGACTCGATCGTCGCCAAGGCCACCAACGGTCTACCCGCGTTGCCTCAGGGGCTGGCTTGACTTTCCACCTTGAACCCATGCAGGGTGTAGTAGCCGATTAGGTAGAGGTTCTTGCCATCAGAGATCATCGGGGTGTATCCCGGTGACGGGTAGGAGAAGACTTTCTTGTGTGTCTTGACGTCGATTCCGATCGAGTCTCCCGTCGCGAAGCTGGACGTGTAGACGGTGTGGCCGATCACCGTCGCCGTGCCGGGGATTTCACCGCCGACGTCGAAGTCCCACTCCTTCGCGCCGGTTCTCGCGTTGATCGCGTAGAGCCTGGAGTCGTAAGAGCCGATGTACACGGTCAGCGGCGTGCCGGGAACCTGTGCCACCGCCGGTGAGCCGTAGATGTCACCTTCAGTCTGGAAGAACCAGGACTGCCTGCCGGTCTTCTGGTCGAAGGCGTAAACGATGCCGTCGTCCCGTCCGGCGAAGACTCTGCCGGCCGTCACTGCCGGGGAAGAATAGAAACCACCATCGCCACCGGGTTTCGTATTCATCGTGTCGGTCGACCATTTGAGTTTGCCGCTCTTGGCGTCAGCCGCGAACATCGTGCCCGAGTAGCTGGCGTAGAAGACGGTCCCCTTGTCGAGGCTGGGGCTTGCCTTGATCGGTGTGGTCGCGTTCCTGGTCCAGATCGTCTTGCCCGTTTCCGAATCGAGGGCGAACAGGGTGCCTTTCTCTGAACCCAGGTAGAGCCTGCCATCAACTGCGAGCGGCGACGACTGGAGCCCCGTCTGCATGTCGCGGCGCCACTCCACCTTTCCGGATTCGGCATCGAGAGAAACCAGTTCACCGTGCTGAAACGCAACGAAGACATGGCCGTCGAAATAGGCCGGTGCCGTCGTGTCGGACGGCGGGCCCACGTCCTGCTTCGACTTCTGGAGGTCCCACAGCACTTTCTGGTCTTCCAGCCGCAGGGCACGAACGTCGCCGTATTTGTCTGCGAGGTAGACGATGCCATCATGGAGCGCCGGTGGAAACTCGATCAGCACCCGATCGCTGAAGCTCCACTCCTGGCTGACGGGCGGGTTCAGGTCATCGGGAGCCGGCAGGTAATGCGTGCGCTGCTCCATCCGGCCGAAACGCAGCCAGTCACCGGTGCCGGGAGTGAGCGCTTTCGTTTTGGTTGTCTTGTCCCCTGGATAACCGTTGGCGACGGTGCTGGAGGAATCGTCGCCGCCGCAAGCTGCCAGCAGAAGCGACGCGGCGGCGGACAGGAGCAGGAGGGAAAGAGAATGACTGCGGGTCATCCAGGCCAGATTACCCGGCCCGGTCGCTGCTTATCCGTCGTGGTGGAGTCTCTCCACGCGCTCGATCGCCTCGTGGGTCTCGCCCGCCAGGTCAGGTGACTCCAGATCCACGCCCGGCGGCAGTTCGATGTGCAGCTCTGAGAATGCCGCCGTTCTGACCGTCGCCGATTCGATCCGGCAATCAAGCAGGTGACCACCCCGCTCCCTTTCTTCATCGACGAAATGGAGGTGGTAGCCGGCGATCTCGATGCCTTCGCTGTAGGTCGGGAACCTGAAACCGATCAGGGAACCGGGGCAAGCCGGGATCTCGAAAATGTTCTGCGCCGCGACGACTTCGTCGAGGTGTTTGTAGGGCTTGGTCTGCTTCGGAACCGAACGGGCCGTCACTGAAGTGAAAGCTCCATCAATCCGGATCGCTGCCGCCGGACTGTCAGCCGGGAGCTTTCGATCCAGCAGCTCACCCAGCTCGTCAAAGCTGGCGACCGCGCCGACGTCGAACTCAAGGCTGGGCTGGAACTCCGTCACCACCGCGAACGGCGTGAAAGCTTCGGGGGCGATTTCGGTGATGTCGCCATTCACGTCGGCCCGCAGAAAGCTGCCGTCGATCGCAATCATTTCGCCATCAAGTCCGTTCAGGGTGCCAAGTCCCATGTCACCATGGCGGGCTAGTTCGGCGAAAGTCAGGTCTCCGTCGTAAGACCCATCCAGCAGGGCCGACACGGTTGATGCCTGATAGAGCAGGTGCGGGTCGTGACCGGCATGAAGCTCACCGGCCCGCATGGACTGGACGTGGAGCGACCGCAACATCATCTCTTCGAACACCGGATGAGTCTTTCAGACCGAACGGCTGACCTCGGCCAGCAGAACACGGCAGTTGCGCTCGACGATGTCGAGCACCTCTTCGAACCCGTCATCGCCACCGAAATACGGATCCGGCACATCGGTGTCCGCATCTCCGGCGTATTCACGCAGCAGCTTCACCTTCCCGGGATCACTGCCCGGCATTTCAACCAGGTCCTCAAAGTTGCTGCGGTCCATCGCGATGATCAGTTCGAACTCATCGAAGTCAGAACCCGTGACCTGCCTGGCCCTGCTGGTCAGCTCGACTCCGCGAGAGGCCGCGGTCGCGATCGCGCGGGGATCGGCCCGCTTGCCCACATGCCAGTTGCCGGTGCCGGCTGAATCAACTCTGACCTGGCCGCCCAGACCCTCTTCCTCGATCAAACCAAGCATCACCGCTTCCGCCGTGGGCGAGCGGCAGATGTTGCCAAGACAGACGAAGAGGATGCGCATGGACCAAGGATGTCAGGAAATGAAACTGGATCTATGCGGGGAAGGTGAATTCGGATAGCTTGAGGAATGTCAGGGAACGCTTTTCGAATGAGTCCGTCGGTCAAGATGGCCAACCTCGCCATTGCGTCGGTTCTGGTAATTGGCAGCCTTTTGGTTGCCGGTTCAGCTCACGCCACAGCCCCGGGTTACAACGGCCGGATCGTTTTCGCAACTTCGGACATCAATTCGGTCAATCCTGATGGCACCGGCCTGGTCAACCTGACCGACCTGCCGGGCGGCAGCGGTGACGGGTATTCACCCACCGTCTCGGGCTCAGGAGCCCGGATCGCCTACGTCGACAACAGCGAAATATGGATCATGAATGCTGATGGAAGCGACCCCCTCAAGCTGACCGACAACGCGGTGGTCGATGAGTTTCCGGCGCTGTCTCCAGACGGGACAAAGATCGCTTTCTATCGCGATGTGGCAGGCGATCGCGACATCTGGATCATGGACAGCGACGGGACCGATCAATCGCTCCTTCTCGATGGTCCCCAGGAGGATTTCCGGTCTGCCTTCAGTCCGGACGGTCTGACGCTCTACGCTCAGACCGAGATCGGTGGCGGACGCAACATCGGCAAGTTGCCAACCGGCAGTGGAACCCAGACGACCTCGACTAACCTGACTGGCACAGTAGCTCCAGTTGAGAATCTCTTTGCCGATGCATCGCCGGATGGCTCGCGGGTCATGTTCACCCGATATTCCACCCCGAGTGCCAACCGGGACCTCTATTCGATGACCACCACCGGCACGGGACTGACCCCAGTCGCAACCTCCACGGAATTTGGAGAAGCGGACTCGTCCTACTCGCCCGACGGTCTCAAAATCGTATACACCCGCACTGACGTGATCACGGTGGAGAGATTGATGATCATCGCCGATGCAGATGGCGGCAATCCGACCGTCGTGCCGCTTCCGGCGGAAATAGGCGGACCTTCTTCGCCACGCTGGGCAGCCGGTCCGGCGCCGGTCATCCCTCCGCCTGACCCTCCAGGCCCGCCAAACCCCCCGAGCCCCGACATTGAAGCCCCGCAGACGACGATCACGAAGAAGCCGGGCAAGAAAGTGCGGACCCGGAAGGCGACCTACAGGTTCACCTCTTCAGAATCCGGCTCGACCTTTGCCTGCAAAGTCGACCGGAAGAAGTACAGGAACTGCAAACCTCCGCTCCAGTTGAAGCAACTGAAGTCCGGCAAACACACTTTTCGGGTCCGCGCCACCGATGATGCCAGCAACACCGATCCCACACCGGCAAAGCACAGCTTCAAAGTCGTGAAGAAGAAACGCCGCTAAGGCAGCGCGGCGACTTCGTCAATATTCAGACGGTTGTTGAGCCGCTGGATGCTCTTCGTATTCCGGCTGACCTGCTGATTGGCCTGGGTAATCCGGTTGTTCGCCTTGCCGATGTCGTTCTCGGCCTGAGTCAGCTCGGTGTCAAGCTGAGCGTCACGACTTGAGAGCGCATTGAGCTGCTGCTTGAACTTCCTGTTCTGCTTCTTGAGCTGCTTGATGCCTTCGGCGTTGCCGTTGATCTTCTTGACCAGGGATTTCTCCGAAGTCGAGAGTCTGGCGATCAGCTGCTCGGCCTTCGATGCCTGACTCGCATCCTTCGCGTCCTGGGCTGCCTGGGCGGCAGCGAACTGCTGCTGGACCTGGGTGGTGACGTCCTGGTCATCTTTGGTCGCGTTCTTCGCGTTATATGCGGTGATCGTTCCGAAAACGCCGAGGACAAGCCCGAGGGAGCCAAGGGTAATCGCGAGGACCTGTTTCGTATTCGAGCTCATGGTCCGCGGACCCTAGCCGAAAAATGAACCAAGGTGGGGCAACTCGGCCCCGGAGAATCAGATCTTGAGCAGGAGGATCGTGTTCAAAAAGAACAGCACGCCGGTTACAACCGTGGCGCGGGAGAGGTTGCGCTCGACCATCGAGCCGCCACCCACCGAGCTGCCACCGCCACCGATGCCGAAAGCACCCGAAAGCCCGGCGTCTTTGCCCGAGTGCAGAAGCACCAGGAAAACGAGCAGAAAGGCAATTCCAACTTGAAGAACAGCGAAGAAAGTGTACATACGGTCGCGAAGTCTAGCTGTCGCCGCTCTTGGACGTGGAGTCGCCCTCTTCCGGCCGGCTCTCTTCAAGCTTGGCCCCGGCTTTGTCGAGCTGGTCGAGGATCTTGACCGCGTCGCTGCGAAGGTCGACATTCACTTCGTCGAAGTCCTCCTGCGACATTTTGCCGGAGGCCAGATCGGTCTCGGCATCCCGGATCTCGCGGTACTTGGAATCACGGGCAACTTCGAGCGAAGCGAGTTCCGGATCGACGGCGGAACTGGCTTCGCTTTTGCCCCAGAACGGGTAGGAGACGAATGCCGCCACCGCCACGCCCAGGATCACCGCGAAAAGAATTGTCATCAGGCTTTCACTTCTTTCTTTCTGCGCCGGAAAGTTCCGCTGGGCCAGGCGGCGAAAAGGGCACCGAGCACAGCGATGATCGCGCCGAGCCAGATCCAGGTGACCATCGGACTGACGATGACCCGGGAAGTGACCGGAACTGACTTGTCCGGGTCCGTGTAATCCTTGAGGATCTCGTCAATGGCCAGTTCCTGAACCTTGATCAACTGGGCGGTCAGGACTTTGGCCTGGGACGGGTCGCGCTGGATCACCGGCAGGACCTTCTGGCGCATGTAGGCACCGAAACGTGCGTCGGCTGATTTCGCCCGGTCCTGGATCGCCGAAGTGTCGGGTTCGAGGGCGACCCAGAAATCGGAGAAAAGTCCGGCGTCGAGGCCGACCTCGGAAGTCGCCTCACCCTCGAAGTAGGCGCTGATAGTCCTGGTCACGCCCGTGTTCAGGTGGTACTGGCGGCTCGGGTACACCCGCGAGTAATTCTTGCCGTCCTTGTCAATCTGCAATTCCGCCCCGAAGACCAGGGCGTCACGGTCACGCTCAACCGTCGGTTTCACGTAGGTGATGTCGTAACCGTGGACCGAGGTCGTCTCCCCCGGTTCGAGCTTGCGGTCGACCTTGGTCTCGAAGCTGGAAGAACCTGCGACCCCGACCAGCAGGACAACCAGTCCCAGGTGGACGATGTAGCCGCCGTAACGCCGCCGGTTGCGGATGGCGACCGCATAAATCGAAGCGGGGATCGAACCACCGGCGCTCTTCCGCCGGGCAGAAGCGCCGCGCCAGGTGTCCTGGAACAGAGCGACCACCGTAAAAGCGGCAAGGGTGAAGACGGCAAGTGCCCAGTAGCTGTTGGCCGCATCGCTGAAGACGAGCAGAACCACCAGGGCTACCGCGGAAGCGATCAGCGGCCAGAGGAAAACCCGCTTCGCGCCTTCCCATGACAGACGGCGCCAGGCGAGCAGGGGTCCGAGCCCGGTGAACAGAACCAGCAGCACAGCGAGCGGGGTTGTGTAGCGGTCGAACCACGGGGCGGCGAGGGTCGAGCGGGTGCCGGTGATCAGTTCGGAGATAAGCGGGAAGAAGGTGCCCCAGAAGACGACCACGCAAAGGGCGACCAGCAGCAGGTTGTTGACCAGGAAGACCGATTCCCTGGACGCCAGGGAGTCGATCTTTCGCTCTGACCTGAGGATGTCCAGGCGAGAGATGATCAGGAAAGTCGAGCCGATCAGGACGACTCCGATCAGGGCCAGGAAGTACGGGCCCACGGTTGAATCGCCGAAAGCGTGGATCGACTGGAGCACCCCGGAGCGGACCAGGAAAGTACCCAGCAGGGCGAGCGTGAAGCTGGCGACGATCAGGCTGACGTTCCAGACCTTCAGCATGCCGCGCTTTTCCTGGACCATGATCGAATGGATGTAAGCGGTGGCGATCAGCCAGGGCATGATCGACGCGTTCTCAACCGGGTCCCAGGCCCAGTAGCCGCCCCAGCCGAGCTCGGTGTAGGACCAGCGGGAGCCGAGGATGATGCCAATCGAGAGGAAGATCCAGGCGATCAGGGCGAACCCGCGGGTTGACTTGGTCCAGGCGGCGTCCACGCGGCGGGCGATCAGGGCCCCGATCGCGAATGCAAAAGGCACGGTCAGTGAGACGTAGCCGATGTAAAGCATCGGCGGGTGAATAATCATCGACGGGTGCTGGAGCAGCGGGTTCAGGCCGGTGCCGTCCTGCGGTATTTCGTTCAGCACCGCAAAGGGATTGACGTTGCCGGCAAAGAGCATCAGGCCGGTGAAGAACACGGCGATGCCCAACATGATCGCCGTCGCCCACGGCACCACGTCACGAAGTTTGAAACGGGTCACGTACAGGGAGATCGAGGCTACGACTGCGAGCAGCGAAGCCCAGAGCAGCAGTGATCCCTCCTGACTGGACCACATCGCCGTGAACTTGTAGAAGTTCGGCGTCTCGATCGAAGAGTGGTTGGCGACGACACTCAGACTGAAGTCATCGGTCAGGAAGGCGTACTCGGCGGCGAAGACGCAGATCAGCATCAGGACCGCGAGCGCATAGGCGGACCGGCGCGACGTATCGACCCAGCGGCGGTCTCCGCGGGTCCCGAGCAGTGCCGCAACGACCCCGAACAGGGCGGTTACAAAAGCAAGCCAGAGTGCCGCGTTGCCGAGGCTACTGATACTTCTTCTCCGCGAACTTCGATGGGCACTTGGTCACGAGTGTGTCCCTGTCCCCCATGAAGACCCCGGATTCATCGACGCTTCCCTGAAGAACGATCTCGCGGCCATCGCGGAACGGATCGGGGATCACACCTTCGTAGCTGACCGGAATCGATCCATTGCCGTCGCGGTCGCTGACCTTGAAGTCAGCCCCCTCATCGGTCTTCGTGATCGAGCCGGAAATGACCTTACCGGTCAATTCGTAGTTCTTTCCAGGAGTGGCGTTCTGCAGCTCCGAAGGCTCACGGGCCTCACTTGACGCGTTGAACGAGACGTAGATGAGACCGGTCGCCAGAGCGAGGGCCACACCAAGTGCTACGAAGAGCCTGATTTGCCTTTTTCGGGAAAGATCCATACGCAGCAGTCATTATCGCAAGCCGGGAGGTCCGGCGTCCCGGTCGTGCCAGAATCAGAACATGAACGAATCCGAGAAGGTCCTCCTGATCACTGGTGCAGGCAGCGGAATCGGGGCGGCCACGGCCCGCCTGCTGGCTGGTAAATACCGCCTCGTACTCGCCGGAAGGCGCCTCGAACCTCTGGACGAACTGGTGTCGGAGCTCGGTGGTCCCGGTCGGGCAATCGCCACTGGCTGCGACGTCGGCGAGTGGGATCAGGTCGAAGCGATGACCGCTGCCGCAATCGAAGCCTTCGGACGGATCGACGTGGTTTTCGCCAACGCCGGTTTCGGAGCCTCCCGTGGTTTCCTCAACGAGAGCCCCGAGCAATGGCGTTCGATGGTCCTGACCAACGTGCTCGGCCCGGCGCTCACGATCCGCTCCACCCTGCCGCACCTGCTTGAGCGGGGCAATGGCCACGTGCTGGTGACCAGCTCGATCGCCGGTCGCCGGGTGTTGCCAGGCTCGATGTATTCGGCAACCAAACATGCCGCCACCGCGATCGGTGAAGCGCTGCGCCAGGAGCTGCGGGCGATGGACGATGGCAACCGGATCAAGATGACCCTGATCGAACCAGGCATGGTCGACACTCCCTTTTTCGATAACCGGCCCGATGGCGCCCTCGGCGACGACGACATCGCCCGGGCGGTCGAATACGCCCTCAACCAGCCCGACTCGGTTGACGTGAACGAGATCCTGATCCGGCCGATCAGCCAGCCGACCTGATCCTCCCCGGGGGTGGGGGCGATCGGCACGCTACGAGCGTGCCGATCGCCCCCACCCGGCGCTTCTCAGGGCAGCAGGGCGAGTACCACGCGCCAGTAGGCGCGCAGGGCCAGGCGGACCGGGCCGCGCCGGACAAAGGCCGGCAGGAACGGTGAATCCAGGTCCGGGGTCAGGATCAGGGCGAAGTTGCGGGCGGATATCGAGCGAACTGACTGGATCTCCCGGCGTTCGCCGATCAGGCGCGGCAGCCAGCCGAGCGTCGCCATCCAGGCCCGCCTCTTCTCCGGCAGCCAGCCACCGGAACCGGCGGCGGCAATCAGGGCGATCTCGGTGGCGAGCAGGGCCGGGGCCAGCAGGACGAGCAGGGCCAGCGGATAGTTGCGAATGATCATCGCCCAGCGGTTGCGTTCCAGCCAGAACCACTTGGATGCTCCGCCGCCGAACTCGTAGGCATGGTCAACCACTGCCTCAGTGGCGACCCCGATCGTCTCGCCGCCGGAGCGCAGTCGCATCGAAAGGTCGGTGTCCTCCTGGTAGAGGAAGAACTCCCGGGGGAAGCCACCGAGGCGCCGCCAGGTTTCGAGGGGGACCGCCAGGCAGGCTCCCGAAGCGGTTGGCACGGGGCGAGAACTACCGGCGTCGCCCGCCAGAGTCCCGTGTCCTCCGGCCCAGGAGATGCCGCTGAAGTGGACCGGGTTGCCAACCGTGTTGACCAACTCCCGCCCGTCCTCCCGGTAGATGACGAGAGCCATCCACGCGGCCCAGTGCGGGTGGGTTTCAGCCGGCCGGCGGATCGCCTCACCGAAACCGGGCTCAGGCCGCGCGTCCGGATTGAGGATCAGCAGCAGGTCGCGAGTAGCCAGTTCTGCCCCCCGATTCACGGCCGCAGCAAAGCCCAGGTTGCCGCCCATCGATTCGATGCGGGCATCGGGAAGGTGTTCCGAGACGACCGCCGCGAGTTCATCTGTGGAACCGTTATCGACCACGATCACTTCGTCGCCATCAGCCAGTTCCGCACCCAGCGCAGGGAGCGTCCGACCCAGATCTCCGGCCGAGTCGTAAGCGACGATTACAACTGAAAGCGTCTTGCTCAAAGCGGACGACGGGGATCGAACCCGCGACCTCAAGCTTGGGAAGCTTGCGCTCTACCAACTGAGCTACGTCCGCGCAGGCGCATTGTGCCTCATACCCAGCGAAAGGCGGGCGACGAAGCACACTCTTCATACTCTGATGTCTTGAAAGGAACGAAACAGATAGTGATTCTCGGTGCGTCGATCGGTGTGTCGACCGCCCTCACGATCATCGCCGTGACCGCTTTGCTCGCTTTCCTCACCTGGGGACTTGTCTCCAAGGGGGACAGCTCGCTCGCCCTTGGCGAATCGGTCCCCGTGGCCACCCTGCCAACCCTGCCCGAAGGCGGTGAAGCGTCACTTGCTGACTTCAAAGGTCAGTGGGTTCTGCTCAACGTCTGGGCTTCCTGGTGCGTGCCCTGCCGCGCAGAATCGCCAGCCCTCGAGAAGTTCGAGAAAGAGAACCGCGGCAGGATCCAGGTGCTCGGGGTCGACACCAAGGACCTGAGCGAAGACGCGATGGACTTCCTCGACCAGTACGACATCAACTACGCGCAGATCCGCGACGCCAGTGGCAACTATGCCGACGACCTGAAAACCACCGGGGTGCCGGAGTCGTACCTGGTCGACCCCGACGGCAACCTGGTCGCCCACCTGCCCGGCCCGTTCAAGGACATTACGGCGATCGAGGAATTCGCTGCGCCGGCACTCACCGACAAAAGACCCAACGCGGGACAGGTAGATTGAAGCGCTTTCTGACGCTCCTTGCGATTTCGCTGATGGCCTTCTCAGGAACGGCAGCGATGGCCGACGAGACGGCCAACCTGCCGCAGCTCGAAGACGAAGTGATGTGCCCGGTCTGCGGCACCCTGCTCGGCCTCTCCCGCGCCCCTGCCGCCGAACGCCAAAGGGTCTTCATCCGCGGATTGATCGCGGAGGGTGCCACCGACCAGGAAGTAAAAGACGCCCTGGTGGCCGAATACGGGCCCCAGGTTCTCGCCCTGCCGGACGACGATGGCATCAACGTCTACGCCTACCTGGTCCCACTTCTCGGATTTGCCCTCGGGGCGATCGGCGTTCTTTATGCGGTCATCCGGTGGCGGCGCAACAAGGGTGAACGGGAGCCTCCGGCGGGGCCGCCCTCGGATGATTCCGAGCGGCTTGATGCCGACATGGCTCGCTTCGACCTTTAGCCGGAAACTGCCGCGGGAAGTACGTCGGCGGTGGGCTGCCGCAATGGTGCCCGGACCACGATCCGGTCCACCGCCTTGGCGCCGGGAACTGATTCGGTCTACCGCGGTGGCGCCGGGAAACTGATTCGGGTTCGGTCTGCCGCCATGGCGCCGGGACCACGATCCGGCCTTCCGCCACGGCGCCGAATCCGATCCGGGTTGGGTCTACCGCCTTGGCGCCCAAAATCGAATCAGGAACCACCTGTTTGTTTTGGGCTGTCCGCGAGTTCACGGTTCTGCATAAGGATTTCAAGTGACATTCCCACTTTCATCGCTGACCCGGGATCAAGGCGCACAGTTATCGGGACAGCCCCTTGAAATTCGAA
>Ga0105046_10004043_pt1 | contig 23321 bp, 22 predicted proteins | sample MAT03_FD_78385 | JGI IMG/M metagenome (GOLD analysis project Ga0105046, IMG submission 78385) | Freshwater microbial communities from Lake Fryxell liftoff mats and glacier meltwater in Antarctica - MAT-03 (megahit assembly) | ecosystem: Environmental > Aquatic > Freshwater > Ice > Liftoff...
AGCAGCAACGTGGTGGCCGCGTCGGCGCAGGCCATCGTCAGCGCCGATGGACCGCTGCAACTGGTGGTGCCACCCGAAGGCACACGCGGCAAGACGCGGCAGTGGAGGACGGGCTTCTACTTCATCGCGCTGGAGGCCAAGGTGCCCATCGTGCTGGCCTACCTGGACTACCACCGCAAAGTCGGGGGCCTGGGCCCGCTGTTCACCCCCAGCGGCGCCGTGGAGGCCGACATGGCGGCAATCAAGCGCTTCTACGCACCCATCAAGGGGCGTAACGCGGCGCAGTTCGAGGCCGGTTGACGCGGGATTTCTGATCGCGCCGCCGATCAGAAGTTGATGACCTGCGAGGGCTGGCCGTGGCGGCCAGCATGGCTTGTGCCTTTCCTGCGGTGGCGCGGTCGGTTGCGGAGAGCCACCAGGGCATTTCCCCCGCCGAGCACTTCGCAACGCGACGGTCCTGCTGATGCGCTCAGCGAACTCCGGCGAAAAAGCGGATGTCAGCCCGGGTCGACTGGGCCAGCCTGACCGGATCCACCACTTCGGTTTTCAGGGCACGCACCTTGGCAGTCCTGGTGGCCACGCAGGTGGATCTGGCGAGCACCACACCATCCTTCCCCCGTGCCTCCAGGAGGAGATCATAGGGATACACGGCGACAATGCTCCGATCCCGCCACGGGATTACCGCCACTGGCCAGCGTCCTGCCCGAGACTCCGGGGCCACTCTCGAGGGTATTGCATCGTGATCGCTGGCGGGAGCGATCTCGCCGATGAACGCCGCCATGCAGGCGTCCACCACCCTGGTCTTCAAGGTCGATACCACGCTTTGACCCTGAACAAGAACCGCGTCAGCCGCCAGCGCTGACGTGCCTGCCAGCGCCACCAGTAACGCGCCAACAGCGCTGCTGATCCGCTTGTTCATTGACTTATTCCTCATTTTCCCGTGAATCATTTGCTGAAGGTGGTTTCGCTCTGGGTTCTATCCGCGTCGACCGTCGGGTATCGAGTAGGCCGTCGCGAAAGGAGTCCACATCGCTGACGGGAAACGTAGTGCGTTCTGCTGTGGCTGTCTGTACCGTCCCTGACATTCAAGCGAAAAATGTCCAGTAACCGGAAGTGTCCAGTGGTTGACAGATCGGGCGCGAATTTTTCCGCACGCTTGCCGTGTCAGTCACCGGAGTCCGGGACCGGGCGCGTTCAAGCCGGCATTGATGACTGTCAGGCCGTGGGGTACCGCAGAAAAACTTCCGGATAAGGGGCTGCCACGTGAAAATCTGCAGGACGATCTTGCGAAATAGCGAGGTGTTCCGGAACCTTGATGACGCCGCGCTCGACTGGCTGTCGGAAGTGGCGGTCCGGCGCGGTTACCAGCGAGGGTTGCTGGTATTCAGTCAGGGGGACTGCGGCAATTCGTTGTACGGGGTCATCACCGGAATGGTGCAGGTCTTTGATTGCACGATGGACGGTCATGAAGTCATCATTGACACGAGAGGCCCGAACCATTGCTTCGGTGACCTGTCCCTGCTGGATGGCCAGCCACGCTGTGCGAGCGCGCGGGCGGCTACGGACTCGGAACTGTTCGTGATCTGCGGGAATCACGTCCTGGAGCTGTTGGCGAACAACCGGTCCTTCTCCATGGACATGCTCGTGCTCTTGGCCAGGCGGCTGCGGTGGGCCACTGAACTGGTCCGGCGGGAGTACGCGTGCCGCCACGGGTCTGCGCGACTGGCGCATCGCCTGCTGCAGCAGGTCCATGACCATGGCGTGAGTAGCGGCCCAGGCCAGGTATTGCTCACGTCCCAGGGAGACCTGGCCAAGCAGGCGTGCCTCTCCCGGCAGGTGGTCAACCATTACCTGCGGGCCTGGCAGGACCGCGGGTTGATCAGCATCACGCGCGGCCAGTTGATCATCCGGGAGCCCCTGACCCTGGCCACAATCGCCGAGGGGCGGGTCAGTCTGGACCGTGCGGACGCCGTCCTGGGGGAAGGCATTTCAAACACCCCGTGAGCTGAGTCTGCCAGACTTCAGCAATGAGGGCGTTTGAGTTTCTCCTACCCGAAGGCGCAGGTGGACGCGTTGGTCCTCAAGGCCCGCCGTACGCTGAGCGTCCGCAGTTCCCAGGAGGGGGTACCACCATCGGGCGTGCCCGGCTTCGGGGCGACCGTGCAACATGACCCCGCGGAAACGACGCCAAAACCCTGATCAGGCGCCGGGACGAGGCGCGTTCGCGGGCATCGTCTGGCCGGCGGTCGCCGACAGCGGCCCGGCCGGGATGCGTGATCTTCTCAAGCTTCTCGACTACTCCCAGTTATTCCCAGGCGAGGAGCTGCGGGAGTACCAGCTGAGCCAGCTCAAGGCCGTGGTGCGCCACGCCCTCGTGACCGTGCCCTATTACGCCCGGTCATTCGCCGGGCTTGACGTGAACCGGCTCGACTGGCGCAGCTTCGTGTCGCTGCCGTGCCTCGGCCGGCCGGACGTCCAGGAAAACTTCGCCGCGCTCCGCAGTCGGCACCTCCCGGCAAGTCACGGCCATCCCGCCGAGGGGCAAAGCTCCGGATCCACAGGCACACCTGTCCGGTTTCTGCGCACTCCGGTAACCCAGTTCTTCTGGAACGTACTGACTATCCGGGAACACCTGTGGCACCGGCGGGACTTTGCCGGAAAGCTGGCCGCCATTCGGGTCCGCATGGACAACAAGAGCCTGCCCGATTGGGGACGGCCAACCTCCACGTTGTTCCGTTCGGGTCCGGCGTGCACACTCAACGTGGGTACCGACTCAAACGAGCAACTCGACTGGCTGCTGCGTGAGGATCCCGACTACCTGCTCACCCATGCCAGCAATCTGGGGGCCCTCGCGGAGCTGAGCCTCCGGCGGGGCGTGCGCCTGCCGCGCCTTCGCCAGGCCAGGACCTTCAGCGAGGCACTTCGCCCCGCGTTGCGCGACGTGGTCCGGGAGGCTTGGGGGGTCGAAGTTGCCGACATCTACAGCTGCGAGGAGGCGGGTCACATTGCCTTCCAGTGTCCCCAGCATGAGCACTATCACGTCCAGTCCGAAAGTCTGCTCGTTGAAATTCTGGATGTGCACGGCAAGCCCTGTGCGCCGGGGGAGATTGGCGAGGTCGCACTGACGACGCTGCACAATTTCGCGATGCCGTTGATTCGGTACCGGCTGGGTGACTATGCGGAGCTTGGCAAAGCGTGCCCCTGTGGCCGTGGCCTGCCGGTTCTGCGCCGGATCTACGGTCGGCAGCGCAACATGCTGAGACTGCCCGACGGCCGGCAACTCTGGCCGAGCTTCCCGTCGTCCCTCTGGCTCGACGTCGCGCAACTCGAGCAGTTTCAGGTGATTCAGAGGAGCACCACGGAGCTGGAAATCAATTACGTGATGTCCCGCCAGCTCACGGGCGACCAGGAGGCGCGGCTGGCCGCTGCACTGACTGCGCGCCTGGGCTACGCCTTCACCTTCCACTGGCAACGCCGCGAGCATCTGGAACGCAGCACGAGCGGAAAATTCGAGGACTTCAAATCGCTGGTCCCTACCCCGGGCGGGGCACGCTGACGCACGAACAGGTCGGTCCGTCTCAGTCAGTCAGGTCCAGTTCCAGCACCGTCCAGTGATCCACATCGGGCAGTCCGAAGGCATGCTTCTTGGGATTGGTGCCGACAATCCGATAGCCGAAACGCCCGATGTACCAGCGGATGGTGGCCGGACGGTCCGTTTCGGTGCGCACCCGGCGCACACCGCGCCGACGCATCTCATCAAGCCGGGCTTGTTGCAACTGCACGCCGATGCCGGCGAAGCGTGGCTCGCGCTCGACCGCCAGGCTGGCCGTTTCCGCCCAGCCGTCGCCGAGCAGGAAGTAGCTGCAAGTCCCCACGATGCGCCCTTCGGCCTCGGCCACGAAGGCGTTGGCAATCTCGATCGTCGAGCGTTCGGGATCCGGAATCTCCGCCGAGGGCGGTCGAGGGGCCATGTTCCACAGGGTGAGCACCCGCAGTGCGCCGGGCAGGTCGTCCTGCCGCATCTTTCGCACCTGACAAACGCCGGAAAGCGGGTCTTCCAGCTTCCCTGGTCCGGCAGACTCGGTTTCCCCAGAACCGGGTGGGATCACCAGGCCGGGCCTCTGTCCAGTTTGTTGCAGCCGATGTAAAACACCCAGATGAACATCGCCTACCCCGTTCCGGACGATACGCCAAAGTCACCCTTCAGGGCTTAACGCCCCATCGGCCGAGTCTGCCAGCCCGGAACCCCGCCGGTCACCCTCCCCGGTTGCTTCCCGGGTCTTCCAGGCCCTGACTCGACCAGCGCCCAGGTCAGGGTCAGGCAACAGGTTCGACAGGGTTCGCTGGCGGACTGGGTCGCAGTATGCGGGCGCGCGGGAGGTATTGCGCCTCCGCGCCGCGCTTTACGCGCTTGGCGGCCAGTCGGCCGGCGCGGCGCAGGGCGCGGCCGATCAGCGTCAACAGGTCGCTGTCCCGATCTTCGACGATGGCTGACGGCCCGTTGGTCATGTGCACCAGTACCCGGCACTGTTTATCAACGCCGCCGCGAGTGCCGTTGATGTCGGTCAGGCGGACTTCAACGCGCGCCACGTGCGGGTGCAGTCGCGCCAGGGCGAAGGTGACACGGCGCCGGATTTGCTCGCGGTGCTCGGGGGCCAGGGTCAGGCGGGACGTCTGAATGTCGATCTGCATGGCGTGCTCCTGTGAATCGGGGCGGATGTCGGGTGCAATGTAGTACCGGTGACACTTCGCGTAATTGCGACATTCGTCCAGGTTGACTTCGACAAACCCGTAGCACCACACAAGCGTTCAGGGCGAGATCGAGGCACTTTCAACAATGCGCGCTGATCGAGTGTGATCACGGGAAGCAAGAGTGCTCGATCCCGAAATATACTGGGTAAGCTCGTCAATCATATGTTGCTTATCCTTGACCAGAACGCTGGTTATATGGTTCTGGCAAAGCAGAGCGATTGGTTGTGAGTCAACCAGGACTGGCAGGTTGCGAAGATTCTTCTCCGACATGACAACCAGACACTCTTCGAGTGAATACTCTGGGGTCACATACAGCACTTCACGAGTCATATGGGTCTCAATGCTTTGCTCGATATAGACTGCATGTCTGGCGTTGGCTGACATTTTCAAAAAGTCCCGGTCTGAGAAAATGCCACTGACCGAGCCACGATCAACCACCAATACAGCACCTGAGTCATATGCCCACATCTGTTCGACCGCTTTGGAAACAGACGTTTGTGGAGTTACAACAGGGAATCGCGTCAAATCCAGCTGCTTCATCAAGTCATTCACCAGTCGTTTCATGAATCCTCCTATGAAGGGACCGTCGGTTCGGTGCTTCGCAACGGAGTGGGCCTGCGGCGGCCAGAACTCCTGGCCGGACGGTGGGTGGCAGCCTCTTTGTGGATCGCGCCCTCAGGATGTACTCCGCGCGCTGTCGCCTGCAGCCGAAGTTGGGCCGCTGCGAGACTGATGAATGGCAGTGCGGGTCCGGTCGCCGGACGGCGACGGCTGAGCAGGCGCTGCAGCGTCCGGGCCACGCTGGCCGGCGTGCCCAGATCGCTCCAGCCACAGGCGGCAACGGGCAGCAGCCGCAGGCGAGGCTCGGCGCCAGTCAGCACATGCCGCGAGAAGTCGATGTCTGGCAGGTCGTCGTAGACTCGGCGGAGTCCATGCCGGTTACCCGAGCGGTCTGCGCGGATGGCGTCGATCATGGCCAGCACCACTTCGGGGTAGTTGTTGGCATAGAGGTCCAGAAGGGTCTGGCCTTCCGCCGCCATGATGAAGCTGTTCCATAGGGCGCCCGACTGGCACAGAGACGACGCGAGCGGTGCGGCCGGCTTCTCGACAAAGTTCGCCACGCTGAACAGCTCCGGCCCGACCGCCGGGCCGGGCTGGATGTAGCCAAGCTCGGGGTCCGCCTCCTCCGGCGTGATCCCGAGCAGAAGCAGGTGGTCCGAATCGCCGGCGATCGCGCGCAGCGCGCGCCGCATGCTCTGGACCAGCACCTGCTCATCGAGCACGAAGTGATCCGACGGCATAATGAGAATCCGTGCGGTTGGATCCTGGTCAAGTACCTGCAGCACCGGCATCGCGATGCCGTTGGCGGTTCCGCGATTGCGCGGCTGCACGACCAGGTTGCGTTCCGGCAGGATGCCCTTCAGCAGATGCCACCACTGCCGGTGGCTCTCGGCCACGATGCAGACAATGTGCTCTTCGTTCGCGACCGCCCGGGCACGCTCCAGCGTTTCCTCGAGCAGCGTCTGCCCGCCGCTCAGCGAACAGAACTGCTTGGGCACCGCGACCCCGGTAGCATCCGTCGTCAGCGAGTGCAGACGCCTGCCGTCGCCCGCCGCCAGCACAATGACCCAATGTTCCCCTCGCCCACTCATGTTTGTTCCCCCGTGGTGATGATTTTGCGCTCGGACACCTGAATGTTGATCAGCATGGCGAACTCCTTCGCATGGGGGTGGATTCAGTGACTTAAGGTAGGGACAGGAACACTTCGCGTAAATGCGATTTTAGTACACAATCACTTCGCGTAAACCGCAGTATTCAGCCCCAACCTGGAGTCGAGGATGAACTTCAAACACCTTCACTACTTCTGGGTCGCCGCCAAGGCGGGAGGCATCGTGCGCGCCGGAGAACAACTGAACATTTCGCCGCAGACGCTGTCTGGCCAGATCAAGCTTCTCGAGGCGCGTGTTGGCCGCAAGCTCTTTCGCAAGAGCGGCCGGCAACTCGAGTTGACTGACGACGGCCGCATTGCGCTTGCTTATGCCGACGAGATTTTCGCGCTCGGCGGTGAACTGGAAGAAAGCTTGCGGGGCGCGACGAGCGGCCCGCGAGCGCTGGACTTTCGGGTAGGCGTGGCCGACTCAGTGCCGAAATCCCTTACCTGCCGGCTGCTCGAACCCGCGCTCGCCCTGCCCGGGGAAGTTCGCCTGATCTGCCACGAAGGCAAGCTGCCCGATCTGCTGGCGCAACTCGCGGTGCACCGACTCGACCTGGTGTTGGCCGACGCGCCGCTGCCGCGCGCTTCAGGCGTAAAGGCGTTTAACCACGCACTAGGCAGCACGGCGATGAGCTTTCTCTGCACGCCCGCCCTGCGCGAATCGTTGAAGGGGCGCTTTCCGGAATGTCTGAGCGGCGCGCCCCTCCTGGTGCCGGGCAGTGCCAGTGCGCTGCGCAAGCGACTCGACGCCTGGCTGGCCCAGCACCGACTGCACCCGCGCATCGTGGGCGAGTTCGACGACGCGGCGCTGATGAAGGCCTTCGGCCGCGAAGGGCGCGGCGTGTTCCCCACCCCCTCCGTGCTCGAACGCGAGACCGCGGCGCAATACGGCGCGCGCGTGCTCGGCCGGAGCGATGAGCTGATCGAGGAGTTCTACGCCATTTCAGCCGAGCGCCGCATCACACACCCCTGCGTCGTAGCCATCACCCAGGCGGCGCGTGATTCGCTGTTTCGAAGCTGAGATCAAACTGGCCTCCAAGCAGAGGCGAGTTCGCCAAGCGTCACCACGCAGGGGTGATGTGTGAAAAACGGCCAGCCAGGACGTGCGCGCTGGCAACCAGCAGAACCAGCGAGTGGCTTTGTACGGCCACAACTCGCGTCATGGTGGTCGCTTCGGATGGGTATCTGCAGGGGCAAGACCGGCACGAGGATTCGGCAAGGGTAGTGCCGGGACTTCCGGAACTTCGGTACCCGGGGCCGTGGAGCGCCCCGACCGCTGGTGTTCGCGCTCGCGGATTGCAGCGGCCACAGCGCCGGCAATGGTCGGGTCGACAATAGCCTGGTTAATCTTGTCATTCATATAAGCCGTAAAACCGGCATGGAAACCCGGATGATCCCCGCGCCACCACGCCCCCACCCCAGGGTGCTGGAGCCACCAGGTGAGGGCATCATCCGAAACCTGGATCACTTGCTTATCGAGCACGCCAGCCTTGCCTCTCAGCCACGCCCGCTCGAGCTCCAGGATCACGCAATACATATAAAACCCGAAACGGGACCACTCGTCCGCGGGTAGACGAGGCGTCCCCGCCAGTCCCTTCCACACAATGTCCGACAGTTCGCCATCGTCGGCCAGCACGCGGAGAAGGTCGTGCCGTCGCGAGGTAATGAAATCAATCGAGTCCTGCCGCGCCTGCCCAAGGTACAGGCGCAACTCAAGGGCAAGAAAGCACAGCGAAACTACCACCGCTATCGAGGAGACAATTTCCGCGACGTGGTACCAGTGCTCCAGGTTCATTGCAGAGCCTTGACCCTTCAATTCCTAAAGTATAGACCGCAGCCGCTACAACGAATGATCAGAACCTTGTTCCCGTTATGGCAGCATCAGCATGGGGGCGATCATCGTCGCTCTCCAGCCATCGGGATACGTAATCCAGCCAGCCCCCATCAGGCGAGGCGACAACCCCATGTATACCAAGCGCGTCGGCAGCCAGCACATTGTGCGGCTGATCGTCGACGAACAGCACATTCTGGCCTGCGACCCCATGCCGGACGACAGCATCGAAGGCAGCGGCCTCCGGCTTCACAAACCCGGTCTTGTCGGAAATCAAAAACCTTTTGAATCGTTCCGTCATCCCGAAGGCGTTGAGTCGCGGCAGGAGCCAGGCACTGCGGTGATTACTCAGCAACCAGAGCTGGGCCTTGCTTGACCAGTCTGCGATATATGCCGCGGCGGGGCCAGGACGATAACTGGCATCCAGGCATCGACGCATGTGCGCGGCGTCGACCGGCCGACCGGCCAGCGCGTTCCACAGAGGTTCGTCCTCGATCAGGCCGCGCCACGCCTGCTCACGCAAGCCTGATTCCCAGCGTGCCTCGATGTCCAGGAGTGAAAGCTGGTAATCGTTGGCGAAGTTGGCCAGAAATCGCCTGATCGGGGCGTCGAACACCACGCCCTGGCCGTCCAGCACAAGCAGCTTGTTCCTTCTGCCACTCATTGGAACGCCCGATCGACTATTTCCTTGACGATGAGTTGGGTGAGGTCTTTGTCAGTACCAATATCAAATTCAGGGATGCCAGCGCGCGTCGCCAGGCCCCGCATCGTGTCTTGCAGGCTTCGAATGACCTCGAAACGGGCGATGTGCCGACTACCGTCGCGGCGAGGCTCAGTCACCTGCCGGTGCAGAAGCCGCCGGCTGTGGAGGTCCGGGTCGTTCAGCACGAGTAGGACCTCAACGACGATAGGATTCTCCGGCAGCGGTGCAAGTGCCGCACTAAGACTGCCGGGCAAAAGATGTACGCCTTCGAACAGCGCATTCTTGCCCTCGGTGACGCAACGCCGCGCAACCGCAGCGCTTGCCGCTACCACGGCCCTTGCCTGCCGTTCATAAGTGGCGGCCTGCGATTCACCAGCGGACGTTGCGACGGCTTCGTATGACGACACGTGCAGCTCCGGCAGCACCGACGCCGGAATCACCGTCCGTAGCACCTCGCGCAACGCATCCGTAGTAACCACCTGATTAATGTTCAGGCGAAGTGCCAGCCGTGTCGCCACTGTGGACTTGCCAACACCGCTGGCGCCCAGCAGTGAGAGGATGATCGGGCGGCCAATCTGCCGCGCCTTCTGCCACATGAGGTAGCGGTCGGCATAGGACTGCGACAGGTGTGCGGCTATTTTCTCCGCTGTCAAAAGCGTCAGCGCCGGGCCACTGATCTGGCTGATACGTTGCTCGACCAGGTGCCGCTGCACCGCTTCGGCAATATTATAAGCGTGGGGTGTCTCGGCGCCAGTAGCCAGAATACTCGTGGCGAGAAGTCCTTTGGAAAATGGCAGCTCGTTGTTGTCGCGGTCGACGACCGTGTAGTCGCGGAATGCGCCTTCAACTATAAGATCTTTCGGCATGCTTCCTCTGCTCCAGGTAATCGCTACCGGATGGCCGCAAGAAAGGACAATTCAGCGAACCGGCAAACAGGCGGCATATCTGCAATGGGCACACAGCACCATTTCACATTCCAGCCGCTTCCCGCGCCTGTAAAGATCATACCGATAAACTACCACCATGCCACAAGCCCACACACGGCTTTCCACAATCGAACTGACCGGCATCAAGCGCGGCACATCGGGGGTTGAAAACCCCGGGCTGGCCGTTATGATCTGCCTCACGTCGCTCAGCGCCTCGCGTTTTGGCATCGTCGTCAGCGAGAAAGCCGCGGCCCAGATGATCTCGATTCTGGGGGCAGAACACTGCACGCGGGCATTTTACAGTGCGGCGTCTGGATAAACGTTACGGTGCCGAGCCGGTCCAGCTCGCATATGAGGCGCCCTGGGGAAACATCACACCAGTGCCATGTCTCATCGTCGCCAGATCGCACACGGGAGAGCAACAATGATGACGTTCTTGATGTTTGCCGGGGGGCTGGTGTTGCTCATCGGCGGCGCCGAGGCGCTGGTGCGGGGTGCTGGCAAGCTGGCCGTGTCGATGGGCATCTCGCCGCTGGTGGTCGGATTGACCGTGGTGTCGTTTGGCACGTCGTCTCCCGAGATGGCAGTGTCGGTGCAGTCGGCGCTGGAAGGCAAGGTTGACCTCGCAATCGGCAACGTGGTCGGCTCCAACATCTTTAACGTGTGGTTCATCCTCGGTGCGTGTGCCCTCATCGCGCCGCTGATGATCAACCGTCAGATCATCCGTCAGGAAGTGCCGATCATGATCGCCGCAACTCTGCTGGTGGTCGGCTTCATGTGGAACGGCGAGATTTCGCGGATGGAGGCGGCGGGCATGTTCGCGCTGTTGATCGGTTACACCGCGTTTCTGGTGATCCAGTCGCGGAACGAAAAGAAGAATACCGCTGCAAATGACGCCGAGCTGGATCTGACCAGTGCCTGGGATCGCCATTGGTCTGTGCAAGTGGTGCTGATCGCCGTTGGCCTGTTTCTGCTGGTGCAGGGCTCCAACTGGTTGGTCGAGGCAGCGATTAGTTTTGCGAACAGCATGGACGTTTCGGAACTGGTGATCGGGCTCACCATCATTGCGGCCGGCACCTCGATGCCGGAAGTGGCGACATCGATCTTGGCAACGATTCGGGGTCAGCGCGATATTGCGGTCGGTAATGTCATCGGTAGCAGTACCTTCAACATACTGGGTGTGCTGGGATTTACGGGTATCGTCGCGCCCGCCAGCTTGGTCGTTGCGCCATCGGTTCTGACCTTTGATATGTGGGTCATGCTGGCCGTGGCGGTCGCCTGTCTGCCGATGTTTTTCAGTGGTCGTGAGATCGCGCGCTGGGAGGGGGGTGTGTTTCTCGGTTATTACTGTGCTTACACGGCGTATTTGATCCTGATGTCTCGGGAACACGATGCCTTGCCGATGTTCAGCACGGTCATGCTGCTCTTCGTGGTGCCAATTACACTGGTAACCATCGCCGGGAGTTTGATCAAGCCGCGATCGCGGCCCGATCGCGTCGGGTGAATTGGGGGGGTACAGATCATTCAGCCACCCATCGGCCGAGTCTGCCAGCCCGGAACCCCGGCCGTCACGCTCCCCCGGTGCTTCCCAGGTGTAACAGGCCCTGACTCGACCAGCGCCCAGCCCCACGCATCTGTCCGTTAGCTCTGGATTTCTTGCCCCGCGGACGCAACTCGCGCCGCCGGTGTCACCGCCGCCCGCCCGCGACTGTGGGGCGCGAACACACCGTTTCCTTGGCGTCGCCCTCGGCGTCCACCCGGCTCCCAGCAGCGCGAGCTCGTTCGTAGACTGCGGGCGATCAAGCCGGCGGCGAGCCGCGGCACACCGGGTCCCGGTTGGCATTTCTGACGCGGCCAAAGTCCACCAGCCCGCCCCACCCCGTCGCCAGCGTGTCGGCCAGAACTTTGTCGAGGTAGCCCTGCCGGACCACCCGGCCATCCCGGTCGAGCACATCCTGCAGCAGCGGCGCACGCCCGCAGCCGGTATGACGCAGGATCAACTCTGTGCTGCGCTCGTTGTCGAAACGCTTCCTCCCGACCAGATAGGGCAGGTAGCCCTCGAGCAGCGCCAGCTGCTTCACGCGCTTGCGGTGCCCCGGCCGGCGGCCGATGGCGTGGAGCACTTGGAACCCGTGCTTCGCGAGCGCGACCAGCGCGGGCAGGCTCCAGGCGGGCACGAACCGGATTCTCGGGATGACGTGGCCGGGCACGACATCGTTGGCGCCGTACCAGGCGTAGGCCGTGTCGTGCAGCTCGCGAACGGTGATGGCGTCGGCACCCGCCGCGAGACGGAGCACGCCCTGCCGGAGCTGGCGGCGGGTCATCACGTCGGAGATCACGGCCGCGACCCAGTCCACTGGCACGATATCGAGCGTGTGGCGGGGGGAGCACAGCGAGGGCAGCTTGCCGAGGTAGCCGAGCATCAGCAGCAGGTAGTGCAGATGATAGGCGCGGGTCCGGCCCGTCGCCGACCTGCCGCCGATGATGGTCGGCTCGATGATGAGGATGGGGGCGTCGAGGCGCCGGATCCTGTCCAGCAGGAACTGCTTGGCTTCCGCCTTGGTGCCGGCGTAGGTGTTGTCGGGAGGTCCCGGACGGAAGTCGGGGTAGTCCTCGGGGATAGTATCCGGGTGGCGGCCGTAGGCGTAGGCCGTCGAGAGGTAATAGAGGGTGGGCGGCTCCGCCCGCAAAGCGTCTCTGCGGGCGCGTAGTTCGTCGAACAGGGCGTAGACCTGTTCGGCGAAGCCGACGTTCGGCACCCGGATCGTAGCGTAGGGCTGGTCAAAGCGGACATCGGCGGCGCCGTGCAGGATCGCGTCCACGCGGGCCACGAGCTCGGCGCGCAGGCCCGGCTCGATCCCGAGACCCTCGCGTGCGATGTCGATCTCGACCAGGCGGGAGCGCGTCCGGAGCCGGTCCCGCTCTTCGGGGTCGAGCTCGAGTGTCGCAACAACCGCCGCAAAGCGCTCGCCGATGGATGTACCGGCAGGGTCCCTGCGGAGCGCAAAATAGAACCCGGCGTCAGGATCCTTACGGACGAGATCCTCGACGATCACCGGGACCACCGCACCCGTAATGCCCATCACCAGGTAGATCATGGGGGCTCCCTCTGTTACTCCGTCTTGACTGGATCGTACTCGAAGCGCCTCTGCATCTGCCCAATACCAGGATGAAATCCAGCGACTCGAAGACCACGGGGGTGGTGCCGTCCCGGTAGGGCGTCTTCAGGGTGTAGAGGACCTGGCCCTGGGTGGTGAGCGACAGCCGGCCCGGGGCGATCGCCGGCCGGGCGATGTAGCGGCACAGCCGCCCGACTTTCTTCCGGTCATGCGGCACCTGAAGCCGCTCCTGCAGGGGACGGCAGGATCATCGTCAGAACGCGGCGCCCTGCTTCAGGCCCAGCTTCCGGAGGACCATCGCCAGCGGGCAGAAGCCCGTGAACGAGGCCTGCAGCAGGTTGGCCCCGACGAAGCCCGTGAGCCAGAACCAGTTGGGGTTGACCCGGATGCCGAGCAGCAGGCTGACCAGCACGACGGTGCCCGCGAACGCCATTACCGCACGATCAATACTCATGACTTGTCTCCTGAAGTGGTTGGACTGTCCTTCAGCCGCTCGATGCCGAGGGCCTTGAGGACATAGGTTTCGTAGACCGGCGTCACTGAGCCGGACCGGACCTTGTGCAGAAAGTACTTCTCGAACGCGATCTTGCCAAGGTGCACCCACCTGCCCTTCTTCGCCCAGGTAACATTCCGGGGCGGGATCTGGGGCAGTGCGACGAAGGCGACACCGGTGTCGCCGAAATCCGCGAGGCAAATCGCGTTCCAGGTCGCCTTGGCGACGGCCGGCCGGCCGGCGATCTCCGCCGCGATGTTCGCGCAGATGGCCGTCACCATGGACTCGATCATGTAGCCCGTCTTCGGCGCCCCGGTCGGCACGGGCGTGACTTCCACCGGTGGGATCGCCACGCAAACGCCCGCCGAGAAGATCTGCGGGTACTTCGGGCTGCGCTGGAACGGGTCGATGAGCACGAAGCCCCGGGGGTTGCACAGGTCCGGCACCGCGGCGACGGCGTCCACGCCCCGGAAGGCCGGCAGGATCATGCTGTAGGCGAAGGGCAGTTCGTGCTGGCGCAGGGGCTGGCCCTGGTCGGTCATCTCGTCGCAGAGGACCTTGCCGGCCTCGACGCGGGTGATCTTCGCGTTCGTGATCCACTTGATGTGCCGCTGGCGGAACTCGCTTTCCATCAGCCCCTTGCTGTCACCAACGCCGCCGAGCCCGAGGTGGCCGATCCAGGGCTCCGACGTGACGTAGGTCATGGGGACCTGATCCCTGAGCTTCCGCTTGCGCAGGTCGGCGTCCAGGATCATGGCGAATTCGTAGGCCGGCCCGAAACAGCTGGCCAACGGTGCCGCGCCGATCACCACCGGTCCCGGGTTCTTCAGGAACTCCTGGTACCGATCCCAGGCCCGGGCCGAGTGCTCGTGAGTGCAGACGGACTGGGTGAAGCCGGCGGGGCCAAGCCCCGCCACTTCGTCGAAGGCGAGCTTGGGCCCGGTGGTGATAACCAGGTAGTCGTAGGGTAGGTCGCGGCCGTCGCCGAGTGTCACGCGGCGGGCTGCCGGATCAATCCGGCTGGCCGCCTGCGGCAGCCACTCGATACCGTGCTTCGCCAGGGGGTCGGCCAGGTCCACGCTGGTCTCGCCGGTGTCGCGCCAGCCGACCGCCACCCAGGGATTCGACGGGGTGAACTCGAAGCGCGGCGATCTGCCCACCAGCGTGATTCGGTGACTCTTGTCGAGGTGCTTCCGGAGTTCGTAGGCGCAGGGCACACCGCCCAAGCCGGCGCCGATAATGACAATACTGGCCATGCTCAATTGCTCCCAACCAAAATCCTGAAGCCGGAGGGGGCGGCACTCGCCACCCAGCAGGCCTCACCATGCGTTCACAGTGCGCCGGCCTGTGGCGTTCGCCAGTAAGGGAAACCCGAGGGGGCGGCCGGCCAGGGAATCTACGTATGCCGTCGTGGAGGGTGCGGTGCTAAGAAGGGCTCTCGCGTGGCCCCGGGTGGGGCAGACTTTGAGCACTTTGAAGGGCAGGGATCGGGTATGCGCAGGTACATCGGGCTGGTAGGAATGGCGGCAATCTTGTGCGCTGCGGGTTGCGGTCGGGAAGCTGCGAAGGCGCCGGCTGCGCCAGCCGCCACTGCCCCGCCGTCAACTGCCGCGCAACAGGATCGCACCGCGCTCCAGTCCCAGGCGACCGCCCTGTTCCAGGTGCTGCCGCCCGAGATGGACAGCGAAACGCACCCGGTCACCGCGGCCCGGGTCGCGCTGGGCCGGGCGCTCTACTACGAGACCCGCTTGTCGAAGAACCAGAGCATCTCCTGCAACTCCTGCCACGACCTGGCCCAGTACGGCGTGGACGGTCAACCCACCAGTCTGGGCGACACCGGCGAGCGTGGTGGCCGCAACTCGCCCACCACCTACAACGCCGCCCTGCACATCGCCCAGTTCTGGGATGGCCGTGCCGCGGACGTGGAGGCCCAGGCGAAGGGGCCGGTCCTGAATCCCGTCGAGATGGGGATGCCCGATGCGGGCTACGTGGTGCGGGTGCTGAAGTCCATACCGGGCTACACCGACCTGTTCAAGGCGGCGTTTCCCGAGGCTCGGGATCCCGTCAACTACGACAACGCGGCTGCTGCCATCGGCGCCTTCGAGCGCAGGCTGGTTACGCCGTCGCCCTTCGACAAGTTCCTCGCTGGCGATGTCGCGGCGCTCAGCGACGTCCAGCTGGCGGGACTCAACACCTTTATCGCCTCCGGCTGCACGGCCTGCCACAGTGGCGTGGGCATCGGTGGCGGCATGTACCAGAAAATCGGCTTGGTGAAGACCTTCGCGACCACCGATACCGGTCGCGAGCAGGTCACGAAGAACCCGGCGGACAGGTTCTTCTTCAAGGTTCCCTCACTGCGCAACATCGAGAAGACCGGCCCGTATTTCCACGACGGCCAGGTCGTCACGCTGAACGATGCGGTCAGCCTGATGGCCGAGCACCAGCTTGGACGGACCCTGACCGACGCGCAGGTGAGCGAGATCATGGCCTTCCTCGGCAGTCTCACCGGCCCGATTCCGGCTGAGTACATTGCCAGGCCGGCGTTGCCGGAGAGCGGCCCGGACACGCCGAAGCCCGGCCCGGTCTAGGCGCGGCGCAGGACCAGCAGAGAGCAGGTGCACTAGTTAGCCCCGCCCACGATTGTGAAATGACGTTGATACCGATGCCGGCGAACAGCGCCGGGAGCAGTTGAAGCCCGAGTGTAAGCTCTGACCGGAAAATAACGTCACCAGGGAGTGAAGGGATTACCCGGCCATCGCGTGTTTCGCCAGCAACGCCCCATAGATGACGACGGGCACGACCACCCACCTCCACAACCCACGGAGATCCTTCCCACGCGAACCTCCCGGACCTTACTGTTCCTGCTGGCTGTTCTCTCGATCGCACCCTGGGCCCCGGCCGCCCCGGGGATTTATGCGCTCTCGGTGCTGCAGGACATGAACGGCAATCGCAAGCTCGACACCAACTTTATCGGTATCCCGACTGAGCATTCGGGTTCCTCCAACGATGCGCCGGCGCGGTTCAACGCGCCGAGGTTCAAGGATGCGGTCTTTACCGTCGGCGGCCAACCACTTGGGCTGCGAATCGATCTCAATTGATTGCCTGTTGCTGGAAAAATCGCCGCATCGGGTCAGTCGGCAAGGCACCACTCGCCGCACCATCAGCCGAGATGCCCGGTTTAGGTCTGTTCGGGAGATACTACACAGGCCATTGGCCTAAGGGTCGTGGGAACCAGACGGGGTGGCTGACGCGGGTCTGGCCAATGCATGCTTATCATTAAGGAGCCGGCACGCAGTGTCGCCCGATGAAAAAGACGCGCGCCTGAGGCAGGACATCCAGCTTTTGGGTCGCCTGCTCGGCGAGGTCATACGCGCCACCAATGGCGACGTGATCTACGAGCGCATCGAGCGTATCCGCCAGCTCGCGGTTGCACTTCGGCGCCAGTCTGCCGGTGAGGACCTCGCCACCCTCAAGTCCCAACGCGATCACGAACTGGACGGCCTGAGTATCGAGAAAACGCTGAATATCGTCCGGGCGTTCAGTCATTTCTCGCTGTTGGCGAACATTGCCGAGGACCTCCATCAGAACCGCCGTCGCCGCGCCTATCGCATGGCGGGATCGCCGCCACAAACCGGAAGCCTGCGACACGCGCTCGATACGCTGGCAGCGCAGAGCGTCCCGGATCAGGAGATTCGGACGTGGCTTCAGGGTGCCGTTGTCAGTCCGGTCCTCACTGCACATCCCACTGAAGTGAAGCGCAAGACGGTACTGGATTGCGAGCGCGACATCGCGCACGTCATGACAAGACTGGAGCGCACCGACCTTGTTCCAGAGGAGCATCGTGAAGCGGAAGAGGCTTTGAAACGCCTGGTTCTGCAGCTCTGGCAAACAGCAATGTTGCGTTTGTCACGCCTGCGGGTGATCGACGAGATAGAAAATGGTCTGACCTTCTACCAGTACACGTTTCTGCCGGAACTGCCGAAAATCTATTGCGCGATAGAGCATGAGTTTGGCGGGCATGAGCGTCTGCCACCGTTCTTTCGTCTGGGTTCGTGGATCGGGGGCGACCGGGATGGAAATCCGTTCGTTACTGCCGCGTCTCTGGAAGGCGCGATGCGACGCCAGGCTACAGTTGCCTTCGAGCACTATCTCGTCGAGGTGCATCTCCTTGGTGCTGAGTTGTCGATGTCGAGTCGCCTGGTTACGCCGACAGCCGCGCTGCTTGCGCTGGCTGAGGAGTCGATGGACGACTCAGCGCATCGTCAGGATGAGCCGTACCGCCGGGCGCTGATCGGCATCTATGCCCGGCTTGCGGCCACGCTGCGCCTGTTGACGGGGGTCGATCCCGCCCGCCGGCCGGAGACAGTGCTGCAGCCTTACGGCAGTCCCTGTGATTTCAGGAACGACCTGGACGTCGTCGCTACCTCCCTGGCAACTCATGCCAGCCAGGCATTAGCGGCCGGCCGTCTCGCGCAGTTGCGGTACGCCGTCGACATCTTTGGCTTTCACCTGGCCTCGCTTGATCTGCGCCAGAACTCTGAAGTGCATGAGGTTGTCGTGGGGGAACTGCTCGCCAAGGCGGCCGCTTGTCCCGATTACGAGTCTTTGGATGAGGCGGCGCGCGTGCAGGTGCTGCTCCGGGAACTTGCCAATCCGCGGGCCTTGCGGGTTCCCGGCGCCGAGTACAGCCAAGTCTCGGCGGATGAACTGGAAGTATTCGAAGCGGCGGCAGCCATCAATGCCAGATTCGGCTCCGAGGCCGTCCCCAACGCGATCATTTCCAAGGCGCAGTCGGTCAGTGACCTGCTGGAAGTCGGCTTGCTGCTGAAAGAAACCGGTTCCCTGCCACTGCGTGACGGGCAGCCGCAGCTGTTGATGGCGATCGTGCCGCTGTTCGAGACCATCACCGATCTGCAGGCAGCTGCCGCCATCATGCGCTCGGCACTCGCATTGCCCACTTATCGTGCCTGGCTGGACAGCCGGAGCGGATTACAGGAAGTGATGCTCGGCTATTCCGACAGCAACAAGGACGGAGGCTATGTTACGGCCAACTGGGAGCTCTACCGGGCCCAGAGAGGCTTGGTTGATCTGGCGACTGAGGCCAAGGTCCGGCTGCGACTGTTTCATGGGCGGGGCGGCACGGTCGGTCGTGGTGGCGGGCCCACGTTCGAGGCCATCCTGGCGCAGCCTGATGGATGCGGAGCAGCGGGCCTGCGCATCACTGAACAGGGCGAGGTCATCGCCGCGAAGTATTCTGGTCCGGAACTTGGTCGGCGTAATCTCGAGACGTTGATCTCGGCAGCGATGCTCGCGAATTTTCCTGCCACTCCACGCACGGACTCGCTGCACTGGTGGAGGGTGATGAATCAGCTGTCGGCAGACGCCTGTGCTGTCTACCGTGAGCTGGTCTACGCCACACCGGGATTCGTGGAGTTCTTCCGGAGTGCGACGCCCGTCGGCGAGATTGCCGGACTTAACATCGGTAGCCGGCCGGCGTCGCGCAAGGCCTCGCAGTCAATCGCTGATCTGCGGGCGATCCCCTGGGTGTTCAGCTGGAGCCAGTGCCGCCTGTCTATTCCGGGATGGTACGGTTTTGGCAGCGCCGTGCAGCGGTGGCTCGACACAGCACCGGAGGGCCGTGAGTCAGCGCTCGCCGGCTTGCGCGAAATGTATGCTGACTGGCCATTTTTCAGGACAGTCCTCGACAACATGGATATGGTGCTCGCCAAGACTGACCTTGACATCGCCGCGCGCTACACCGAGCTGGTTCCACAGCGAGAGCTTGCCGCGGAGATCTTTGCAACCATCCGGCTGGAATGGCACCGGACCGTCGACACGCTGCGCGCGATCACTGGTGCCAAGGCCTTCCTGGAAAACAACCCGGCCCTGGCGCGAAGTATTCGCAACCGGTTTCCGTATCTCGATCCGCTGAATCATCTGCAGATCGATTTGTTGCGGCGTTATCGGGCTGGACAAACTGACGAACGAACCCGCCGGGCGATTCATCTCACCATTAATGGTCTGGCAGCGGGTCTCCGGAACAGCGGGTGATGCCTCTCTACCGATGGGCAGGCTATTGGTGCCGGGAATCCGCGGGAGGTGCCGGCCGGGCCACGGCCGTCAGGGCGGGGCCCCTGGCCCCTTAGGTCGCCTTGGCTTGCCGTGAACGGCGCTTAAGCACGCCCCGGCCAAACAGACCGACAGCGGCGGTACCGAGCAGCCAGACGCTGGCGGGCAGCGGCACCACGGCGACGCCCGTGAGTCTCGAGAGGTACACGGTGGAGTCGAGAACGCTGTCGCCCGTGTCCGCGATGATGAACCTGAGCGTGTTGGAACCCGGGTTCACGCTGCCACTGAGGGATAGCAGCGGGATGCCGCCCGGAGCCAGCAGCCCGTCCAGCTCCGTGCCCGTCACCGCGGCAAAGTCCGGATGGTCCACGTTGAATATGTTGCCGCTGATCAGGGCGATATTCATACCGTTCAGGAACACCGCGAAGATATCGATGAAGTCGGAACCCTGGAACTCGATGTACTCATCCGTGCCATAGGCCAGATCGAAGGCCACCCGGTCGTAGCCGGCCTGCACGTCGAAACTGATAATGAGTTCCGTGACATCGAAATGCGGGAACGGACTGATGGGTTGCAGCAGGTCCTCCTGCTCCGCCGTGGCGGGTTTCGAGGTGAATAACAACGGGTCATCGAAGTAGGCGGTGGAGTTGTCCGTGACCCGGTTGGGGCCATCGCCGTACCCGGAAGCCGTCACGGCAAGATTCGAATCGGGATCCGTGTAGCTGCGCTCCTCGACGGCGCCGGTGGTGAACACAATACCCGGGCCAATCCCGTAGGTGCCGCTGGTGTTGCTAAAGGTGCCGGATGACGTCTCGGGCGAGTTAACCGGGAAAACGGTCTGCTGCTGGCCTGAGAAGGTCATGCCCGTCACGGCAATGCCAGATCCCGCTCCCGCCAGCAGCGCGTTGACCAAGGTGGTGCTGTCATCAGCGGCCGTGATCGTGATCCCGTGGGCGACACCCGTCCCTATAAAGATGGCGGCTGAAAGGGCGAGCTTGATCGTGCGGTTCATTATGTTATCTCCCCAGGGTAGTCCCCCGTGTTGTGGCATGTAGCATCCTCCACGAAGGAGGGTAAATTAAGGAATCTAACAGCCGCTGGTGCCCGGCACGCACCGCTGACTGCTTGAGCTAGAACGTGCGCGATACCTGCAACACCCACGAACCCTGTGTCAGGTCACGGTAGGACGTGCCGCCGGCAGTGATGTAGTCGAAGTCGTTATAGAAGGTCTCGAAGCCGCCGTTGAGCGCGCAGGTGCTCTGGCCGGTGCCACCGCAGGCGGTACCGTTATCGGTGTTGACGAAGCCGAGGTCCACCGTAAACCCGGCGACTGCCTTCCGCAGACCCGCGCTGTACCACCAGTAGTCATAGCCATCGGGCGTCAGGAAGTACTCGGAGTACTCGTCGCCCTCGACATCCTGGAAGCCGACGTTGGCGTACGGAATGAGGCCCCAGGGGCCGCTGCCGCTGAGGGACAGCTGGATGGCATGAGCCGCGCCGTCATCACCGAAGAAATCCGGCGAGTAGTTGTAGGTCAGGCCGACCGTGGGCGAGAACGCCATTTCGAAGGTCTTGCTCACGCCGAGTGACACCTCAATGTAATTGGCGCCGATGTCCGGGATCTGGCCCTCGCGCTTGCCACCGGGAAACGCGTAGGGCAGCGGGATACCGCCGTTCACCGTCGGATCAGAGCCTGGCGGATCGAGACCCTTCGACGTTGAACCGCCCTCGCCCGGGAACATGTAGTAGAGCCCCTGCGCCCGCCAGTTCACTCCAAGCCAGGACCAGGAGTAGCCGCCGTACAGGTCGATCTCAAGGTTGTTATCGGAGAAGACGGTGTTGGAGCCGAAGGCCCCGAGGTTGAACCCGTTGTAGGCCCAGTCGAAGGAGACCTGCGCGGCGGGACCGTCCGAGTTACTGATGCCGCGAAAGCGGTAGTCACTCGCCAGGATGGCAGTGGTTGTGAAGTTCTTGGCGGCGAGCGCGCCGGCCTCCTGGGCAGCGTCCTCGGCGCGGGCAGTACCCGCGGCGGTGGTGGCGGCAAGCATGGCGGCTGCCAGCAGCGATCGGTTCATGGGCAACAGTCTCCTGTGGTCGCGGTTGTTGGCCGTTGCCGCCGGATCCGCACTGGAACCGGGGTCGGCTGAACTGCTGTGCAGGATTCGTGCCGTCAGGGACGGCGCAGGAAAACGTCAGGCATTGGGCGGTGCGGAGGCGGGAGGGCGCGGCCGGGCGCACCACCGTCGTGCGCGCGGCGGATGCATTGCACCCAATCTGCGCTGGCGAGCAGCCTTTGGTCCGATGGCCTCGGTAATCCCCTCACTTTTAGCTCTCGGCAGAAGTGGAGCTAAGCGGTCATCACCAGTTTCTGGATCGGGCGCTGGCCGGCATCGGTTCGCAGCGCCTGGTTGCCTTCATGCCATTGAAAGCGCAGTTGCCGAAACGCCGTCTGTGCTGTATCCAGCTGACTCATCAGCTGCTCTTCGCCGGCAGCGAGGCGCCGACCGGTCTCGGCATCGAAGGTCAGCCGGGAGCGGCTCGGGAAATTCGGCGACCAGGGATAGTTCCCCGCCCATCGCAGCCACATAGCTTTGCAGTGTCGACAGCAACAGGTCCGACTGCGCCTCATATCGAGACACGGTGTCCTGGCCAACACCGAGCTTCTCCGCCACCCCAGCCTGCGTCTTGGCGAGGGCCTTCCGCAAGTCGCGTAGGGTCATTTGCTCGGCGACGAGCTGACGAACGCGGGTACGGACTCGCCGCCGCGCGGGCCCTCGGGGCGGGCATGCCCCCGACTGGACCGTCAGAAGCGGTAGCTGACCCCGAGGCTGACCACCGGGTACAGGTCGTACTGATCGATGTCGTCGGTGAGCTCGGCCTCTTCCGTGGCGATAGCGTCTTGCAGCGCAGGCTCGTCGCTCAGCGTGCCGCCCGTGGAGGTCAGCGCGATGTCCGGCGAGCCCTGGAACAGGACCCCCAGGTCGAAGCTCCACGACAGGCCCTGGTCGGCCTTGCCCCACGCCCAACCGAGGCCGAGGAACGGCGCCGAGCTGCCCATGTCGACGGTGCCGCGCAGCGTGCCCACTTCGGCGGCCGTGAAGGAGACGCCGCCAATGTCGTAGGTGCCGCCCGCGCCGGGCTTGCCGACTACGTCTACGCCGTTGTCGGTGGCAAACCAGCCGGCACTCAGCCGGAACGCGCCCGCGAAGGGGTGGAAATCGAGGTAGGCGCCGATGTTGGACAGGTCGAGGTCGCCGTCGTACCTGATGCCCTCTTCCTCGCCGCTGTCGTCGATTGAGAAAGCGTAGCCGCCGAGGCGGACGCCGAAGCGGTCGTTAAAACCATAACCAACCTCGACACCGAGACCCAGCGTGCTGGCGTTGGCGCCAAGCGACCAGTCGCCCGCCTGCGCGGGAAGTGCGATGCCGGCCAGCAACAGTGGTGCAGCCAAGTGTGTGTAGCGCATAAACATTGCCCGTGATCCCCTGCCAGCCCGGTGCCGGCGTAATTACCCGGTGACAGGGTCGGGGATCGGACCGGGGCCCGCCGTGACCAGCGCCACACTTCCACCCGCCCGGCAGCAGGAGCGGCTTCAGCCGCGGCCATCCTCGTCCAACCCGGTCGCCTGCCGTCGGGGCGGTAGGTGATGGAGTGACTGAGCAGGCTGTCCAGGACCGTGCCGCCTCTACTGATCGTTCCGGGGGTCGTTCCGGG
>Ga0105046_10004044_pt1 | contig 23320 bp, 19 predicted proteins | sample MAT03_FD_78385 | JGI IMG/M metagenome (GOLD analysis project Ga0105046, IMG submission 78385) | Freshwater microbial communities from Lake Fryxell liftoff mats and glacier meltwater in Antarctica - MAT-03 (megahit assembly) | ecosystem: Environmental > Aquatic > Freshwater > Ice > Liftoff...
GAAAAATCTTCGTCGCGGGCTGTAAGGAAAGCAATGGGAGTGTCATCAAATTCTTTTCGAGACCGAAGCAAACGACATGCCTCCACACCATCCATTTCGGGCATCATGATATCAAGAAGGATGAGGTGGGGCTTTTCGCGCTCCGCTACTTGAATTGCTTGTTGCCCGTCAGAAGCAGTGATTACTAGATATCCTTCCTTTCGGAGGTTATATTGCAGGAATTCGAGAATGTCTGGCTCGTCATCTACAATGAGAATTTTCTTTGCTTGGGTGTCTTGCTTCATGCTGATTTGAATTTCCGGCAAAGGTAGACTCGGCTCAAACTCAGACGTTTGCATCAAGCGGTTAAGTCTATGTAAAGTTTTTTTCGCTGCAAAGTATCCAATCTGATGGACTTTTATGGATGCTCAAGCAAGAATTTTCGAAATGCATTGTAATAAGCATCCTGCTCTTCCAGATGATGAGCACTCTTTTCAAAGATAAGCTTTTGCTTGTCTGTAGAGCCGATGTGCGCTAAAAAATCATCACCCAGACCTTGTGGGCAAACAAAATCGAGTTTGCCAAAACAAACCAGCACAGGCACTTTTACCTTAGCAAGCGCATCGGAAAATTTGATCGGCGTAAGCGATTCGTTGAACTTGCGCTCTGCCGCATTGGTCTTCCCAAGGTAATAATTGGTGAGCGGAAGGTGTTCCTTAAAAATCCCGTCTTTGATTACGGTATATTGATATGGCTCCAAGTCCTCGATTATTTTCTGCGCTTTCCAACCATATTTATTCAATTCAATGGATTGCTCAAACGAAAACGGTCCTGGAGGGTTTTTCTGGCAATATGCTACAATTGACTCCCAGCTTTCAGCGTTTTTTCCATCAGAAATATGCTGCATTCCCACATCCAATAGCATTTGGTAAGTTAGGCTGTCATTCAGGCCATAGTTGTGCGAAGCATCTACAAAAAGCCAGCCTTTCACCAAATCTTGGTAATTGTCTTTGGTCATAAACGCAGATGCCACCATTCCACCAAAACTTTTTGACCACAAGAAAATGCTGATGTCTTGCCCGTACCGATATTTTAATACCTCAATAACCTCCTTCAAATCTTCTGCGTATTGGCCTAGATTATAGTGTGTTGCATTGACATTGCCTTGGCTTGCACCAGCATTTCGTTGGTCATAAAACGCTAAGGCAAAGTCTGTCCCAACGATTTCTTCCATCTTTGGCGTGTCGTAAATGTAGCCGCTTGAACCAGGGCCGCCATGCACGACGAGCATAAAAACCTTGCTTGCAGTGTTTCCGCGAACCAGAACACGCATGGAAGCATCTTCCTGCCGAATGTAAAAAGTATCGTTCGCGTTGGGGCCGATGGTGATTTCAACCTTTTGGCAGGCCGTGAAAATTAGGCCTAAAAACGCCGCGAAAAGAAGATTTTTCATGATTTCTTACCTTTTGTTTTTGAAATATTTTTGGTACTCCTTTCCCAAAAATGTCGAGTTTGCCAAATTAAACCTAATTCTACCGTAGGTCGAAGATAGACGAGGTTATTGTTGGGAAACATCGTGAGTAAACTTGAACGGAAGTAAGCCGAAGTTTGGGGATGGAACTGGTAGCCCAAACCACCTCCAATGGCTAGCATAGCGTAATTGTACCCTGCACCTTTTAATAAAGATATATTGCCAGCATCGTCCACCAGATAAGTCTCTCCACCGAGAAAAGTACGGCTATAGCCAATCGCGGGCGAGAACTCGGTAAAAAAACCGCGTGGGCGCTCTTTGCGCATCTGCCAGCCAGCCAGCAGGTAAATGTTATCGTGGAAGTCCGTATGGTGGTAATAACCCAATTCTGCACTCAAATATCGCATCTGGGAAAAATGTCGCAGCCCTCTCCATCGCCGATACTTGGTCATGTCAATCCGTTTGATCGGGTATTCCACGCCGGCCCGGAAGCCAGGGTAAATGATGCTGGCGTTGTAGGCGATTTTCAGGTTGGATGGTGTTTTGGCCCAAAGAATGGTATCCCGCTGCGCCATGAGGAAGCCAATATAAGAAAAAAGGAAAATTATCAAGAAAGTCGTCCGCATGGTACAAGTGAAATAATCGAAGGTACAAATAGTCTATCACTCCGGATATTCAAACCGAAGCGAATCGCTCACCGCATACGCCCCGAAAACGCCAAAAACATTCGAACCAAACTGCCCAGGCAGGATGAAAACGGGTTCTACAAACGGGTTGGTCTGCGACAGTTTCTGTCTGTCGAACTGGTCGTAAAAATCGTACGCAGCTTTATCCATCGTTTGAAGCCGGACGTATCCTATCTGCCCCAGTTTATGTTTGTACGTCGGCTCCACAGTAATCGTAAATGTCTCGCCGTCAATATCCTTGTCTGGATAAATCGTGCGGCCTATTTCTTGCAGCCAGTTGGTTTTGTCCAGCGCACAAGGTGAGACTTCTTTATTCGGCCCAAAAAGGGTATCTATTGGGGTGAAAGTTCTCCCCATGTCAAAACGATAGTAATCACCCTTGCCAGCCGGATCTTTAAAATGCAGCACAATCCCCTCATGCTCGCCATACAAGTCTTTGAATTTCGGAACGTAAGTAACGGAGTCCAACTGCACAGTACGGCGGTCAGTCACGGCAGTAGCCGAGTAGGTTTCGCCGTCGTAAAGGATGGAAAGCGTGTACGTTTTATTGGCTTGTACGGGTGTTTGCCCTGAAAAAAAATACTCGTAGTAGCAACGAAAAGCATTCCACGAGGAATCCCGAAGCAAGGTTTCAGAACCATCTGTACTGCTCATTGTAACGGTCGCGTTGCCAGCAAAAAGGTCGGCGGGCAGAACATTTGCATCAAAAAACGGCACACTGCGATAAATATAAGCTCTGGGCGTATTTCCCGGCGTTATGAGGCATTGAATGCTCAGTTTGGAGTCGTACGGCTGAACTGGAATGCTCACATCTTTGGTGCAGGCAGCCACCATCGTCATAAGAACACTGGTGGTGAGCAGGTATTTTATTTTTGATAAATGCATGACTTTTCTTGTTGAAATGGGAGGGAAGTAATTCTGTTCAGAATTTAAAATTCCAGGCCACGCTCGGTACGATCGGCAGTAAAGAAACCTGTTTGGCCAATGGCGCACCAGTAGTTGGATCTGTGGTCAAATAAACAAAGTACGGATTGCGGCGACTGTAAAGGTTGTAAGCTCCGAATACCCACTCCGTTTCTACCTTTTTGTGCCACCACGTTTTGGTCTTATGTCGGGAAGCGCTCATATCCAGGCGGTGATAGTTGCCGAGGCGGTAGTTATTCCGGCTGGTATAATCATAATAAACACCATCGTATAAACTGCCGTCGTTGAATATCGGAACACGACCCGTTGGCAGGGTATAGGCACTACCCGTATTGAACACAAAGTCAGCCGAAAAACTCCACTTCTTGTCAAGTTCGTAAATTCCGACCACAGAAAGATTGTGCCGTCGGTCATAGGTGAACGGGAACGGTTTGTCAAAATTGAGATCCGGGAAGGTTTGGGTCGTTTTTGACCAGGTGTAGGAGATCCAGCCCGATAGTTTGCCCGTGTTTTTACGCACGAAAAGTTCGGCACCATAGGAATCGCCCTCTCCAAATGTCAACTGTTTTTCAAGGTCGCTGGTAAGCGTGATCTGTGTGCCTTCTTTAAAAAGAACCTGATGTTTCATGGTTTTATAATAGGCCTCTATACTCGCTTCGTATTCATTTTCTGCAAAATTTCGGAATAATCCCAAGGCTAGCTGCCGACTGGTTTGCGGCTTCACGATAGGACTGCTATTGATCCAGATATCGGTAGGAAGCGATGCCGTGCTACTCGGTACGAGGTGCAAAAACTGGTTCATTTCCGTGTAGGCGGCCTTCACCGAAGTCGTTGGGTTGAGGCTGTATTTCAAAGTAAGCCGTGGTTCGAGGGCAGTGTATGTTTTTGATTTGGCGGTAAATACCGGCATACGAAGCCCAACGCTTGCGCTAAAGCCTGCGCCGAACCTGATTTCATCGTTGACAAAAAATGCTGCCTCATCAGCGTAGGTACGCGCAATGCTGTCTGGCTTGATTTGCAAGCGATCTCCTTTCTTCGGAATTTTGGCCGATACCGAAGCTGGGGCTAGCGCGTGCTGCGAATATTGCGCCCCCAATTTCACCGAGTGGTGGGCGTTTGGATACCATTCGAGCGAGGTCTTGGCCGTGTAATCCCGGATTTCGGAATATAGCAAAGCGTAGTATTTGCCCTGCGTGGTATTCAGGCCAAGGTGATATTGGTTGTAAATCAAGGATGTATTACTAAACACTTTATTGCCAAACAGGTGGTTCCAACGTAGCGTGCCCGTGCTGTTGCCAAAGCCAATACCGTAATTCAGCGCGTTCGCGCCTGTGTATTGCGCCTTGTCGTTACCTTTAAAAAAACTGCCAAACAGGTGGTCATTTTTGCCCAATTCATAATTGACCTTCACGTTCAGGTCGTAGAGTTTGTAGTCCGTTTTGTTGCCGCCTTTTTTGAAGGGGAACAAAAACAAGTCGAGATAACTGCGCCGGGCCGACACAATATACGAGGATCTGTCTTTTTGCAAAGGCCCTTCCAAGGTCAGGTTGCTGGAAATGATTCCGATGCCGCCCTCGCCGCTGAAGTGTTTTTTATTGCCTTCGCGCATGGTCACATCGAGCACGGAGCTCAATCGCCCCCCGTATTGTGCCGGAAAGCCGCCTTTGATAAGGTTTACACTGTTCAAGGAATTCACGTTGAAGGTACTAACCAGGCCAAACAAGTGATTGGGATTGTACACCACCGCCTCATCGAGCAACACGAGGTTTTGGTCAATATTGCCACCCCGCACATAGAACCCTGTGGTGCCTTCGCTCCCCGCGCTCACGCCGGGCAAGAACTGGATGGCTTTCAGCACGTCGCGTTCCCCGGCAATGACGGGGATGGCCTTGATTTGGGAAATGGGCAGATTAATGGCTGACATGGCGGTGCGTTGCACATTTTCATTGTCTGCATGGGCTTTCACTACCACCTCATCCAATTGCTTGCCTTCGGCCAAAAGCTTGATTTTCAAGGGCTCTGGATTGAAGCCAGCACGGAGGCGAATGGCCAGAGGTAAACAGCCCAAGTAGGTGAACACAAGCGTGACCGAGTCGCCCGCTGCCGGGAGGCTGAGCGAAAAATAGCCGTAAGTGTTCGTGCTAGTGCCTGTTTTGAAATCGGGTGCAGCTATGGTGGCTCCGATGAGCGCTTCGCCAGTATTTTCATCACGAACGTAGCCGGAGAGGGTGGTTTTTTGTGCGGAGCTTTGTATGAGGAATAGTGGAAAAACGATGGCTAAGGCAATCCCAAATCGTATCATTTTCATCAGAAATAAATTTTTGATAATGAACATTAGAAATTTATCGACTCAAGAAAACACCCGCAGTATAGGCGGATTCAAGTTTCAAATGCAACAGAGTTAGGTTTCTTATTGGCCGCTTGATAGAACTCTATGGGTTTAAAAAACACCTTCTATTCCCAAGACGAGGGCTTTCGCAACATTGCAGCCTTGCCGACTATTTTTATTATACCTCGCGCCATTAAGGGGCGAAACCAATTTTGAGCTACGGAGTGATGATAGTCAGAGTATTAAGCTAAAGGCCAAACCCAAAACTTGGCAGCGCGAAGTATAAAAAAGGCAGGCCGGGCATTTTGCCCGACCCGCCTAAAACCCCAAAAAACCAAATGAAAACTTCTTATGCAGTGCTCAACTGCCTGCCTTATTCATAGTGTGAAATCAAAAATTATAGACTACTCCCGCTTTTAGCTCCCATCGCTTTGCCAACATAGGCACGGTAGTATTGTATTGCCGCTGATAAATCCCTTCTATTCCAAACGACAGCTGTTTGGCAAATGTCCACTCTGCACCCAATCCGATTTGTAGTCCGTTGGGGTTGAAGCGTGTATCGTTGTATGGTGCCAATATGTATGTTTCTTCTTCTGTCACCTGATTCTTGAATTCGTATCTAAGTGTTTGTTCCTGTGTTTGCTCTCCTACCCATGCCATGCCAATGAATGGTCGTAGTCGTTTTTCTGGAGTAAAAACATAGCCTAATCCCAACGAGAAGTCCCATAAAGGTTGATCAACCCTCACATATTCAAGCATATCGTTTGGAGTAGGGGGTGAAAGCTGTGGGATATTCGAATTGTCCAGTCCGGAAGCGGTTACCTGGAAATCAGCCCATCCACGCTCTATTCCGGCATGCAACTGCCAATGGCGGCCAATTCCCATTTGCCCCGCTATCCCTAAGGTGTAACTATTGAGCGGTGTGGCTTGTGGTGTCGTGATAGGAAAAAGCATTCCGCCCGTAACCCCAACGGCAAAATCATGTGGTCTTAAACGCTGAATCAATGACACTTGAGCACTGGTCATCGGCAACATCACAGTTCCCTTGCGCAATAGTGGTCTTTTGCTCAGACTGTGCAGTATTCTCGTTTCGAGGGGTCGCGGTTTCAAAAACAAGATTAGATTATTTTTGAAAGCAATGCTATCTGGCGACTGCACTTGCTGCTGACCCTTTATGCCTGCGTCTATGGTACGGTTTAAACTATTGCCATTTTCCATATCCTTAGCCGATCTGGCCACAAGTTGAGTTGCAGAAGGGTTCGTGCCTTTTATGTCCTTTAGGCTAGTATTCTCCCCAATTAAGATTTCATTCGTTCCAATTTGAGTTTGTGCGTATTCCGCTATACCCGCAGCCTCTTTCGAAATCGCATCATTTCGATTGCTCTGACCAATTCGGTAAATCGTGGGTGACACATAACGGTCTATGAATACTGTCCTATAAACTGTGTCGTACTGAACTACCGAGAAATGCGTCTGCACGGTATCTGAAGTATAGTGGCTATTTTCTGCGTCAGCCTTTTCTTTCAATTGGAAAATTTCTGCTTGCATTTCATCAGCGCGATTCATCGTTTTAAACAGTGAAGTCCCCAGTCCCGCAATGGCCAAAGAAGCCGCTAAAGGCCATGCCAAAAGCAGCACCCGACGACGGCGGCGTTCACGCTGGACTCCTGTATTTAGCGCGGTGGCAACTTTTTCCCAATTATCGTCAGAAGCTTCAAAATGCCGCTCCTGGTCGAGATTTTTGCCAAATTCTTTCAAAAAGTCGAAGTCACTCATATTGCAGTGGCGTTTATTTTTTCAGCAGTCTGTATCATCACCTGGAGTTTCAGGCGAGCTTTTGCAAGATTGGAACGCACAGTGCCTTCGGCGATGTGCAGCGATTCAGCGATTTCTGTCGTGGTGAAACCTTCCACTGCGTACAGGTTAAAAGCTATTCGACAGGCCGGAGGCAATGCCTGCACAAGACGCAGTTTTTCGTCAATAGAAATGTTGTCAAGTGCGGTGGCACTTTCTGTAAAAACACCTTCAGCCTGTTCGAGGCCATCCAAAATGGGTTGTGATTTGCAATATTTTCGATAATAATCAATGGCAGATCGCACGAAAATTTGTCGAAGCCAGCCTTTGAAAGAACTTACACCAACGCAGTCCTTTATCTTTGAAAAAGCTTTCACAAATCCATCTTGGCACATTTCTTCGGCTTCTTCCCGGTTGTGGGCATAGCGCATACTGACGGACATACCCAGGCTGAAAAATTGCTGGTATAGCCGTTTCTGGCTCAGGCGGTTGCCGTTTTTGCAACTGTCGAGTAGCGTTTCTAATTCTTCCAAAGTCATTGGTGCGCGCGGTTGGTCGTTTCGTCATCGGGTCAGTCCTCATTTTCTTATTTCGATACAATTAAATAATGAATGACCCAACCAAGAGCATGACGAAGGTTTTTAGATAAGTGCAGCCTCTTGAGGAAAAAGAATAGGGGCGACGCGAACAGCGCAACCCCTTTCCTTTATAAAAAACAAGAATATTCAGGATCAATCTTTTGCTGTGGGAAGCATTTTGCCATCGGCATCGAACATCAAATCTTTGTGCTTTACCTCTGCCTCATATACTGTGGAGCCATCAGCACTGAGGATTTTGGCTACCTCTTTCACTTTTTTGCCTTGCAGCGCGGCTTGCACCGGAGCTGGCAAATCGGCGACTTTGATTTCGGCCTCCGTTTCGAGCCATTGGCCGGTTGCGGAGAAATTGGCGCTCATCTCTGCGCCGTTTTGCTCAAACTCGGCTTCCCAATCTCCGTTCTTTTCCTTTCCCCATTCGAGTTCTTTTATGTTAGAGAACTTTTGATTGAATGCCGATACTACAACAGCGGGCGGTTTTTTTTGAGCGCATGCAGCAAAGCCGGCGCCGAGACTCAGTGCGAGCAGAAACATTACTTTTTTCATATTTAAAATGTTGTGTGGTGAAATGATAGCACAAAGGTGGCGGGTGATTTTGGAGAGATTTGGGAGGCCACTCACTGTTTACTGCTCCGACCATTTGCGCAAGATCACGTCGAGATGGGTGCCAGTTTGGTTGAATTTGAAAGCAACCTCCTTGAAATTGGGCATATTCCATTTGGCCCGCACACTGTTGCTGAATGCATACGACTCGGTCGGGACGCGGAACATGTTTTGGTCTATCACACCATTTTGATTTTCATCCTGATAAAAGGCGGCGGCGTATGTGCCGAACGACAAATTGTGCAAAGTCACGGCCACCGTGCCATTAGCTTGGGCAAAAGCACTGTCAGCAGCCGCAAAACCAAATTCGGAAAGGAAGGTTTTTTCGCTGTTGTAAAGCACTACGCGCACCACGCCCTTCGAGTTGTTCATGCCGCTCACGCGCATGGTGAGCAAGCCAGTGGAAGCTGGAGCTGCGGACGACAAAACGCTGAATGCGGCAGAAAATAAAAAAGCCAAGATTCCCAGCAAGATAGCAACTAGGGTAGAAAAAAATTTAGGTTTCATGTGAGAGAAAAATTTAGTTGTTGAAAAGGAAAATCACTTTGGCTTCAGCTTCTTATATAGATTCTGAGGCATAATCCAACATTATAAAATAAGCATGAAACGATACCAGTTGATTAGCTAAGAGATAAAAAGTTTGCCATTGGTCTTGCTGTTCTACAGCAATTGAAAGGATGCTTTCATAAAGCATTGATAGCCCATCTGTTGCATCGCGGAGCTGAACAAGCCCTGCCTTCACGTTTTTAATATCTGGGATCCGCCTCAAATCAGAATAAGCACTCCATTCATAGAAAGCAGCAGGAGTAGTGTGTCGTGCAGCAAGTTCTCTTTCAATCTCGACCGTATGGCCGACTAGTTCCAATTGAAACGAGCTTAGTAGCGCAGGGATGTAATCTTGTCCGTTTGTTCGAGATGCCATACATAAGTGCAGGCTAATTACATTGCCTGTCAGGATTTTAGTATTGACAAACAAGGCGTTCAGGCAATGCACGAACGTTCGTTCTGAAATTTTGGGATGCTGCAAAGGCATTTGCGGGATACGCAAAACGGCAACTTCTAAAGGAGAATTTTGTATGTGCATCTTTAAAAAAAATTAATTGTTCACTTTCGTTTGTAAGAGAAAATAGGCTGTTCGTTAGCGTGAGCTCGTTCGGTCGAAGTCAGGAATCCGATGTTCCCAATATTGAAGCATATCGCTTCGCCTTGAGTTTCAGGACTATAAAGCGTCCGTTCGGGCAGGTTTTCCCCCAATACAGCACGAACGGAACTATCCCGGGGAAGCTTCCAATAAAAAATTTCTTGTTTGTTTTTTAAAAGGACTTCCAACCCGTCGGAGGAAATATCGCCTGCCGTAGCTTTCGCGATGGGGAGTTCGGCGACCCTCTGCGCCGTCACTGTTCCAGCACCTGCCCAATCGGCCTCCTGCAATACAAACACTGTGGCTGTTGCATCCTTCGTGACGACCAATATATCCTTGCTCATGGGGTCAAAAAGCAGACTTTCGGCATTGAAACGAATGCCCCCCGGGTATCCAAAAGTGAGTACCCGCATATCAGTTGGCACGGGCAAAGCGACTGGGCGTGGTACGTTTGGCATCATCGGCTCGGGGATTCGATAAATGCGGTGCGTGTCGTTTTGCCCATTGTTGTCGCCAATGTCAGCAAGGAAAATATACGCTTGCCCGTCGAGCCAACCAGTGGCAATGTCTTCACAATCAATAGTCGGCGTGGCAGCGGATAAAGGAAGCGTAGCGAGGTGGTTGCCAAGGCTGTCAATCAGATAAATTTCTTTGATTGCGCCATCAGAATGTACCCAATATCCCCCGATATTGAGGCGGCTTGCTGCTATTCCGCTGAGTTCTTTGACAAAATTGCCTTGGATTATTCCAGTACGCAGCCCTGCCGCAAAGGCAGTTGAGAAGACTGTGTTAGAATAGTTTGATAAATCGGTTTGGGGATTTTTTTTGCAGCAAAAAAGGCATGCAAGACAGCAAAAAAGGAAACGACTCATAATGATTGATATCTTTGAAAATCAATAATTAATTGTCCCGATTGCCATATTGGCCTTCTGCCCCACGAAATGGCATCCCCAACAGATAAAGCCCGGTTGCGTGTTTCACTTCCGGAGGGCAACTATCCACACCAAACACTACCTCGCTGGCATCCAGCCGAGCGAAAGTTCCGAACAACCTGTCCCAAATGCTCAAGATGTCGCCAAAATTGCGGTCGGTGTACGGCTGCTCAAAATGGTGGTGCACATGGTGTAAGTTGGGCGTGATAAACACCCAGCTCAACACTCGGTCTATCTGCGCTGGCAAACGAAAATTGGCGTGCGTACCGACCGTAAACACCACTTGCAAGATTTGCCGGAATACCACACACCACACTGGGACTCCGAATAGAAACACCCAGAACAGTGTATTCATCAAGCGAACAGAAGTCTCCAACGGGTGCTCGCGCAGCACGGTGGAAACATCTACCACCGGGTCGCTGTGGTGTATCCAGTGCAGCCGCCAAAGCAGTGCGTAGCGGTGCATAATCCTATGGTAGCCATACTCCGAAAAATCGAGCAGCACGAGCGAGACGACAAACATGGCCACCTGATTCGATAGACCGGGTAACCAATGGACTAGCCCAAACTGATTGGCGGCAGTCCAGCCCGTCACTGCTACAAAAGCGAGCCCCAGAAAGAGCGTGACTGGAAGGCTCGCCAATGCGAACATGCTGTTCGTCTTTGCGTGACGCCATTTACAATAGTCTTGGGTGATGCCTATTAGGTTTTCAATATTCCAAAGTGTTGAAAAAATGAACACGAACAGTACCGCTTGAATAAGGGAGGAGGCTTCTGTAATGCTGTTAATCAGGTTATCCATGAATAAAAAATTGATTTTTGAGAATAGGGATGCTTGCACGGCACATCCAGTGTGTGCAGCCTATCACATTTTTAAAAACAATACTAGGCTTAGAACACCACCTTCATCCCCAAGAAAATGCCGCTTCGATTGCCGCGTGCACCGGGAGAATCAAGGTAATTTAGCCGCTGTACATAGTCTATGGAGAAAAGGTGGAAAATATTTTCAATGCCAGCCCCCGCTTCCATAAATGGTTTACCATTGGGCGACAAGAGGTGCTGTGCCACATTGAAATTACGGTTGGAAGGACTGAGGTCGCCCCAAAAAGCATTGAAGGTCAGGCGTTCGCGCCAACCAAGTTTTTGCAAGAAGGGAACACGGTCAAAGAGTATTCCCCCCAAAGCCAAGCGGCTTTGCCAACTCAGGTAGCGATCAGCGGCAAATTCGTAAGGCTGCATCGTGTTGAAAACGTAGCGTGACATCACGTAGGTGTCATTGCCTCGTGGCACTTGCAGCAGCAGCGAAGGAAGTGTGCCAAAAATTTTGCCTGCGTCTAAGTTCCAAATTAGAGCAGCCTTTGGTGTAAGGCGCGTGGTGTGCCCAATATCAAGGTTAAGCTTATGGTAGGCAAAGTCAGCATCAGCCAAGCGAATGCCGCGCGTGTAAGTCAATGTCACAGCCGGAAGTCGGCTTCCTGAAGGTAGACGCTCGTAGTCAAAAATGCGCGACCTCTCGTGCCAGGCAAATCGAACTGCAAGCGAGGCTTCCGCAACGGGGATACTGTGCGTTGTCAGCGGCTCGGTAGGCGTAAGTTCAGGGTTTTTAAAATCAGGGTTGGGGTATTTGAAATCAAACGAAGGGCTAATCGTACGGTAGGTCAGGCCACCGCGTACAAACCAGTTAGCACCAACTTGCTGGTCGTGCCTGATGGCTATTCGTGTCTGATAGGTTTGGTAGTACGGTACATTCTTGCGCAAAAGGGAATTAATAAGGCCATCCTTATCAATTTCGTCATACCACTCCGATATTGCATTATAGTCGCTCCCCGCAAACACTTCTGTTTTAACGTAAGGTTGTGTCGCCCAAAGGTATTTCACGCCAAAACTGCCTTTAAACTGTTTGTCTCGTGTGCCGTATGCTAAGTGACCGTACAGCCCCAGATTTTTAGACACCCCTTCCATAGTCCTGAAACCTACTCGGAAGCGTGTTCCCTCTATACGGTTGTAACTCACCATCGTTCCCAAAGGCCCGAAGTATACATTATCACCGAGGTGATACGCACCCGTTCCGAGGGTGGTTAAAAGTTTGTCTTTGAAACGCTGACACGGGTCATTGAGCAAAGCATCGGCCATACGATAAATCGCCGTTTCGTGGCTAGAGAGCGAATTAGGTCGGTTTTTTTGCCAGAAATCATCGGCAGCACCGGAATCATAGCTACGGATAGCCGTGACGATGCCCCCAGCCGCTACATATACAGCATTCGGGTCGTTCACACGCACAGAATCAAAGACGGCCACCATGCGGCTGACGAGGCGTTTGCTGTCGGCATTTGCTGGGAGGGGCACACCGAGCAAGTCTAAGCCAGCTTCATACCACAAAGTGAGCGCACTTTCTCGTGGGACTTGCACGGTAAATCTGGTTGCCAGGTCAGTGACAGGCGCAAACTCCTGATGGAGCGTTAGCGACTCAATGTAGTTGAGGTTTGCATCCTTGCTCAAGCGCAAGTCGGCGATGGTGAGCGCATACGAACTATCATTCACTGTGATCATGCCTGTAAAGACGTTGCCATGCCAAACCTTAGGAATAGCTTGTAACCTGATTAGCTGGTATCCATTCGGCAGTGCGGTGCTGTCTGAAATATAAAAATCATAATAATCCAACGCCTCTGGCCCGACTGGGCTAACAAAAGATTTGCTGAACAACAGCACCCGTTCATCGTACAAGTTCACGCTGCCCGCGTCCCAACGTGCGAGCGGTTCGAGCAGTTTATCCGATTCCAAGCCCGTAGTTTTGACGGCGAGCACCCGCTCATTTTCTGTAAATGGGTGACTGCCAAGTGTGTAGTCTGCTAATTTTTCTACAAAAAACAAAGGCGTTTGCCCCCGCAAAGTGTCGTCAGCCGTACGCACCCGCTCAAAAGCACGTACCCGCGAGCCGAACAGCAGTCCACCGCGCGACCGTGTTTTTCCACTTACATCGGCGGCAGCCCGTGGGTCGAGCGCCGCTACCTCCGAGTGTGTCCATCGGCGGGCATCGAGCCGCCCAAAACGGGCTGGGTTATTGTCGCGGTTGTGGGCTATGACTTTCTTCATTAAAGTCTTACCGGGGCTTCGGTCGGCGGAGATCACCACTTCATCGAGCATCCCTGCGGCAGGGGACAGTGTGACAGAGAATGCTTGTTCCGACTTGCTGCTCAGTACGAACGTACGCATCGCATAGCCAACGTAACTCACTTGCAATGAATCGCCCGCCACAGGAATAGCCCTAAACGAAAACTGGCCCAAGGAATCCGTCAGAGCACCCGCAGAACGATTATTAAGCGTTACCGTTGCGAATGATAGCGGTTCGCCTGTTTCTCCATCTTTCACCATGCCGCAGAGCGTCACTCTTGTTTGAGCGGCAACGAATGCAGCAAACAACATTAGCAAAAGGAGTGTTATCTGGATGCGAATGCAGGAATATCTCATTACAGTCTCGTTTTTTAATGGAGAGCCATTTTTGACATAGACGATGACATTAAAGAAATTGCAGCCGTACAGAAAAAAAGAAATCCGAAGCAGGCAGGGGTAGTTTGGAGATAAGCCTATAAATTTCGGATTTATACGAGTGCCGAGGCTTAATCGTAGTAACCTCCAATTTCCCTCCAAAATTCTGCCCCACCTTTGGCGTTAAAACAACACCTTCGTTGCCCACCCGACGATTATGCGATATCCGATTGTACTTGTGTTCCTCTTTCCTTTTGCGCTCCAAGCCCAAGAGCGTACCCTTGATTTTTATCTGGGCAGGGCATTAAAAAACAGCCCTGCCTTTCGCGACCTGAACAACCAGGCCCTGCTTAATCGGCAAGACAGTCTACTTTTACGCGCTGCATTGCGCCCTCAGGTAGGGGCAAGTGCTGCGGCTAGCATCGCGCCGAATTACCGAGGTTTTGGTTATGATCCAGCCCAGAGTAACGGAGGTTTTTTCAATGCTTTGCTCGGCGTGAATCAGCCAATTGTTCCAAAGAAAAACCTCGAGGCGCAGTTTCTGGCGTTCACCGTGCAAAATGAAACCTTGAAAAACACTGCCCGACTCACCGAGCAAGACCTTCGCCGCAGCGTTGGGGCGCAGTTTATTAGTGCCTACGGCGTAGGACGGCAACTGGCTTTCAACCGCGAAACAGTCGATCTGTTACGTCGCGAAGAAGCCGTTTTTAAACGGCTGACCGAACAAAACATCTATCGTCAGACAGACTATCTGACATTTCTAAGTTCGCTACGGCAGCAGGAAACTACTGTTCGTCAACTCGAAATCCAGTACCAAAACGAGTTTGGTACGCTCAATTCCCTCTGCGGATTGACCGATACGAGCACCGTGCAGTTGGCCCTTCCAGCACTGGATTTGCCCCTTTTGCCCGCCGTGGAGCAGACGGTGTTTTATCAAAAATTCACCCTTGACAGCCTTCAAATCCGAGCAGACGACCAATTGATTGACATTCCGTACCGACCCAGCGTCAGCCTGCTCGGCGATGCGGGCTACAATTCCTCTTTCCTGAGCCAGGGTTGGAAAAACTTGGGTTTCAGCGTCGGCGCGTCGGTATCGGTGCCGCTCCGTGATGGTGGGCAGCGCCGATTGCGTCATGCAAAAACCTCGATTTTGGAAAACACCCGAGAAGGATATCGCGACTTTTTTTTGCAACAATACTGGCAAGAGATTGCCCAAGCCCGGCAGCAACTCGCCGCGCTTGACCTACTAGATCAGTCGGTGCAACAACAACTCCAAACAGTCCGCGCCCTTATCGAAGCCAATGGTCGTTTGCTTCGTACGGGCGAGGCGCAAGTGTTGGATTATTTGATGGCGGTCGGCAATTCTTTGAACGCCCAAAATCAATTGACGATTAATGAAATAATGCGTCTGCAAATCCTGAATCAATTAAATTTCAGAAATGCAAGGAATTGACCTACGACCGGAATACGTTTACTAAACCTTGGAGGTTTAGTAAACGTATTCCAGTAAACGTATTCCGGTATGTATTCCGCTTCAGAGCACAGCTTCCAACCTTATTGACCATGCCTTTTTTCAAATTTATGATGTTTCTCCTCACGCTCGCCGCCCTCGGCTGTCGTGCCAAAACAAGCCCGGAACCAGAAACGCCGCCAACCAAACCCGGTACACCCGTCACCGTCACCAGCATCGAAATCAGTCCACTGCGCGAGGTGGCCGAACTAAACGCGACGGCGGCTTTTTTGCAAAAAAGCATGGTGAAATCCACCGCCAACGGCTATTTGCGTGGTGGTAACATCCGGCTGGGACAATTCGTGTGGGCCGGGCAAGTGCTGTTCAGCCTACAAAACAAAGAGACCAGCGCGCTTGGTCAACTCGTGAACGGGGTGGACACGAGTTTTCACCTCAAAACCTTGCTAGAAATCCGGGCAAACCAGACAGGTTTCGTCACCCAACTCGATCATCAGGCTGGCGATTATGTGCAGGACGGTGAACAACTCGCCCTCATCAGCGACGCGGCCAGTTTTGCGTTTGTGCTTGATTTGCCTTTCGAGATGCGCCGTCACCTGGCCCAAAACAAGACGGTGGAATTGATTTTGCCCGACAGCATACGGCTCCGCGCCACAGTCGTTTCGGCCATGCCGACGGTGGATCCCGTTTCGCAGACCCAGCGTTTTGTACTAAAGGTCTCCGGCAACACGCGAGGCGGGCAAAGCCTCCCGGAGAATCTGATTGCGCGGGTTTTTTGGGTAAAATCGGTGAAAAACCGCGCTACATCACTGCCAAAAGCCGCTGTTTTGACCAATGAAATGCAAAGCGAATGGTGGGTGATGCAACTCGCTGACGACAGCACAGCGGTGAAAGTGCTCGTCCACACAGGCATTGAAGCAGGCGACCGAGTGGAAATCCTCGCTCCGAATTTCAAGCTGACCGATCGGATTTTATTGAGCGGGAATTTTGGTTTGCCGGATACGGCGCGAGTGGTAGTTGAGAAATTGGAAATTAGGAATTAAAAACTACGGAACCACTGTCTTGATTTCCCAATATCCAATTTCAATATCCCAATATCCCAATATCTAAATCCACCATGCGCCCATTTTTCTTCAATTACCGCAGTCCAATTGCCGTCGTTATCGCCCTTATTCTGTTCGGCGGTGGCTTGGCATACAGTCGTTTGCAAACCGCGCTTTTCCCGGAAATCACCTTCCCAAAAATTAAAATCATCGCCGACGCGGGGCAGCAGCCTGTGGACAAAATGATGATTGCCGTGACTAAGCCCATCGAAGAAGCGGTGAAGCAAGTGCCAGACCTGAAACTCCTGCGCAGCACCACCAGTCGCGGTAGTTGCGAAATTTCAGCTTTTATGGACTGGAACGCCGATATTGACCTCGCCAAACAGCGCATCGAAAGCAAACTCAACGAGGCCCGTCCCGACCTCCCAGCCGAGCTCCAAATCACGGTGGAAAAGATGAACCCGTCTATCCTGCCCGTCATGGGCTACACCCTCGAAAGCTCGCGACGAAGCCCGGTGGAACTCAAACAATTGGCGCTTTTTACCATCAAACCCTTCCTTTCACAAGTGGACGGGGTGGGCGAAGTGCGTGTCATTGGCGGTAAAACAAAGGAGTATTGGCTCGTATTGAATGCGCCAAAAATGAGTACACTCGGCATCACGCCCGACCAGATTAGCACGGCGCTTAGCCAGACAAATTTTGTGAAAAGCAACGGCTACCTCTCCGATTATCGCTATCTCTATCTCACGCTCACCGATGCAGTGGTAGATCGCTTGGACGAACTTGAAAATCTAGTGATCAGCAATGATGGGAAACGAATTGTGCGCTTGATAGACATTGCCGAGGTGCAGATCCAAGAGGCCAAGGAATATGTAAAAATCAATGCCAACGGACGCGACGGCATCCTGCTCGCCATTGTAAAACAGCCAAGTGCAAACCTTGTGGTAATCTCCGACAGCATGGAGCGAAAAGTGGCCGAATTGCGCAATATTCTCCCTTCCGATGTACGCGTAGAACCCTTTTATGTACAGGCCGATTTCGTGAACGATGCCGTGAAAAGCGTCACAGATAGTCTTTGGATTGGGCTTTTGTTGGCCATTGGTGTAGCCATTTTGTTTCTCCGTTCGCTCAAAGCCAGTGCTACCATGCTGGTGGTCGTGCCCGTTACTTTGGCTTGCACTCTGCTAGTCCTGTACGCCATTGGGCAGACTTTCAATATCATGACGCTCGGTGCCATCGCTGCTGCCGTTGGGCTAATCATTGACGACGCAATTGTGGTGGTGGAGCAAATCCACCGCACCCAGGAAGAACATCCTGGCGACCCCGTGCCGGAACTGGTGCAAAAAGCCTTGCGCTACCTTTTACCCGCTATGATCGGCTCATCGGTGAGTACAATGGTTATTTTCTTGCCTTTTGTGCTGATGAGCGGGGTGGCGGGAGCCTATTTCAAAGTGATGACCGACACGATGATGATTGCGTTGGCTTGTTCGTTTTTTGTTACTTGGATCTGCCTGCCTGTGGTGTATTTGCTTTTTTCAAGCAAAAGTAAGGCAGCGAAAAAGACTGCTGTTCACGAAGAAACCAAACGCCGTTGGGTCGTTTTTTTTATCCAACGCCCGGTATTGAGTTTATTATTCGTGTTTATGTTGGCCGGCTTGATTGCCTGGGTTTTTCCAAAACTGGAGACCGGCTTCTTGCCTGAAATGGATGAAGGCAGCATCGTACTGGACTACAATTCACCACCCGGCACCTCGCTCGATGAGACCGACCAAATGCTCAGAGAAGTTGAAAAGATCATTGTTGCCATGCCGGAAGTGGAGACGTATAGTAGGCGGACAGGTACTCAAATGGGCTTTTTTATCACCGAACCCAATCGAGGCGATTACCTGATTCAACTTCGCAAAGATCGTTCGCGGACTACCGATGACGTGATTGCCGACATCCGCGACCGTGTGGAATCTACACAGCCAGCGCTGACGATTGATTTTGGGCAGGTCATTGGCGATATGCTGGGCGATCTGATGAGTTCAGTTCAGCCGATTGAAGTCAAGATTTTTGGGGAAGACAGAAAACAGTTGCAGCTACTTTCCACCCAAGCTGCTGCGCTGATTTCGGCGGTACCGGGTACCGCAGATGTGTTTGATGGAATTGTGATTGCCGGGCCATCGGTGAGCGTTGAGCCGGAATTTACTAAGCTAGCTCAATTTGGCATTACGCCAGCAAATTTGCAATATCAGGTGCAAACCGCGCTGGAGGGCAACATAGTCGGTCAGGTCTTTGAAAAACAACAGCTGGTCAATATCCGATTGCAATATCCGGGAAGCCGGACTTTGAGCGTGGCCGAATTGCGAAAACTGCCCATTTTTCTGCCTAACGGCAAACGCCTTGCCTTGGGCGAGGTCGCCAAGGTGAACGTCTATACTGGCGATGCCGAAATCGAACGCGAGAACCTCCAACCACTGGGCGTGGTTACTGCCCGATTGGATAATCGTGACTTAGGTAGTACAATGACCGAGATCCGTCATACCCTGGCCGATAGTCTGCACCTGCCGACGGGCTATCATATTCAGTACGGTGGAGCATACGCAGAGCAACAGCAGTCGTTCCGCGAATTGCTGCTTATTTTGTTGACCGCCAGTCTCTTAGTGTTTGGCGTTATGCTGTTCATGTTCCGGGAATTTGGCACGGCTTTACTGATTCTTCTCGTAGCGGTGATGGGTGTTTCGGGTAGTTATGCGGCCTTGTATTGGACAAACACGGCACTCAATGTGGGCAGTTACACGGGCCTCATCATGATTGTGGGCATCATTGGAGAAAATGCCATTTTTACCGTCCTGCAATTCCGCGACAACCTGCAAACCCGTGGCACGGACGACGCTTTGGCTTATGCCATTTCCACCCGATTGCGCCCAAAACTGATGACCGCATTGGGTGCCATCATCGCATTGATGCCGCTCGCCTTGGGCATTGGCACAGGGGCACAATTGCACCAGCCACTGGCGATTGCAGTTATTGGCGGGTTCTTGGTAGCCATGCCTTTGTTGTTGGTGGTATTGCCAGCGGGATTGCGGGTGCTACATGGGGGAAGATGGTGGCCGAAGCGGAAGAAGAAAAAGGGGGTAAAATGGTAGCACAGGATGAGGATTTTATAAATTGTAAAGCGCCAGAATCGTAATTAATTGTTTGAAAACCAATATCACAGCTCCAAACCCGATCACAATGCAGACGGCTTTGGGGATTGCTTTCTGCCACTAGTGTAGTACACTCGTTGCACATCCAAAATTAAATAGAGGGCAAACCCAAGCATGAGCACTGGAAAGATAAAATAGCCAACGTGTTCAATACCCCAAGCATTCAGCGGTAGGTGAAAAACGAGGTCAAAAAGAATGTAAAAGGCCAAACCATGCAGGGCAAAAATGAGATTCGGCACCAACCAGCGCATTTTTCGCCAGAACAACAGGTACACGATTGGCCCCCAAAACGGGATTACCAAGAACAGCCATGTTTTTGATTGCTGGGCTGCTGCTTCTTTGAGGTTACCCGTTAATGCTTCGACCGTTACCTAGCGATGTGCGGCTTTCTCAGAAAGGCTTTCTCCATGTCGTATTGAAACGTATTCATCACCCCATTTTTTTCATGATAACCGACGATCAGGTTCTGACTGCTGCTGTAATAAGTTGTTACTGTAGGGAGAAAAAAATAGAATAACAATGCAGCTACTACAAACAATTATAAGGGTTTCATGTACCCAACCCGGCGGCCAGCAATCCATCCTGAAGTCAGAAAGCCAGGTTTTGCAAACAAAAGCCAGAAACTTCGAAGCACCTTGGAATCAAAATGAAGGAGGTGCCGCGTTCCTAAGGGTCTGGGTGAAAAATTTATTCACACTAAAATCCCGTTCCGGGACAATCTTCTTTTCGCCACATTTTCGGCAATATATGCCCTTCAACTTTGCTCCGCAACTTGCGCAGGTTTCAGGAATGAATTGATCGGTATTATTCTCGTCTTTCACTTTTAAATGTTATCAGTTATCTGTTCGGGAAAAAGATTTAACAACATTTTTCTTCCGCTTGCACGAGTGGACATTTCACTGTTCCGTAGCTACAAAACACACAACAATCGCCCGGAAGCGGTTTTAAAACGGCCTTGCAGTGCGCACAGTCGTAAAAATAAGTGCAGGCATTTTGGGGCATGGTTTCCATTTTCTGAAAACCACAGTTGGGGCAAGTGATAAGGGAATCCAAAATCAAAGGAACGTTTTTCTGCTGGCGTTTTTGCCAAAATTTCCAGGCCGACCAACTCAATGAAACAGCAGCCAGCCCAAAGAACAGTCTACTGTACCGTTCGGTAAAAACCGCAGCTGATGTGGCAGCAGTAGCGCCCAGCACTAATGCCAATATCGGCCCAATGCAACAAATAAAAGGTGCAAGCAGGGCAAATAGTCCAGATAGAAAGGCAAATTGTTCTTTTTTCATCCTTAAAAATATTATTAAATGCCTGGATGCTGCGCCATAATTGATGGCGCATTGAACATTACCGTTACCCTCCAAGCCCCTCCATGGAATCCCAATTCAAACCCAAGGCCATTTTTTTCACAAATTTCCTTCACCATTGCCAACCCCAGCCCCAGCCCTTCCGATTGGTTGTTGCCCCGTGTAAACCTTTGGGTAAGTTTTGAGACAGGTAGTTCGGGTGCCTCCCCGGAGTTGATGACAAAGAGCTGATTGCTATCCAATTCTATGCGAAGGGTTCCTGCTCCAAGGTTGTATTTTACTGCGTTGGTCAGCAGGTTGGTTACCAACGTATCGGCTAAAAATGGATTTATCTTCAATTGAACTGGATGGAGTTCAGTCGTTACGGACAGTTGCTTTTCAGCAATAAAATCCTCCAGCCAAGCCAGGCGTTTTTCGAGCAGGAGCTTTAAGTCTACAGCACTGCGTTCTTCAAACTGGTCGTTTTCGATTTTTGCTAACAGCAGCAGGTTTTGATTGAGCCGGGCCATTCGGCGGGCACTTTGCCCGATGATATTGAGTTGCTGGAGTTGCCTTTCATTGAAGGCTTCATCCTGGAGTAGCATATCTACCTTATTCTGAATGACTGCCAGAGGAGTCTGCAATTCATGGCTGGCATTTTCAGTAAATTGTTTCACCGTGCGAAAATCACGCTGCACTTGATCAGCCAGTTCTTCAAGTGTTTGGTGCAATTCACGGAACTCATTCACGGGTGTTTCGCCCAATCGCAGGGGCGCAGCATCATTCAGCCGAAAACGCCTCATTTGGTCAAGCGTGGCAAAAAAAGGCTGCCATACCCGCCGGGATACCCTTCGATTGACCCAAATCAAAACCCCAAAAAGCAAGGCAAATAGCCCCGTCAATAACATCGCTATCGTAGTAGCCAAATCCTCTTGCTCGATTGAACTTTGTAGAATAGAGACGCCTACCCATTTCCCCTTCATCCTGACGGGAAAAAGCAAGCGGCGAAAAGGCTCTTTTTCATCCTCTATTTGGTTGTAAATCAAGGTGTCTGAGAAACGGATCGGTATCGAACCGGCCGACTGTGTCAAGGGTGAAATTTCCAATCGGTCATCTGTACTCTGAAAAAAAACAGGCAGGGTATCATGTATCCCAACGAATGCTTCGATTTCCGTTTTTACGCCTTCCATCTTTTCCTCTGCAAAATCCTGGAATACGGCATTCAAGGCAAAATACATTCCCACACCCGCCAACGCGAAAATGGGGGCTGCCGTCAACAGGAACCAGTATTGGGTTTGGTTGAGCAGTTTCATAAGATTCGGTCTGTGAATTTGTACCCTATACCATAAACCGCTTGGATATAATCGCTACAACCGCGATCCATAAGCTTTTTGCGTAGGTTTTTGACATGCGAATAGATGAAGTTGAAATCATCCATTTGGTCGGCGCTATCACCCAGCAGGTGTTCTGCGATGCTTTCTCGGCTCAATACCCGGTACTCGTTGGCTAAAAAATACAGGAGGAGATCGTACTCCTTAGGGGTTAGCTCAACCGAACCTTCTGCTACATAGACTTGCCTTTTGACTGGATTCACCCGAATCGCTCCAAAAGTAATATCAGGATTGCCCGCAAATTGTCGCCTGCGGATCAATGCTTTAAGCCGGGCATTCAGTTCTGGCAAATGAAAAGGTTTGGTCAGGTAGTCGTCTGCGCCCAAATCCAACCCAGCAATACGATCCTCAAAAGCATTTCGGGCACTCACAATAATGACACCGGTTTCGGGCCGTGAATGTTTCAATTGGCGTAAGATATCTAAGCCGGATCCTCCGCCGGGCAGGTTAATGTCCACAATAAGGCAATCATATTCGTACAGAGAAGCCTTTTCCTCGGCTGTTGGGAAATCCGATGCCCACTCAACCAAATAGCCCTCACCTTGCAGAAAATCCTGCAAGGTGAGGGCCAATTCGAGTTCGTCTTCTATCAGCAACAACTTCATAGTCACAAAGGTGCTACTTAAATTTGGAGATAAATGGGATGCAAATGGATATACTCGACTATACAGGCTAATCGATCAAGAATGCTGCGTGGACTTAAGATTTTTCGAAGGAAATTTTTTCAGGCCACTCTTTTCTCTGCACAAAGGATCCAATTCCCTTTTGTGTCAATTGCCCAGGCTTCAGGAAACACGTTTTTGAATCTGCGTTCAAAAAAACGCTCCGTCACCTGTCGGATACTTACATCCTCGCCATGAAGGCGATTGAAGAGGATTAACCCACCAGGGCGGAGTAACACAGCACAGGTTTCAAGAAATTCTTCGGTGCAAAACTGTGGGGGAGTGATTTCATCCTCAAAGATATCCACAATCAGCAAATCAAATTGTTCTTCGGTTACCTGGA
>Ga0105046_10004046_pt1 | contig 23319 bp, 23 predicted proteins | sample MAT03_FD_78385 | JGI IMG/M metagenome (GOLD analysis project Ga0105046, IMG submission 78385) | Freshwater microbial communities from Lake Fryxell liftoff mats and glacier meltwater in Antarctica - MAT-03 (megahit assembly) | ecosystem: Environmental > Aquatic > Freshwater > Ice > Liftoff...
ACCCCGCTGGCCGGAACTATTTCGGTGTTAGTGATTTCGGTGTTAGTGATATTGAAGGCATTGTGAGTTTTTCTCGATGAGCGGCAGCGTAAAAAAGTAATGCCACCAGGATCGCCGCGCGATATTTAGAAATCGCGCGGCGATCCTGGTGGCATTCACACACAGCCCACGAACCAATTCCAATGAGTCCGGGGTTGATTTACGGCAGGATAAACGTCGTGGTCACGCCATTGGCGCTGACGATGTAGTTCCCGGCCGCCACATCCGTGGTTTCCAGCGTCACAGCTTCCTCATAGTTCCTGGCCACCTGAGTGCACATGGCATCGGCCGGCCGCTCGGTTTGCAACGTGATATAGAACGTGTTGTCCTCACGGCGCTGCGTCGACTCGCTCAGTTCAGTGCAGCCGTCGCCCAAAATGCCGGACACAAGGGCGCGCACCTGAACCGGCACCGTGTCCGAAATCTGCACAGTCACCGTCTCAACTTGGGCCTCACGAATCAGTGTGGCAGCCTTGGTGGAATCCATATTGGGTGCTCCTAAGGGTGAGTCTAACGGGCCACGATCGGTGGTCGTTAAGGGCGAACCGGCGGCACCGCTGGGCGTGTCGGTGAGTGGGGTTGCCGTGGCAGCGGGAGCTGCAACAACCGGTGCGGCCGTCGGCACTTCTGTCGCGGTGGGCTCGGACGAGCCACAGGCCGATAGCAATAGCAGGGCAGTCCCCATCAGGGTCACAGTCATCTTCTTCAGCAATTCAAACCTCCAAATGTTGATCCATTAATCAAATGTGGCTCTCCCGACTTTGGCGGGAAGGTCATGGTCGTTGTAGGGGCAAAGCAGCGGGCTCATCGCAGATCAAACCCATACACGAGCCCGCTGCTTTGCCCCTACATGGCTATTCCCGTTAAAGTCGGAAGAGTCTCAAATGTATGTATTGGGTGCACGTGGCACGTGGCATGTGTATTCAGACGTGCTGGCGTCACTATAGTTGCACTAAGGGGCTTTTTGCTGATGATAATACTTTGATATCCCGCCGATATAGGCCGCTCAAAGTTTTGTGGCTGAAATATAGCTATGAATTTTCTCAACAATTGACCCACGCTAGCTATTGATAATTCCGTTTGTTCTTGTAAACCGAAGAACAATATAAAGAGCACTTAAACAAATTGCATTATCCTGTGAATATTTCGCCATTTGCAATTCAGTCTGGTTTGTTTAAGGAGAAACGGCTCGGTTATGAATGAACTTCATTCGATCAATCACACCCAGCAGCTTACACGTCGCCCACACGCGTTCAATCCTCTCTTTGGCCGCTTGCTCATAGCCATTGCGCTTTTAGCAGCTCCATTACTCACCCTTGCACGGGCACCGATCGCAACGGCCTTATCAAACACCATCGTTATCAGCCAGGTCTACGGCGGCGGCGGCAACAGTGGCGCACTCTACTCCAACGACTTTATTGAGCTGTTCAACCGTGGTACTACTCCCGTGGATATCACAGGCTGGTCGGTGCAATATGCCAGTGCCACTGGCACCAGTTGGGCCAAAACCGATCTGGCCGGCATCCTTCAGCCTGGCGGATACTATCTCGTCCAGGAAGCAGCCGGCGCAACGCCAACCATACCGCTGCCAACGCCGGAAAGCACTGGCACACTGGCTATGTCGGGCACATCTGGCAAAATAGCATTGTCCAACAGCAGCATTGCGTTCACGGGCAACCCTGTCGGCAATGCCAATCTCATCGATCTGGTGGGCTATGGTCCAACGGCCACACCAGCCGAGGGCAGTCCCACGCCCATCCTCTCGAACTCGACCGCGGCCATTCGCAACACCAACGGCTGTACCGAGACCGACAACAACTCGGCCGACTTTACGGTGGGCGCACCCACGCCGCGCAATGGCGCTTCGCCGGTCAACGTGTGCGGCGTGCAGCCGACCCCGGTGCCGACCAACACACCGGACCCAAACGCCACCCCAACCAGTCTACCCACCGAGACACCGACCTCACTCCCCACCGCAACACAACCACCTGCCTCGACCTGCGCCGACCCGTTCACGCCGATCTACCAGGTGCAGGGCAATGGGGATTTCTCGCCCATCAGCGGCACCCTCGTCAGTGTGCAGGGTGTGGTTGTGGCAGATTTTGAAGGGGCTGCGCCCAATCTCAGCGGCTTCTATGTCCAGGATCCCACCGGCGACGGCAACACCACCACGTCCGATGGCATGTTCGTTTTCAACGGCTCGAATAACGCTGTGATTGAGGGCCAAACAGTCCGCGTCACCGGCCGGGTGAGCGAGTTCCGCGACCAGACCCAGCTCGACCAGGTCAGCAGCATTTTGATCTGCGGCAACGGCACCTTGACGCCGACTCTGGTGAACCTGCCATTGACCAGCAGCAGCGATCTTGAGAAATATGAAGGCATGTTGGTGACCTTCCAACAGCAGCTGTTCGTGACCGAACTGTTCCAACTGGGACGCTTCGGCCAGGTCGTGTTGTCGTCGGGCGGCAAGCTCGACATCCCCACCAACGTGGTGGCGCCGGGTGCACCGGCGCAAGCGCTACAGGATGCCAATAACTTGAATCGCATCATTCTCGACGACACCTCGTTGTTGCAGAACCCGGACCCGATTATTTACGGCGACAACGGCCTGCCCCTCAGCGCGGCGAATACGCTGCGCGGCGGCGACAGTGTGATCAACCTGACTGGCATTTTGGGCTACAACATCGCCTGCCAGGCCGGCATCAGCGGCTGCCCCGCCATCGGCACCACCAATGTGCTCACCTACCGCCTTCGCCCCATCAGCAACACCCTGCCCGTGTTCCAGCCCACCAACCCGCGGCCTGCGACACCGGCCGATGTGGGTGGCCGGCTCAAGGTCGCCAGCGCGAACCTGCTCAACTTCTTCAACACATTCGATGGCCTGCCCGACACCGTGGATAACTGCGCTTTTGGCGCGGGTGGTCTGCCATCAGATTGCCGTGGCGCGGATACTGCCGTTGAGTTCAGCCGCCAGGTGAGCAAGACGGTAAGCGCATTGCTCGGCCACAGCGCCGACGTCATCGGCATCATGGAGATGGAGAACGATGGCTACGATTCAAGCAGCGCCATTCAAACCCTGGTGGATAGTCTGAACGCAGTCGTCGGCTCAGGCACCTACACCTTTGTCAATCCCGATGCCACGCTGGGCCTGAACGTGCTCGGCAACGATGCCATCAAAGTGGGCCTGATCTATAAGCCGGCCAGCGTCAGCATCGCCGGAAGCGCAGCCGCACTCAACACGGGTGCATTCGGCCAAATCCCCATCACCAGCGGCACCCAACAACGCAACCGGCCCGCGCTGACCGTCAGCTTCCGCGAGAACAGCACCAATGAAATCTTCACGGTCGCGGTGAACCACTTTAAGTCGAAGGGCTCGGCATGTAGCGACCAGCAAGCGCCTTATAGGCCGGACAATGACCAGGGCGATGGCCAGGGCAACTGCAACCTGACCCGCCTGGCCGCGGCCAATGAGTTGGTGGCGTGGCTGAATACCAACCCGACCGGCGTCAGCGATCCGGATGTGCTGATCATGGGCGATCTGAATTCCTATGCGCAGGAGAATCCCATTACCGCGATCAAGAACGCCGGCTACATCAGCCTGATTGAGCAGCGCATTGGTGCCGATGCCTACTCATACGCCTTCGACGGCCAGTGGGGCTATCTCGACAATGCCCTGGTCACACCCAACCTGAATGGACAGGTGACCGGCGTGACCGAGTGGCACATAAGTGCCGACGAGCCAACGGTGCTGGACTACAACACCAACTTCAAGTCAGCCGGCCAGATCAACAGCCTGTATGCGCCGGATGCCTTCCGCTCGTCTGATCACGACCCAATTATTTTGGGACTGAGCTTGAACCAGCCGGCCACAGTCACACCGATTCCGCCGACTGATACTCCGACTGAAACTCCAACGAATACACCAGTTCCACCCACTGCGACCGCCACTGACACTCCAACCAACACGCCCGTGCCGCCCACTGCGACCGCCACCCAGCCGGCCGCAACTCAGACCGCGACACCGGCGGTGAACGGCACCGGCTTGAAGGGCCAGTACTACAACGGCCGCAACTTCAACACACTGGTGCGAACACGCACGGATGGGCCGATCCACTTCTTCCTAGTGCTCGGCTCCCCTGCGCCCGGTGTGAACGCCAACAACTTCTCGGTGCGCTGGACCGGCCAGGTGCAGCCGGCCTTCACCGAGACCTATGCGTTCTGCACCTACTCCGACGACGGCGCACGACTATGGGTGAATGGTCAATTGCTGATCAACAATTGGACCTCGCACATTGGCACCCTGAACTGCGGCCCCATCACCCTGACCGCGGGCCAGAAGTACGACATTCGGCTGGAATGGTATGAGGGCCAGGGCGTCGCCTCCATGCAGTTGTACTGGGGCAGCTCGCGCACACCATTCCAACTGGTGCCGCGCGCCCGGCTATACCCAGCGGCGTAACCTCACTTCACGAAGCCTGCTAAGCAGCAAAATCGGCCGGTGGCATAAACCACCGGCCGATTTTGTTTTTAAGGCACCACGACAGATCGCGAGACACACCCACTCGCAGCCAAACACCCTCGCTATAATCCGCCGCGCTGTTCGCACGCCAGTTTTCAATGCAAAAATGAGCCGGTGCCGCAACAACTCAATCACTTCATCTGCGCCTCGTGAATGGCTTTCACCGCCTGCGCGACTTTCTCGACATACACGCCCTCGCGCATGGCTTGGGAGCCACCGAGGCTGGGCTTGTGCGGCACCGTATCGAAGCTGAAGCCGCTACCGCGCAACGCCAGATACAGCCCGTGAGTGGTGGGTTTGAACGACGCGATGATGACGTTCTTGGCAGAGTAAATCGGTGCATAGCCCTTGCACGGCTGCAAGCGCAACTGCTTGCCATCAACGACCTTGGCGCACACGGCGTCAAACAAGCCGCGTTGTTCCAGATATTTCGCGAACAAGTCGTCAATCAACGCATTCGGCGACGTGTAGGCCGAGCCACCGTAGTAATGCTCAGCCACCGTCACAGCCTGAAATTGACCCAGCCCAGCCGCCTTGAGTTTTTGTGCTGCATCCTTCTTGTCGGTTGGCTCAAGCCGCTTGAGCTCTTTCAGCCACGCCTGCAAGTTCTTGCCTGTCTTCGTTTCGAGGTTGGCGATGATGGCTTCGCCCATTGCCTTTGGTCCCAGTGCCATGAGTATCGTTCCTTGTGTTTGCGTGTTTGCTTTTGATTGCTATACAAGAAGTCTATGGAGTATGTGGCTGCGAAGATAGAACGAATCCGACAATTTTTTCAACTCGCTTGGCGTGTAACCAGTCAATTCACGGCTGGTGCGGATGTAGTGCGATTGATCGGCAAATACCCCTGGGGCCGATAGTTGCCGTGCGGCAGATTGCCGACAAATTCGGCCCCAAACTTGAGTTGCTTCAAGATGCGTTGCGGCGACTGCCCAGCGTAGCGCACGCACAAGCGCTCGGCCTGACGATCCAGTGTCACAGGGTTCGCCAGCCATCGCCGAAACTGAAGCTGATCGTCGGTGATCGTCACTGCGTCCTCTGCCTCCTGCAACAATGCCACCCACCCTTCGCGCGTTGGCGCGCCGGCAAAAATCTCGAGGAACGGATGCTCAGCCTCGCCAAACATGCGGTCAACGAAGTGGGCAGCCGTGCCAAGCAACACTTTCACGATGTCGGGCGGCACATCGAAGATCAGGCGCGGGTCGGACAGAACCCACACACCGGAATGCGGCCCGTAAATCTCAACGTGGCCGGATGCATTGTGTACGAACGTGGCGTTCGGTGTGGGCAATAGCACGATCACGCCCACAATATATACCGCTCACGACACACATCCCAGCGAGGCAGTGATCCCTGACTTTGCGATGTTGGACAGGGTTACACTTTCGCCAAATACCCGTCAATCAACTCAAACGGCTGATAGCGGTTGAACTCATCGCGCAGGCGCGTCACGTTTTGCTTCCACTGCGGCTCGCTCAGCAGCCGCTCAACGCCTCGCGCAATGTCGGCCGGCTTGGGGCTTTCAGTGCACAGGTCTATGCCGACCTTGAAGTAGTCCACATGTGCGTTGACATCATTCTTGCCCTCGCGCACGCCCGCGACCAGCAGTGGCACGCCGTGGCTGAGCGCGAGCAACACGCTGCCGTAGCCGCCGTTGCAGATGAACACATCCGCGTGACCGAGGATGAAATCAAAGTCGACGAAGTCCTCGATGACGATGTTCTGCTGCGGATACATCTTGCGCAGTGCTTCGGTCTTGCTGTGGCCGGTGGCGACGACCAGCAGCGCACCGGTGTCCTTGAGCGCATCGAGCGCGGGCACGATTAGCTTGTTCGGGTCTTTGTTGTCTACCGTGCCCTGCGAGATGAGGATGACCGACTTGTATTTCTCCAGCTTGTCGGGCTGGGAGAACGTGCGCGAGATGGCGGCTTTGTAGGGCAACAGCGCGCCGACGAACTTCACCTTCGGGTTTGGCTGGCTGCGCGGATACGCAAAACTTGGCACGCCACTGGCAAAGACCAAATCCGGGCTTTGGTATGGCATATCTAGCAATGGGCCTTCGATGGGCGCAAGGCCTTGCGCGGCCAGCATTGCGTTGAAGTCGGACGTGGCGTCGCCCATGCTCATCTTGTCCATCATCGCGCGCATGCCCTGATGGACGAGACGCCCGACGGTGTTGTTGGCCGGCTTCATGCCGACGAAGTTGGGCGGCACATCTTTGCCGGATTCGTTCGAGTTGGCCACGTCCACTGCATAGACCCGCTTGCCCAATTTCTCTTTGATCAACTTCATGGCGAAGAATGCGATATCGCAAATCAGCACATCGAAGGGAAACTCGGCGTCTATGTCGCGGATATCCTCGAAGAAATTTGTGGTGTTGCCGACGAAGATGTGCCGGCCCTCAAACTTGATGAGCGCCATGCCGCTCAGCTTGGCCCGCTCGGGGAAGAACTCGGCGATGTTGTCGCCGTTGATCTCGCGGGCGCGCTTGTAGACGAAATGCGGGATGCCGAGCTTCGCCAGTTTTGGCGCGTAGCTCGGCCCACAATACCAACGCACGTCATGGCCGCTTTCCTTCAGGTGCACGGCGATGCCGGTGAGCGGGTTGAAGTGGCCGTCGAAGGGCATGGTGGCGAATAGTATTTTCATGATTTTCCTCTGGAGTTGTCAGGCGGCCGACGACTCGCATAGTGCGCCGGCGCGCTCATCCCCGCGATCAATAGCACCATCATCACGATGAACAATAGCGCGACGAAGGGTCGACCTGCATGGGTCATGCCAGTGGTGGCGACGATGGCAAACACCGCAGGCGCAATGAGAAACAGTGCAGCAACGATGCCGGCCAGCCAACGCACCCAGCGCGGTCCAAACCCCGAGCGCGCGTAGCCTCCCAGCGTGCCGAGCAATGCAACCGCGATGCCGCCGCTGCCCATGCCGGTAGTCAGCAGAATCGTGAAGAAATTCTCGGTGGTGAGGGCTGTGCTGATCACCAGCAACCACGGCGACAACAGCGCCCAGCGCCAACGCGTGCTGTCAGTGGTGTGCGCAACGTAGGCTGCGCTGCCGAGGATTGCACCGACGGTTGCCGACGGCAGCAAAATTCCGCCAAACGTGCCTAGCCAGGAATATCTGGGTGGAGAACCCAATTCCAGCGCCAGCGCCACCATCCACGCGCGCAACGCGGCCCCCCACGCCAGACCCAGAAAAGTGCCGACAGCTACAGGCCGTATGAATGCGTTGCGATGCATGCGTTCACCTCTCAAACGTCATGTACTGTAGCGCGGCGGCGGCACCAGACCAAGCTGCTGCAACATGCCCAGCGTGTCGGTCTCGTTCCAGTGCTCGACGATTTTGCCATCCACGATCCGGTGGATGTCGATAAACGTGGTGATCAAGCGTTTGCCGGTGGGCGGCATGCCCATAAACGGCCCTTGATGCGTTCCCTCAGCGCTCATCCGGATCACCACTTTGTCGCCCTCGGCGATCATGTCGTGGATGGTTGCCTGGGTGTCGGGGAAGCTGGCCCACAACAGGGTGAACCACGCCCGAACGGCATCAACGCCCTGCGGCATGCCGGGGCGCGCGGCATGTTCAACGTAGGCCGGGCCGATGAGGGCCAGGGCGCCATCCAAGTCCCTGGCGTTGATCCGATCAGCAAACCGGCGCACCAAGGATTTGTTCTGTTCGAGTGACATGATGGTGTGAGCAGCCAGACGCCACATATGAGTCCGGCTGCTGAACAATTGGCAATCTATTTCACGATGAACTCGACCATCAGCGTCTTTGGCGGGGCACCACCTTCGGTCTTGGGCGCGGCCGGGTCGGGGATATCGGTGCCCAACCAGTAGCCTGCACCCGGCTTCAGGTCGAGCGTTAGCCAGGCCGGGCCAGACAAGCTGCCACCGCCGCCAAGCGCGTTGGCGGGCGATTTCTCAGGTTGACACGTCGGGTCCATCACGCAACGCTCCAGATCGGCGCGTGTCTTGCCAGCCAGCAACCTGGCCAGGTAGATGTTGCCGGTGGCCGGGTTGCCGCTGTCATTGACGATTTTCCACGTCTGTTTGCCGGCCTTGATTTCGCCGGAGAAATCAACCCCGTCCTGCTTCAACGTCACCACCAGGTCGGCATTCGGTTCGGCACCTTGCGTTGCATCCTGATTCTCGACCACATCGAATGTGCTGAACATGCCCTTGATGGCGTGCGGCACGCCGTCCGGACTGAGTGCGAAACACAACACAACGTAGTGCCCCGGTTCAAAGCGCGCGGTCAGTTGCACGCTGCGGTCCGGGTCAAGGGTGCTGATGTAGGCCCCTTGCGAAAGGTCGATCCAGTCGGGCACCTGCTGCGTTTGTGCCCCAGCTTCAAGGGCTTTCACAATGTCTTCGTTAGACATGTCGGGCTTGATGGACCGGTTGATGGTGGCGAAATGAAATTCCTTGCCGTGATTCATGAAGTTCAGCGTCACCAGGCCGGCCGGCACTTGCTTGGGCATGATAAACGCGAAATCCTGTGCCATGATGTCTATCACTGGCGGTTGTGCTGAAGTTGATTCAGCCTGTGCGGGGGCAATTGTGGGCTGGGCAGATTGCACGGGTGGTGTCTGGGTGTTGCACGCGCTGAGCACCAGGCTTGCAATGACAAAGGCGGGCACCAGGATGCGGATTGAATTTGTGTTCATGCTAATCGTGTCTCCTTTGACGATCAGCCTAGTGAGAAACATCTCGCGACGCATGCGTGCATGCACGTAGCCCCGCACGTATTTCAACTTGCGCGGTCAGATCCGTCTTGCAGCGAGGTATCGCGCCGTGTAATATTCTTCGCAGCCATGCCAACCCTCTCGCCGAACGCCCGGACATTGCTACGACAACATCTGACCGAAAACTTCAGTCAGGCTGAACTCGAGGAACTGGCGTTCGATCTGGGTCTGGACGCGGAGACGTTGCTGCGCGAAACGAAGAGCGAGTTTGCACGCGCCCTTATCCTGTATTTCGAGGATCGTGACGAAACTGAACGCCTGGCGCGCGAAGTGTTGGCGCGCCGCCCAGACCCGGTGCTGAAGCGAGACCTCGAAAACATCGAAGCGCCGGCCACAGCCGCACCCCCGGCTGCGCCTGTTTCCATCCCCCAACCTCAGGCCGCAACGTCGAGAGCGGGGTTGGTGATTTCGGCGGCGCTGCTCGCACTTGCCGTACTGGCCGTCGCGCACACCCGACACTGTAGAAACGGTCACTTCAACATTTGCGGCTACGCCGACAATTGCGTATGGGCGTTCACGCCAGCCGTGGCAGGTGACTACTACGTGGTCGTATATGGCATGCGCCCGTCGGCCGTTTACGATCTGACCGTGCGTGATCGTTAAGTCGCAAATCAACTGCCGCTGGCAAATCGGCATCATGTGTTTACAAGGTTACGCCATGATCCATCGCCCAGCGCACAATCTGCGCGCGGCTCGTCAGCCCGAGCTTGGAGAGGATGTTGGCGACGTGCTTCTCGACCGTGCGCTTACTCAGCACCAGCTTGTCGGCGATGTCGCCGTTGGACAACCCTCCGGCGATCAATCCGGCGATCTCGCGTTCGCGCCCAGTCAAATCGTTTGACGCATCCAGGTCGGTGAGCGGCGCTGAATCAGCCAACGGTAAGCCGAGCGCAGCTCGACTGCCTGCTCGACCGACATCGCCCGCCCGCTTGTTTGCGCTGCTTCGAAAGCAGGGTCGCTCAATGTCTGGCGCGCCAGCCCGATGTAATGCTCGTAGTCGAACTTTTCAGGCGGCCAGTGGATCGCGGAGTTGGGCCGGCTGTGCGCGGCGACGGCGGCATAGAGCCGAGCGCTTTCAACCGCCAATCCCAGCGTCGAGGCTAAAGCGGCAAAGCCGAGCTGGCCGCGCAAGATTCCCTCCCGGTTGTGCTGTGCGCGATACGTTTCCAAGCTCTCGCGAAACATTTCCTGAGCGTGTCTCACATCGCCCTGACGCAACACCACCGTAGCCACGTTGTGCAGCGCCATGGGCACTTCTCGCACCGCGCCGAGTTAGAGCGTCGGAAGACGAGCGCAAGTCGCTGGTCACGCCGATGAGTTTGGCGATATGGAGGACCTTGCGGCCGCGCAGTGCGCGAGGTTGTTTGAAGACGACGCCTATGCCAGCCAGATCATGCGAGATGATCGTGCTGCTGGACTAAACATGCCGCCTCGGTTTTCTCCGAAACGGCATGAATGAACGCTCCTTATGGCGGGGGCACGAGACCGAGTTGCTGCAGCATGCTCAACTGGTCACTCACATTCCAATGCTCGACAAATTTCCCATCCACGATCCGGTGGATGTCAACAAACATCCATGTTGCACGTTTGCCAGTGGGCGGAATCCCCAGAAACGTCCCGCTGTTGGTGCCTTCGCTGCTCATCATGGCAACGACTTTGTCACCCTCAGCAATCAGGTCCAGAATGGTCGCACGATGGTCGGGGAAACCGGCGAAGAGCTCCGTGAACCAGGCCCGGACACTTTCGGGGCCAGTCGGCATTCCCGGCATGGCCGAGCGCTCCACAAAGTTTGGACTAATGAGTTTGAGCGCCCCGTCCAAGTCTTTGGCGTTGATCTGGTCGGCAAATTTCTGCACTACTGCTTTGTTCTGATCAGTTGATTTGGATTGTGCTGCCGGTGCGGCGCACGCAGCGAGGGTCGCCGTTGCTGCCCCTGCTCCCAGCGCCCTCAGAAAACCACGTCGCTTCATCGGATTGGCTCGTGTTACTTCCATAGAAATTCTCCTGATGATGTAGACCGCCTTGCAAGCTTGATTTGCTTGCGTTACGGGAATCAGCGTAGTGGAGAGCAACCCGAACCGCATGCGTATGCGCACGTATCCCACACGCATCTCGCACGCTCAGCGTGTTTCGCCGGTCAGCCCGTGATCCATCGCCCAGCGCACTATTTGCGCCCGGTTGGCGAGCGCAAGTTTGGAGAAGATGTTGGCAACATGTTTCTCGACCGTGCGCTTGCTGATCACAAAGTGCTCGGCAATTTTGCCGTTGGAAAGGCCTTGCGCGATCAGCGCTACAACTTCGCGTTCACGCTCGGTCAGATCATGCGCGGTCGTGTTAGTTTCGGTGAGAAGTGCAACCGTCGGCATTCCCAGGCCGAGCGCATACGTGACCGCCTGTTCCAGCGTAAAGGCGCGGCCTTCGGCTTGAGCGTCCTCGAACTCGGCTTCGTCCAGTTGCTCGCGAACCACCGCTGCAAGCTGCTCGTAGTCAACCCGGTCGGCCATGTCGCCGGAATCAGAGGTGACCTTGAATGCCTCGCGCCCTTCAAACACAAACTCGTGCAAATGGGCACTTGCATCGGTCATCCCAACAGTGGCGGCCCAGGCCGCGATGCCAAGCAGCCCGCGCAGGATATCAGCGAGGTTGTCTTGGGCGAGTTGCGCCTCCAAGTTCTGGCCGAAGAGCGCCCGGGCGCGCGCCGCGTCCCCCTGCCGCAGGACCGCATAGGCCAGATGTCGCTGGACGTTTGGAATGTCTCGCGCCGCACCAAGGGTGCGGAACCCATCCAGGCTTTGCTCATACAGGGCAGACGCCTGCGCGAACCGGCCTTGCGTGCGCGCTAAATCCCCCATCGCACTCAGGACATGCGCGATCCGGTAGGGATCACCGTCGCGGCGTGCAATGGCCATCGCCTCATCGAGATAGGTGCGTGCTGCTTCTTGCCTGGCGAGCGTGACAGCCCGCATGCCTTGCGTGAACAACGCCATACCCAGAAGGAGCAAATTGCCCGACTCCCGTTCAAGTTCAATTTCGCGTTCGGCGACTGCATAGGCGCCTTGATGATCACCCTCCGCCTCCATCGCAGAGATAACGCCTGCCAATGCGAAGCCGAGCAGCGGCTGGCCTTCTGCGCCTGAGGCTTCGCACAGATCTACAGCCCGCCGGCTCCAAGCGGTTGCAGCCGGTGCGTCACCCATGAACATGGCGAGAAAGGCTCCATACGTCAAGGCGTTTACGTGAACGGCGAGCGGCATGATGCCATCCGACTCCCCATGTAACCGGCTGAACCAGACAAAGCCCTCGCGCACATAACCTCGGGTCACCCAGAATTGGTACGACGCTGTGGCGATGCGCAGCCCTGCCTCGATGTGACGCCGCTTCAGCGCCCAAGCCAGTGCTGCCCGAAAATTGTCGTGTTCCGCTTCCAGCCAGTTGAACCAAACCTGTTGAAATTGCCCGAATAGTTTCGGCCCAATCTCGTCTGCCATCCCCGCGTAGCAAGCCAAGTAATGGTCGTGTGCTTCGTCCCACCTGCCGGAAGCGGCCAGCTTCTCCTCGGCATATTGGCGGATTGTCTCCAGCAAACGATATCGCGCCTCTCTGCCCTGCAATGTCTCCGCCACAACCAAAGATTGGCTGACCAGCGACGACAATAGTTCTAGCAGGTCGGTGCGCTGAATCTCGTCCCAGGCGCACGCCGACTCGGCTGTGGTGAGGGTGAAACCTGCTGCAAAAGTTGTGAGCCGCTGCAAAAGAAGCTGCTCGGGGGGAGCGAGCAGATCGTAGCTCCAATCAATCGCCGCGCGCAGGGTGCGGTGGCGTTCATCCAGCCGCTTTGGGGATACAAGCAAATCAAGCCGACCGTCGAGGCGCGTCGCGATCTGATCCACGCTCAGCACGCCCACGCGGGCGCTCGCCAGTTCTATTGCGAGGGGAATCCCGTCAAGGCGGCAGCATATTTCGGTGATCGCGGCTGCGTTGCTGGGTGTCAGGGCAAACTCAGGGCGGATACTCCTCGCGCGGTCCACAAACAATTGGATGGCATCGAATTGCCCGGCCTTAGAGATGGGCATGTGTGCATCTGGCAGCGCGAGCGGCAGCACCGGATAAATCATCTCGCCCTCAACACCAAGCGGCTCGCGGCTCGTCGTCAAGATCGTTACGCTGGTGGAGCGCAACAACGCCGCAGCCAGTTCGGCGCATACCGCCAACAGGTGCTCGCAGTTGTCGAGTACGATCAGCATCTGTTTGAAGCGAAGCTTCTCCAGCAGCGACTCCAGTAAAGGTGTGTCTGGCTGCGCGGCCATGTCGAGGGCCTTAGCAACAGCCTGAGGAACCAGCGTCGGGTCGCTCAGGCGCGCGAGCTCGACCCAGCACACGCCGTCGGCAAATTGATCGGCGATCTCATTCGCGACGCGCAGCGCCAGGCGCGTCTTGCCGCTGCCGCCCGCGCCGACCAGGCTGACCAGCCGCGCAGACGCCAGCAATTGCGCGAGGTCTGCAAGTTCGCGCGTTCGCCCGACAAAGCTGGTGAGCGCAATGGGCAGGGTTGCCTGAAAGGGTGGCGCGCTTGCGCCACGATGTGCCTGATTTATCGCTGCTTGACCTCGCGCCGTAATATACATGAGGAACGCTTGTATGCGACTGTTTTTTTGTGTTCAGCCGGAGCAATCAGCCTCGCTATAATCCGCCGCGCTGTTCGCACGCCAAAATTCTATGCGCGTGTGCCACGGCAGGTAGTACCAACATGACAACGACTGACGCTCACATCAAATTGTTTAACCCCGGACCCGTCGAGGTTCGCAAAGAAATTCTTGAAGCCCAGGCCCACTGGATGATCGGCCATCGCGGCAAGCCGTTCGAGGAGCTGTTCGCGCGCATTCAGACCAAGCTGCGCCAGGTGTTCTTCACCCAGCAGCGTGTGTATGTCAGTGCCTCGTCGGGCACCGGCCTGTGGGAGGCCGCGGCCCGCAACTGCGTCTCGGACGATCCGGCGCGGGGGGTATTGGCCACGGTGTGCGGCGATTTCAGCGAGCGCTGGGCCGACGTGTTCGAGCGCAACGGCAAAGCCACCACCGTGATCAGCGTGGAGCGCGGCCAGGCCATTACCCCTGAGCAGGTGCGCGCGGCCATCGAAGCGCATGGCGCGCCGTTCGATGCCATCGCCATCGTCCACAACGAGACCAGCACCGGCGTGCGCAATCCGCTGGCCGAGATCGTGGCTGTGGTGAAGGCACTGTCGCCCGACACCCTGATCCTGGTAGACGCGGTGAGTTCGCTGGCCGGCGACAAAATCGAGTTTGACCGGTTGGGCCTGGACGTGCTGCTAACCTCGTCCCAAAAATGCTTTGGTCTGCCGCCCGGCCTCTCATTTGCCGCCGTGAGCGATCGCGCGCTGGAGAAGGCTAAAACGATCAAAAATCGCGGCTATTACTTCGATTTCATCGAGCTGGAAGCCTTCCTCAAAAAGAACAATACGCCCAGCACGCCGGCCATCTCGCTGCTGTATGCGCTGGATCAACAACTCGACGACATGATGACCGAGGGCCTGGACAACCGATTTGTGCGGCATGCCAACCTGGCTAAACGCACCCAGGATTGGGCCACCGAGATGGGCTTTGGTCTGTTTGCGGCGCCGGGTCACGCCTCACAAACCATCACCGTGGTCAGCAATCTGCGCCAGATCGATGTGGGTGCGTTGAACAAATTCCTGGCGGGTCGCGAGATGAGCCTGGCCGACGGCTACGGCACCCTCAAGGGCAAGACGTTTCGAATCGCGCACATGGCCGACACCACCGAGGCCGAGCTGGACGAGTTACTGCTGGCGATCAATGATTTTTTGGGGAGAGTAGCAAGTCGTCAGTAGCCAGTAGTCAGTAACGAGGAGACAAGAGCGGCATGACCAAGAACATGAGTAAGCCGGCACTTGAACTGGACATCGTGCTGTTTGAGACGCCGGCCGATTGGGCCAGGTGGCTGGAGCAGCATCGCTCGGCCTCGCCGGGGCTGTGGGTGCGGCTGGCCAAGAAGGGCTCGGGGGTGCCAATCCACCACCTATGCCGAAACGCTGGATGTGGCGCTGTGCTATGGCTGGATCGATAGCCACAAGAAAGCCTGCGACGCAGCATCGTGGTTGCAAAAGTTCACGCCACGCCGCCCCAAAAGCATCTGGTCCAAAGTCAACACGGAGAAAGCCAAACAACTCATCGAGCAAAAATTGATGAAACCGGCAGGGTTAAAGGCGATTGAAGCGGCTCAAAAAGATGGCCGTTGGGACGCGGCATACAAGTCACAGCGTAAAGCGACAGTGCCGGAGGATTTGCAAGCCGCGTTGGACCAGAACCCGAAGGCGAAGGCATTTTTTGAGTCACTCAAAAGCGTGAACCGCTATGCCATCTTATTCCGCGTTCACACGGCCAAGAAAGCAGAGACCCGGGCCAGGCGCATTCAGCGGTTCATTGAGATGCTGGAGAAAGGCGAGGTGATTCATCCGTAGCGGAGGAGAGAAGCTGGAGTCCACTTCCAAAATGGACTCCAGCTTTTCTCCTCCGCTACGGCGACTGCATCAACATGCCCATTCGCACCTTGGCGGTGGCAAATAGAGCGTCGTTACCCTGCGCCTCGGCCAGGCTGGCAGCTTTGTTGATATCGTCCAAGGCATTGGCTTTCTCACCCAGGGCCTCGTAGGCGCCGCCGCGCATGTAATAGCCCTCAGCCGACTCCGGCACCCTGGCAATCAGGGTGTCCATATCGCCGACGGTGCGCTTGTATTGGCCCAGCAGCAAATACACCTGCGAGCGCTCCAGCAAAAAGTCTTTCTCGGGCAGCAATTTGCGCGCCTCATCAAAAGACGCTTCGGCTGCCGTGGCAGATGCCGAATCCTCCTGCAACTGCAATATCGCGCCCTTCCACAGCAGGAGTTGCGTGCTGGTTGGCACGATCGTCAGGCCGGTGTTGATCTCGGTGATGGCCTGGGTCGAGTTGCTGTCTTGCAGCGCGCGTTGGGCCGCATTCACCGCATCGCCGGCCGGGTCGGGTGGAAAGAGAAAGTCGCGAGCCAGCCAGCCGGCAAAGATCACCACGGCCACCGCAGCCAAACCCGTCAACAGTTGCCGGATTTGCAGCCGGCACCCCTCGGCCAGAATCGCATCCAATTGCCAGCGCAGCTCGGTGGAGGTGGGATTGAGTTGGGCTCGCAACGCCGCAAACTGGGCCGGCCCACCCAACGCCTTGACGATTTTGCCCGCATCCCGCACCACCCGGTCATCGAGCGTGCCCAGCCGGCCCTGCTCCGGGCGCATATCGGCCCCGGATTTTTTCAGCCGCACCACCAACTGATGCGCATCTTCGATGTCCGTCAATAACTTCGGCGCGGAGCCCGGTGTAATCGCGACCAATGCTTGCTCGCTGTGCCGGAGCAACTCGCGCAAAGCATCCGCCTCGTTCAATTGACTCAACTCTTGCTGCAACTTACCCATTCAGCATAGCTTATCACTGGCGGGTTACAACGAAATTAGAGCAACCAAAATGACATGGGAACCGACACAGCCCAAACAAAAACTCCCGGCGCAAAGTAGTTTGCGCCGGGAGTTTTTGTTTCATTTATTTGCGGCTATTTGCGGCTGGTTTGAACCTGCGGCTTCAACACCGTGACCTTGGCCAGCTGCAACGTCGGTGCCTGTCCCAGCCACTTCAGCGAACGCCAGTGGGCGATGATGGCGTCGATCCAGCTGGTATATGAGTTATAACGCACACCAAACTCCTCACAGGTGGCGCGGACAATCGGCGCAATTTTGGCATAGTGCACGTGGCTGATCTTGGGGAACAGGTGGTGCTCGATCTGGAAATTCAGACCGCCGGCGTACCAGTTCAGCACCTTGTTCTGCGGCCCAAAGTTCACCGTGGTCTCTACCTCGTGTATCGCCCACTCGTTTTCGATGTGCAGTGGATCGCCATCAGCCGGCATGGGGTGGCTGTCTGGCTCGGGGAACGTGGCATCGGGCATGACGTGGGCAAGTTGGAAGATTGAAGCCAGGATGAGCCCAAACAACGCCATGACAAACAAGACGCCGATCAGAACCTGATGCCAGGGATGTACCAGCAGTGGGATCACCAGCATGATGGTCAAAAAGGCAAGCTTGCCGGCCCAAAACGTCACCTTGTCGGCCGTCTTCATGGGCGGAAATACCTTGGTCGAGGTCGAGCGGCCGGTGAAATAGATCCGCACATCGCGGATCAAAAACCCAAACAGCGTCAGGCCATACACAAAAGGCATATACCAGTGCTGAAAGCGATAGCGCGGCTTCCACTCCTCGTGCGGCGTCATGCGCATCATGCCCTCGGTCTCCAGATCGTCATCGAGGCCGGCAATATTGGTATAAGTGTGGTGCCACACATTGTGGGTCTGCCGCCAGGCAAATGAGCTGGCTCCCAACGGCTCCAGCATAAAGCTGAGCAGCTTGTTGACCACAGGCGAATCCGAGTAGCCGCCGTGGTTGGCATCGTGCATGATGTTGAAGCCGACCGCACCCATGGCCAGCGCAAACGACGCGCACAACACCAGGTTGATGTACCAGGGAAAGCCGCCCAGCATCAGCAAAAGGTAGGTGCCAACCCACCAGGCAATCACGATCGCGGTCTTGAGATACATCGCCGGCGCATCGCGTACCGGCAATTTATGCTCTTGCAAGAACGTCGTGACACGTTCGGTCACCACCTTACGAAAGCCAAGTTGTTTGCTGAAAGCAAGTGACCGGATGTTGGTTTGGGTTTGAGTTATGACTGACAATTGAGTTGTGAGGCCTACCTTTATTTGCGTTTTTTCGGCGAAATCATGTTGCCGGCCGATTCGTGTCGCATCTCGTTGCGTTGTACCATAATCCGGCACGCTCAGCTACGACACTGGATACGGCCAAATACAGGAGCAACGTCACAGTCAAATTAACAGGAGTGCCGCTCAATCTTGAGCGGCACTCCATTTTTATTGACCTGAGGCGTCACCTGAATGTTGAGCGAACATGTGACTCGCATGGGTGGGCAGTATATAGGCGCGTGAGGCAAATGCGAAATTATGAGTGTGCGCATAATAACGGCAAACAGTCGCTGACGGCGTGGGTCAGGGGTGCATTTTTTAAGGGTAAGCCTGCATCGGGGGAGTGCAGCATGCTGCACCCCTACGAAAATCCGGCAGTTGATGAATGGCTATGCCCGGCCTACTTTCTGAGCTGCGGCACAAACTGCCGGCGCACCGCAAATTGCAGTGGATTTGAGGTGCCACCACCCGGCCCAGGATTCGCCACCCGCACGGCCCCACCCGCGTTGAAGTCCGCCGTCGTGAGATCGGCCACCACCACATCGGCCGCAATAACAGTCGTGGGCCGGGGCGAACCATTGACCAGCACCTGCGCACCGGCCACAAAATCAGACCCACTCACCACCAGCTTCACCGTGCTGCTGTCGGTGTCGAACACGTAGCTGCTGGCCGTCGGCGCTGGATTCTCGCCGGGGAGCAACACTGTGAACTGCGCAGCGCTGGATTCACCGGCACCCGCTGTCAGAATGGTCAACTTGCCCGGCCCAGCCTGGGCCAAATCCTCCGCCGTCAGCAGCACCAGCATCTCGTCGGCAGTGGTGGTGACGGTGATGGTGGCCTTGCCGGCGAACGGCTCGGCTGGCGAGCTCGGCGTGGACAGCGCCTGTGCAGGTGCAATTGCGCCGAGTGGGCCAAGTAGCAGCACCGCCAAAATACTCAAATGGACAATAAGATTGCGCCGTGTCATCAATGTGGTTGTTAATGGTGTTGTTAGTGTTGTAGACATCGCGGGTCGAGTTCTCATCAATCTCCCTAAAGCTGCACAAAACCAGATTCGTCGCTGCCTTATTGAAACGTAAGTCCAGACCCAATTCAGGGGCCGCAGTGGATATAAGTGAGGGGACAAAACTAAACCTGGCGAGGTCTCATCCCCGACCCGCCAGGTTTAGTCAGACCCTAATCAAACCTCACGACCTTGCCATTCAGCCGCGCTTCCTCGGCCGCAAAACACATCAAATGGCTTTGCAGCGACACGCGAGCCGTGGTGGTGTGCGGCGTCTGCTCACCGCGCATGGTCTTGACGAAGTTGCTCATCAACCCTTCGTCGCCACCACCATGGCCGGCACCGTCGTCAAATTGAATGATCTCGGGCGTGTCCTCCTGGCCGTGATCGACAATGCGGATCTCGAAGGGCCGGCCCGATGAGAAGTCGCCAAACAAAGTGGCTTTGGTGCCGTCCCAGCGAATGGTGCGGCCTTCGCGGTCGCTGTGGCCGTGCATGGTGAAGGTGCAGGTGGTGCCGCCCTCGAACTCCATGTTGACCACCTGGTGATCGACCACGTCGTTGTCGGCGTGATAGACACAGCGGCCATAGGGGCTGGTGGTCAGCCTATCCCACACGGCCGTGGGCGAATCGTCGGCCGGCCCCAGCGCATTGACCATGAACCTGGACACAGCCGGTGTGCCCTCGATGGCGCCATACAGTTTGGGCGCGTACCACAGACAGGTGTCCTGGATAGGGCAGCCGTCGGTGCAGCGCATAGGCGCATCCGGTGGTGCCTGATCCGCCTTGTAATGCATCAACGAGCCGAATGAGCTGAGTGATTTAACTGGCTGCTTGATGATCCACGACAGGGCGTCCATGTCGTGGCAGCACTTGGCCAGAATCATGGGAGCGCTTTTGGCCGTGTTGCCCCAGTTGCCGCGCACAAAGCTGTGGCTCATGTGCCAGTAGCTGACATTCTCGCGGTGGTCGATCGTGACAATGCGACCCAGCCGGCCCGAGTTCACGATCTCGTATAGCTTCGAGAAGAAATTGGTAAAGCGCAGCACGTGGCAAATCTGAAGCGTGCGCCCGGTCTCCTCGGCCACCCGCACCAGCTCAAGACAGTCCACCGCCGACGTCGCCATCGGCTTCTCCAGCAGCATGTCATAGCCCGCCTTCATCACGGCAATGGCCGAGGCGAAGTGCTCCTGATCCATGGTGGTATTGAGCACGGCATGGGCCATCTGTGGCTGAGCCAGCGCCTCCTGCCAACTGGCAAATTGCCGCTCGGGCGAGATGTCGTGCAGGTCGGCAAAGTAGGCGCGCCGGACTGGATCGGGCTCGGCCACAGCGGTGAAGCGAATCTGGTCGGGGTGTGCGAAGGCGTATGGGCCGTAGGCGTGGGTGCCGCGGTTGCCGGCGCCGATTAGCAAAATTTCAAGGGGTGCCATGTATTGGATTTAAGCACCAAATTGAGTTTTTCTAAGGATGACATTTGAGAACATGAGACTTTGTCAATCCATCTCATCATCGGCCTCGGCGCTGGTATTCCACTGTGTTAGATCACTTACAGGTCTCGGCAAGTGGCTATATAACCACTGCTTACACTGATTAGGGTGGAACTTCTCTGACTTACTTTCGATAACCCAGGTAACTACTCAGGCCTTTTGGACAGGATAAACAGGATTTACAAGATCGGGAGCGGATTTCCAACCTGTACATCTTGTAAATCCTGTCTCAAAATCTGAGGCTGAGCAGTTACTAACCCAGGTTAAATATTCAGGGCCGCCATTCAAATAGGGTGGTGGTGATATCGGCATAAATACTGTAGGCAAGCGTTCTTCCAACGAAATAGAGTTGAGAACGAAAGCCAGCTCCTGAACCACTTGCCAAGCCAGAGGATGTGCAATCTCAATCTTGAACTTAACCCACCAACAACCACCGCTTAGGTCTCCAAAACCAATCTGCGGTTCAATTGCTGGCAGTTGCCTGAGATAGGTTAACAATAGACGTTATTCGGGTTAAGGGAAATGCCCTGATTTCAACTCTAAAAATTGAACATTTAGGCCGGTTAGAGCAAATTGCGAGTTGGCATACGATGGATGACCTAATCCCAAAGGGAGGGGGATTCCGCTCTCCCCTCCCTTTGGGAGGGGCTGGGGGTGGGTTCATTTTCGGACACCAATCAGCAATCTGCTCTAATGCTTAACCCGAATAACGTCTATTGGTCTGCAAAATATCCAGCGAAGCCTTGCCGTAGGCCAAAGCCTGATCGAATTGGGCACGTCAGTATGCGGCGCGCGCCAGCGCCAGCAATGCGTTAGCTTCATCAACGTTGAGACCGGTAGCCCGCGCTCGCGGCAACACATAGTTGGCCTGCTGCTCCGCTTTGTCAAGATCCATCTCTTCGCTTGTAACGGCCATCAGTGCCGCGCGCCAGACAGCAACGCGATAGATCAGCTCAGCATCACCCCACTGATTTTCCAACTGGGCCAGATCAGCCATGTCTCTCAAAGACGAGCCCCACTGCCCCATCCGATTGTGAGCACTGCCCAATTGAAAATAATGGGTGGCCATGATGAAGTTGATGCAACAGCGTCTGCAAGTTGTTGAACAAGCCGATATGTCGCCTCAAATGATGCGCTGCGACCCGGAAAGCCCGCAGCATCAGCCACAGGCTCCATCTTCACATCCAGCCCGGCCAGCTCCGGCAGCAGTCGCGCCAACGCGTGTTGCCAATGGGTATCGAGCGCGTCGAACGCAGCGCAGCTCTGCATTTGAGTCAGTTGGTTGCGCAGGCTCTGCGCCGAAGCCCAACCCAAAAACTCCTGCGCCAACCGTGTTTTACCGATGCCGGGCTCGCCCTGAACAACGACGACCTGGGGCTGGCCGTGGCGGGCGGCGCGATACACCTGGACCAACTGCTGATGCTCGTCTGTGCGGCCAATCAGCGACGTCATCGCCACCCACGGTCGAGCCAGCTCGCACTTCGTCTCAACAGGTGGCATGGGCAAGGATTGCATGCGCAATCGCTCGGCCACGGCCACCGTTTCAGGCGACGGATTCGCATTCAGCTCACGCGCCAATATTTGCTGACACACGGCATACGCCTGCATAGCCGCGGCGCGATCGTATGCGGTGGCCAGCGCGTTGTATCTGAATCAGGCCGCGACCTACGACGGCTCGCAGCTCATCTCCTCGGGCTATCAGGACAGCACTTCGCTGGGCGATATCGCCACCACCGTCCGCAATACCATCGGCACGCGCAATGTTGCCACGGCCAGCGTAACCAGCTTCAAGGCGGTCGCCGCCGCTAATCCGGCCAACAAATACATCGCCTTCCCGGCCTCGATGCCGAATGTGAACTATGCCAGCGATAACACCCAGCCCGTCACACGGCTGTATGTGCCCGGCACCGGCACCAACCAAATCTTCACGATGGATATCTCCGGTGCGACGGGCAAGCAGACCCACTATCAGGCCGGCATCTTCGACAATTCGCGGCCCTCGAACCTGCCGCCGATGAACTCATTTTCAATCAATGGCATCCAAAGCGTGCAAGCCATCACCAGCATCGGCGACTTCTTCAAGAAAGTGGTGAAGGGAGCCGAGAAGGTGGCCGAGATGGCGTGGCAGTGGACGCAGAATGCGGTCAACACGGTCATCCACACCGCCGAGAGCATTTACACGCTCACGATCACCTCGTTGGAAGATGCGGTCACGGCCGTGGTGGGTTTCTTCAAGAGTGTTGTGGCCGACCTCAAGAAAGTGATCGAGTGGCTGAGCGCGCTGTTCAACTTCAAGAACATTCTCATCAATCACAATCTGATCAAGTCCTATGTCACGAACAGCAGCAAGACCGGTGCATTGGATCAAATGCAGGCCTGAATCAAGCAGGAGATTGGCACCCTCGGCAGCGACAACAGCGATATCGATGGAATCTTTGCTCAGTTGACGGGCCAGGGCCAGAGCAGTATGCAAAACACGGGTCAGACGGTGGCCGGCCAGACCGTGCAATCGCAACAGGGCCCAAATAGCAATCCCAACGACGTCTACAACACCGGCGGCAACAACAATGCCACCCAATGCAAACTCATGCAGCACAAGATGATGGAGAACGGCCAGGGGTTGAGCGCGCCGCCACCGATCCGTGCCAGTCGCTTGTATATGCCCTTGATCGCACAGGGTTCGGCAACGATTCCATCGGCGAT
>Ga0105046_10004049_pt1 | contig 23305 bp, 19 predicted proteins | sample MAT03_FD_78385 | JGI IMG/M metagenome (GOLD analysis project Ga0105046, IMG submission 78385) | Freshwater microbial communities from Lake Fryxell liftoff mats and glacier meltwater in Antarctica - MAT-03 (megahit assembly) | ecosystem: Environmental > Aquatic > Freshwater > Ice > Liftoff...
GAAATCGATCGTCTGTTCCTGCAGGAAAGCCGTGGACGAAAAAAATAGTTCGTCATGGAGCATTGCCATCAGGCTGATGTGTTCGTGGGAGTACAACATTCAGACTGCTAAGGCGAGCGGCAGATTTCTGATTGCTAACGAAAACCAGGGGCTGGCGTCCTACGGATGATAAACTCAGCCATCTCCCGCCAGTGTCCGGTTGTTCGGCTTGGTAGTTCCTGATCTTCCGCTCGCCTTAGCAACATCAAAACGATTCACGGAGCAGTCGAGTGGTTGCCGGTCCGATTTTTGTACGAGAAGCGCTGACCGCGCCGCGACGGCTGAGTCATTACCTGATGCGGTCCGGATTTGTCGCCGGGCTGCTCATCCTGTTCTACAGTATCCGTCAGGCGACAATCGGGTTTCAGGATGTCCTGCTTGCGGGTGATGTTGCATCCTTCAGCGCGATGACGTTTAAGGTCTTTGCCCTGTTGCAACTGACACTTGGGATGTTCTTCGCAACGGTTTTTACCGCGTCGAATGTCGCTCAGGAAAAAGACCGCAGCACACTGATTCTGCTGTTGATGACGGACTTGAGGAATCATGAACTGGCCGTTGGAAAACTGCTGGCGAGTCTGTTGATCGTGGGCGTCCTGCTGACGACATCACTGCCCGTCTTTTGTTTTCTGAAACTCCTGGGCGGAATCACCTGGTCTCAGATCCTGTGGGCCGAGGCCGTCGTTGGTTCCGCAGCGCTGGCTGCCGGATGCTGGGGTTGCTTCGTTGCTTTCTGGCGCGATAAGACCTTCCAGACACTGGCGATCAGTGTGCTGGGTATCGTGCTGTTTGTGCTGGTCGCGCACGGCTTCGGAGCCCTGGCAAATCCATCGCTGGCGCTGGCATCGCCTTATGCCGGAATGATTGATGTGCTGGACCCGTTGAGTCAGAACCAGCTTGGTCCGATTGTCGTGTCCGCTTTGCCGACCGTCGCCACAATGCTCGCCGTGTCGCTCATCCTGTCGATCGTTACGATTACACAATTGCGCCGCTGGAACCCGTCGAAAGAATTGCATTCGTCTGTGGCGGCGACAACCCCTGCGGAGGAAGGCACCCAGGCAGCTGACATTGACACTCAGGTGAATGCCGGGCCGCCCAAAGGCCGCGTCCATCGCACGGTCTGGGACAGCCCGATCATCTGGCGTGAAATGCGAACTCGCGCGTACGGACGTCGAATGATCTGGATCAAGCTTGCGTATGTGACACTCGCGCTGCTGATTGCCGGATCGGCGATTCTGACAGCGTCTCGAGACAACAGTCTGATCCTTGGAATGGTGACCGCTCCTGCGTTTGCGTTTCTGGGGATCGGCATCTTAAGTCTGCTGCTGACCAACGCTCAGGCGGTAACCTCAATTACCAACGAACGCGACGGCGGGACGCTCGAGATTCTGCTCGTCACCGACCTGCGTCCTCACGAATTCATCCTCGGCAAGATCGGCGGCGCGCTGTGGAATGCCCGCGAAATGATGCTGATGCCATTGCTGATGATCATGGGGCTGGCCCTGCTCGGCCGTGTGCCGACATTGACGCCTGAAAACGTGCTCTATCTGAGTATCGCGTTTCTGGTGTTGAACATCTTTGCGGTGACGCTCGGGATCCATGCCGGGCTCACGTACCAGAATTCCCGGACTGCCATCGGGCACAGTCTGGGCACCATGTTCTTTCTGTTCATTGGAATCTTTATCTTCATGCTGTTGCTGGTCGAAGCACGGTCTTCGTTCGCGATTCAACTGCAGAGCTTTATCCTGTTCATCGGATTCGGAAGCCTGGGACTGTATTCGTCCCTGACATATCGGAATCCGTCCGGCGCCCTGACACTGGCATCGATCATCCTGCCGTTCCTGACGTTTTACGCAATCACCGATTTCCTGCTGGGCGGCAATTTGGGCGTCTGCTTCTGGATCTGCGTGGCCTACGGTTTCACTGCATTAGCGATGATGGTCCCCGCCATGAACGACTTCGACATCGCTCTCGGCCGCGACGCGGGCGAATAGAATTCCCGTTAATTTCCGCGTGTCTGATGTCCGGAGCCGGAGCGGTACGAAACACGGCCCGCTTGGCTGGAATGCCGAATTCACGGCGACTGGCACCAAACATTGAGAACGGCTCTGTCATGAAGAATCTCAACGGAAATGCCATTCGCTTTTCCGTCAAGCGTCGGAACTTCATCCGCGCTCTTGTCGTCGCCGGATTTGCGACGCGATTCACGGAATCGCGGGCCGAAGAAGCGGCCTCGCAGAATTCGAAGCCCAGAGTCTGTGTCTACTCTGAACAATTCCAATCCCTGTCGATTTCGGAGTTCTGTCAGGTTCTCAAACAGATGGGAGTCGATGGGCTTGATCTCACCGTGCGTCCAGGCGGACACATCGAACGACAGAACGTCAGTGACGAACTCCCCGATGCAGTGCGATCCGCACGGGATCACGGTCTTGAGATCATGATGCTCACCGCAGGCATTACCGCACCGGATCGGAACGCCGAAGAGATTCTTGCGGCTTGTCAACGCCAGGGCATCGACCGCATCAAGCTTGGATACTACCGGGCGGAGGGGTTCGGGACGCTGGCCAAACACCTGGACGCAATTCGAAGCCAGCTGAAAGACGTGGTGAACCTCGCCGCAAAGTACAACGTTCGACCATGCGTCCACGTCCATTCCGGTCTGACAATCCCCTCGAACGGAATCATGTTGTACTACCTGATCCGCGATATCCCGCCCGAGCGGATCGGCGCGTATCTCGGCTCGCACCACATGACGATCACCGGTGGTGCTGGAAATTGGCGACAGGCGATCGACCTGCTCGCGCCATGGGTATCCCTTGTCGCGTTGAAGAACTTCCAGCGGGAACGCCTTGATCGCGATGAGACGGGTCAACAAAAATGGCGGACGAACTACTGTCGACTTGAAGACGGGATTGCACCAATCCCGGAATTTGTCAGCACGATCCACCAGTCACGATACCGGGGATTCGATACGCTCCACACGTAATACCGCCTGCCCGTGAAGGAGTGTATCAGGCTCACGACTGAGGATTATGCTTTCCTCAGGAAAGTGTTTGAGCGATTGTAAACTGCCTGTACAGAATGCGAGTCAGGAAAGGATCGGGAGTTCCAGGGGCCAGTCGTTTATCGAAAGCAATCGGGCGATCCATTAGACTCCAGTCGAGACAGGCTGATGTTGAAATTCGTTCATCCGGAAATTGTAGGCAAGGCACGTACCATTCGGCGGGATGTGCTGGCGGTCGATTGCGGAATCTCCTCAAGATCGCTCGTGCGTTCACGGCTGATCGGAATGTTGGAGTCCGCGACGCGTGACGATGCCTGGGTATATGAAAGGCTAGCCCGAACTTGAACCGCCATTCACATAAAGATCCGCAGCAGAACCAGTGTTTTTCGATGAAAAGTCATCATGAATCCCTGGAAAGAAAATACGATCTCTGGAAACATGGGTTGAAAGAAGTTCGAGCCCGTCCACGTCTCGCAGATCTTCGTTGATGCGTTTCGTCGTGATCATCCCGCGATCGCCCACGAACACCACGTTCGTGATACCAAATCGCCTGCGAACCTGCGTGACGATGCTGGTGAAGGCTTTCGGGTCTGCCGTGTTGCCAGGGAACACTTCGACGGTGATCGGACGCCCTTCCGGATCACACAACAGGCCGTACACGATCTGCGGACGATCACTGCCATGATCGCGACTATAGCCATGTGTGATCAGGCTCGTTTTCTTGCCCGTGTAGAAACTGGACGACACATTCGGCCTAAGCGGGGCTCACTTATCGCGGCCCGATCGGCAGTTATCATCATAGTGCGATCCAGTTCTGTGTTGAAGAAGTTGCAGGATGGGTATTCCTGCCCGTCGAATCGCGGTCGGACAAGAATGTCCAACCTGAACTTTATGCTGTAAACAGTTAGAAAGTTGCATTGTTGAGAAGATTTTGGAACAACAGAATCGCTAAAACTGGAGACTGACGGCTCGCCGATTCCCGGTGAGCGGGGGACGTGCGTCCCCTGATTGTGTTTGCCACTGCGGCTCCATGCAATGCCACGAATCTCACGACGTTGCGTGAGGAGCACAATTCGGTTGTGGGCGAAGCCCGCGGCAGGCAGGCAGCGCAGCTTCATTCTGCTCTCAACCCAACGTGCCCTGAATCCTCCTGAATCGTAAGGACTTTTCATGCCAACTGCTCAATCTGACGTCGATCCGATGACCGAGGTGCTGGCCGATTATCGCCGACAGGAGATGACCGACTTTGGACATGCATGGGTGGGGATGGAGCCGACTTTTCAAAGCCGAAAATCGGTGCAAAAATGGAATAAGATGTCGGCCGAACCGGGAGGCGAGGACGCATATTTCGAAGACGACTATATGCTCAGAACTCAAAGGAAGGTCGTCCGGAAAATCAGGAAGCGGTATGAGGAACAGCGGGACGAGGGCCAGACTCACTGCATGTTCGCCCGGGTGGAACTGGACGACGACCTCGATCAGTGGCAGGTGCGGAGACAATGCCTGCTGTTTCACTGGGCCGACGAGGAACTCGAACCGCTGGAAGTGCGGCTGTCGCTTGACCCGGAGACTTTCGAGTACAGCATCAAGCCCGTGCCGCTGGCTTGGTTCTACGACAAGCGTTTCGTGCAGTTTCTCGAAGAGTTCTTGTGGAAAGTGCCTCGTCAACTTGGGATGTCGTTTGCGATGGCGCACGGCGGAGGACAGTTTTCTCTGTCAGCCAAGACCGTCATGGCCGGGAGCCTGCTGGCTGATGACATCGCTACAAAATTGAATCATCCCGAACTGGCCACATGGATCATGGACTGGCCCAACCCCGATGATCGCGCTTTCCGTGCAACAAGGCCACGCGCGGCCGCGTTTGAAAAAATCCTGTTAGATTATTGGGCTGGTCGATTCCATCCTCGTGCGAATGGCCTTCTGACGGCGGAAAACGCACTGCTCGATCGTGGGTTCGGGCCGGCCTGCACTGCGCCGGATGGGCTGATGGATCTCAGATACGGGCCGGTTGGTGATCCACGTGAAGTATTTCAAACCAACTTCGCCTTCGGACGGACAGTGCGTTGGAACGCCCAGAACATCCACCCCGGCTATTGGCAGTCAGCCCATCCCGACGAAGACGGCTATCGGCCGGATCAGATCATGCGTTATGGCGAAGGCAACCTCAATCGGCTGCAAATCGCCGGTGAGCTGCATGTCAAGAGCGGCAAAGTGCTGAACCTGGAACAGGCGTCTGAGTTCGATGCCGCTTTAGACCTGGCTCTGCTGACCACTGAAGCCAGCTGGGAGAATCGTGCGCAGATGACGCGAACCAGCGCTCGCGATTATGTTGAGGCGCAATTGCTCTACATACATCACCTGCGGTATCTTCAGAAGCATCCGCACGTCAGGCTCATCGATTCTCTTTTGCAGGACCAGATTCTTGGCGACGCAGAAACGACACTGCAGCGTCATGGCGGTGAACAGGAGTTGAACAAGTTGCGCCGCTCGGCCCGCAAGATGAATCTCGAATCGTCGCGTGGCCGGATCAACACGGACTGGATTGAACCCGAGGCGATTTTTTGGGCATCGTGGAAATCGCTCCCTCCGGGCGAAAAAACGGCTATTGCCCGCGAAGTCATCGGGAACTTTCGGACTTTCGTACACGAGGCGGCAACAATGGACCCGCGTCCTGACGCTCACGGCAGCGATCCGATGGAATGGCACCGCCACCGCATCCATCCTGTGCTATGGCAGGCTATTCTGGACGCCCCGACGGGCAAGGCCAGCGATCCGATCAACAAAGAGTTAACCGTCTGGCGCGCAGACCAGAAGACGTATCTTGCCCGCCGTCCCATCTGGTCGCAGCTCCACGACACGCCGCCACCATGGAAATAGGCTTCGCCATTACTGAAGATAGCGCCCACGGAGGACGTGGTTCATTGCCAGCGACGTCACCAGCGTCGTCACCGCCACAGTCGCACCTGACTCATGATCAGCCGGGTAGACCTGCTGCATCGCGGCCGCCCGTGCGGCCAGGTGTTGCACAAGCCGCCGCGTTGTCTCTGGAAAATGGCCCGTCCAGCCGTACACGTTCGCCATCAGGTCACGCTCCAATTTCAGGATCAACTCGCCTGCTGAACGGCGAGGCGCATCTGTTGCATGGTTCTCCGGCGAACCAAAGTCCTCAAAGATCACCTGCAGCGCTCCGTCCAGGCCCGGCGGTAACAGTTCGTCCTCTGCCCCGGAGTGGACGCGATAGAAATCCTCCAGCGTTGCCGTCAGCGAACTGACGTCTTCATCGTGATCGGTCGTCGTGACCAGCGGATCGCGATCGTTGATGATCGCCATCGTACGATCACAGTATTCGAGCTTCGCCAGGGCATCGGGCCAATTGGCATAAACGGCGCGCCAGTCACGCCCCGGGGTCATCCACACCGCGAACGTTTCCGACCAGTCCTCGTCGGGATGCTTTTGCGCATACCAGCCCGGCAAATTCCAGACGAAGCGCTGACTGAACGGCTCAGGACTGTACTCCTCCAAATAGGGCTGCGACATCGAACCGAACAGCCTGGTCCATTCGTCCTGTTCGTAGAGTCGGTAACCGTAGTTGACGACATGCCCCATCTCGTGCCGCAAGTAACGCAGAAGTTCCGCCCGCCCCACACCTTCCAGATGTCCCACATGTCGGGCATGAACATCGACCAGCTCTGGCTGCGCTAGATAGAAGGGAATGCCAATCGAAATACTCTCAAACGGCACTCCCCATTCTGTGGACAGATAAAAGTCCGGCTCTAACCGTCGAATCCCAATCTGCTCCAGCTCTCGCCGAAATTCGGCGATCAACTCGTTCAGTGGCGTGTCGGTAATCGCCAAGCCCAGATCACGAATGGGCGTGGCTATAGATCGGTTCTCTTGAAACGGCGATGCAGCAGTCACGTTCCCTGCTTTCCATTTTGAAGGCGACAAACCATGGAAAAGTACTTTGAGAGAGGCGAGTTGAGAAGCCTGTCAGCATCCCCAGCCAGATTTATTGCACAGTGTGCGAATTCGCACGCAAGGCGCGCCGCAAATGATACATTATTCACCGCTCTGAACTCTGAGACTTTGACGACATTCAAATTCAGCGGCAACTCCAGGCTGGCTCGATGAACAGGCACAAAAGTGTCTTTACACGATCGACACGAAATCAGGCCAAATTCGCTCGTAAAACGTCAGGGATTGTCAAAACACCTGCACGAAGATGCTGAATGCGTAAACTCTGCGTGCCGCTTCTCCAGGATTTATGCGTCAGTCAGCCCACGTGGCCGAAGTGGATTGGCACTGCGTTTGCTTATCGTGGCTCCGGAAACAGACAGCCATGAACCATCCGGGCTTGTGTCAGGTTCAGTGCGTGTACCATGGCTCCCTTTACAAAAGGACAATAGAAATGCTTGGAACCATTCTGCTCATTATTCTGATCCTGATGCTTCTGGGATCAGTTCCTGCGTGGCCTCACAGCAGGAGTTGGGGCTACGGACCAAGCGGCGGTCTGGGATTGGTCGTGGTGATCATTGTCGTCCTGCTGCTGATGAACCGCATCTGATTGACTGTGACAGTTGCATTGAAGGTCGCCCCGATGCTGTGATTGGGACGATATGGATAACGCCCTTAAAGTGGCGTCGTGTGAGATTTGATGGATTGTTTTTAACCGGACTTGAATTACCTCAGGAATCAGGAGTAGCAGTTATGAGTGGCAAGACAGATCAAGTGAAGGGCCGAATTAAGGAAGCCGCAGGAGCATTGACCGGGAACGACAAGCTCCGCGAGGAAGGCAGGACAGACCAGGCAGTCGGGGAGGCCAAAGAGGCAGTCCAGAAGGTTGCCGACAAGGTGAAGAAAGCAGTGAAGAAAGCGATCGGATAAGGGAAGGATCTCGGTCCTCAGGGCCTTCATCTGACAGAGCGAGATGTAAGAGTACACTCTAATTGAAGGATTTCAGGCCATGAAACGGGATTCAATAAATACCGATGTGCGGAAATTGAGCGTCGAGCGGAACGGCCCGGGGCCAACGCTAACAAACGAAGATCTGAACGGTGCGGAAGAGCGAGAACAAATCGCCGGGCCGATTAAGCAGTCTGGGGATACCAGAGATGAGGCGGAAACAGAAACAGGCAAGTTCACATCTGGGCTGACGCCTCATCAGGTCGTGGAGAAATCAATCCCTGTTCGCACGCCGCTTGAAGCGGCCGAGGAACATCATGCTCAGTCAGCGCAGGTCTCCAGGTATGCAGCGGTCGACAGCGTGTGGAGAGAGGATCCTTGGTAGACTCAGCACATGAAGTACGGGAGTTGCTGACAGAATGGGCAGCAAAGCGACGCTGCAATCAACAGCTGGTTCTGGTCTCGAGGGTCGAGGCCGACTCCTCAAAACTCGTGATTGATAAGGACAACACAAATGCTTTGAATCGGTGTCGCGAGCGTTGCCAACGTTTGGCTATGAATCCCGCAATACGATCACTGAAGCGAATGAACTAGAAGATGCAGTCACAGCAGATCTCTTCACAGAAGTGACTCGAGGCATCGATAAGTGGCTGTGGTTTGTCGAGGCTCATTCACAAGCATCGAAATGATGGGCGCGGCGGCGGCGAATTCGCGTCGAATCGCCGCGATGACGAGGTGCGTCGCCCGCAATTGATGTCGCATTCCGTCGCGCCTCGCATCAAGAAACTGCAAATACGTTCAGTGACAGCAGAAAAACGTCTGCGCGAGTATTCGGAGCTCTGCAACCTGCTGACCGTATTTGCTGGGAGTGCGTCTGAATACCGCTGTTCTTGTGAGTTTTTACAGGCGAATTACCTGCGGCTAGCACCTTGCGGCTCACGATTTGTTTTGTATCGGAACAGGCTCCAGGGCGTCCGACAGTCCGTGTTTGTCCTGCGAAAGAATCACCACGCTGTACGCGCCGATGCTGATCGTTCCCTCGGCAGGAAAGCCGTCCCGTTGTACGGCGTTCACCCCTCCCTGCTCATCCCGTCGTTCGGCTCCTGCGATCACGTCGGTGCTCACGTGGTTTGCAAAGCCCCGGCTGTAGCCGCTCCAGTCGCTGTTCAAACGTAACCGCCATGTTCCTGACGCAGGAAACCCCAGCTTGTAGTTCTCGCGGGTAAGGTGTGAGAGATTCAAAATGACGACGACATCATCACCGGGACCGCCCTGATGCCAGCGGTGGTAGGCAAGCATGTTATCTGCCTGATTCTGATGAAAAGTGTTCAGGCCGGATCCCGACAATCCTCGCGTGCAGTTCGAGCGGTTCAGGCGAAGTTGAATCAGGTCCCGATACATTCGCACGAGGCCGCTGAACTCTTTCGACTTATGCCAGTCGAGCGGAACTGAATCCTGGAACCACCCGTCTTCGAGGAACTCCTGCCCCTGAAACAGCATCGGGATGCCAGGCGACGTGAGTACGATCGCTGCCGCCAGGGTTGTGCGTTTCTGGGCGAACCAGCTTTCGGGGTTGTGAGGATCAATTTCTGAGGCGACACGCGCCTTTCCATTCGCGACTTCGTCATGCGATTCACTGTAGAGAACGCGCTGGAACGGGTCCCCGTTGTAGCCTCCATCGATGGCACGTCGAATGCTTTCCAGCGATCTTTGCTCGTCGTTTGGCGTAATCACAGCCGCGCGCACGGGATGTACAAACGCAGCGACCCATTGAGCCGTGAAACCTGCGCCGCCCTGTTCAGCAGACTTTGTAATCCGATCATCGTCCCGCAGATCCTCGGCAATTGTGATGCGTCCCGGAAACCGTTGCGTGACTTCCTGATTGATGCGTCGAACGAGGTTCCATCCGTCGGGCAAGTCGGCGCCCGGATCTCCGTCGCCACGCACATGGTGCATAAAGAGCGTCATGTCGAGCCGCAGACCATCCACATGATATTCTTCCAGCCACATCAACGCGTTGTCACGAATGTACTGGCATACTTCGCTGCGACCGTAGTCGGGGCGCGTCGATCCCCATGGAGTCTCAGCGCGCCAGTCGTTATAGAAGTAAATTCCTCCCAGTCCGTTATCGCTCCAGCCATCAAACTGCCACAGGTCAAGGTCGCCCGGACCGAGATGGTTATAGACGACGTCCAGAATCACTCCTATTCCGGCCTGATGCACAGCTTTGACAAAGCGTTTGAAGCCGACCGGGCCACCATAGTCCGTCTCGACTGCAAAAATGCAGGCAGGGTTGTAGCCCCACGACAGCTCCCCGGCGAACTCCGCCAATGGCATGACTTCGATGACGTTAACACCTAACCGCTTCAGATGATCCAATTTCTGGAGGACTTCCGCAAACTTATCTGTCTGGCGATCTTCGTCGTTGTGAAATGTTCCCAGGTGCATTTCGTAGATCACGAGCTCATTGACGGGCGGCATATGAAAGTCGTCGCCTTGCCAGTCAAACTGCGGGTCATGGACCACCGCGTTTCCGACCGAACTGGTCACCTGTCGAGCGTACGGGTCGATTCGCAGCAGTTGCTTGTCGCCGTTCAGGATGCGATAACGATATTCGTCGCCGACCACAGCGGCGGGAATATCCGCGTACCAATAGCCGTCTTCCACTTTCGCCATAGGATGAGCATCTGGAGACCATTTGTTAAACGAACCTGTCACATAGACAGCGTCGGCATGAGGAGCCCAGACTCGAAAAGCTACGCCGGATGCGTGCGGCGTCGGCCCCATTCCCGTGCAAATATTCCCGGTTGACGTTGTTGACAAGCACACACTCCCTGAAGTTCTGTTTCTGCCGGCGATGTTGCACAGTCAAAGTCGGCGTGAAGATCAGCCGTTCGTTACCGCCTCGGCATCCCGTCGGGCTGCGATGGCCTCCAGAATCATCCATTCGGCATCGTCGATGCTGGCCTCGGCAAGCATCAGCGCAGCTTCAACACAGCGCTCTGCCCTGATCGCGCGCTCGGAAAGATACTGTATCTCGTGGTTCCGGATTCCATGATCGATTCGGCTCTTTGTTTCGGTTCTTGTTTCCAGGATCCATTGTTCCAGCGTCGCCCTGGCTTCATTGACTGGCAACTGCCGGACTTCGCTGATGTTTCGAACCTCGACAATTTTCTCGTGAAGCAGATGGTAAGTTGCTCCAATGTTCAATTTGAGTGATTCCATTCGGCCTTGAAGAGTCTCGAGTTTTTCGTGGACATTGACACAGAATCTGGCAACCACATCCTTCATAACTTTTCTCCTCTGATCACGTATCACAACCACCAGCCGGAAATTGTACCTTAAGCTCCACGTGAAGGGTCATTTCAATCACACAATTCCTCAAAACTCGCGCGAAGCATAAGATCGGCATCAGACTTTTATTGAGGGGTTGTATCCATGGAGCGCGCGGCAGAGTGGTATGTCATGGTGACCTGCATCATCATTGGACTTTCTCACATCCTTCATCCCGGTGCCTGGCCAGATGCCTTCGCGGCATTGCATCGACTCGGCGAGCCCGGTGCATTCGTCAAATAAAGGGTCGCTGATGAAGATCTCTCGAATTTTGTTATTCACCGGGGGACTTATGGTCGCAATTTCAGTCACCGCTTTTCTTCATGACCGTTTGACCTACACCCCAGGGATGATTTCATGGCGAGAGGATATTCAGAAGTGGAGGGAAGTCACGTTGTCGAGAAGTGACCGAATCACTCGATCTGCATTGTTCGGATGCGTTTTCGCCGGATTGCCGATCGTGATATGGGGTCGCATGGTAAGAATTGCCTGAACCGCTGCGGCCACTGAAATCGGGTTCCACGACGAACGTTGTGCGCTGCTCAGAATCAAGGAATTTATTCGGTGTAGGCGAACTGAGTACAAATCGGGACGTCAACAACTTTGGAAGCGCCGATGGAAAACCGATGTGAACCACGAATGAACGCGAATAAAGTCGAAAAACCGGCAAAATAAGTTGTTCTCGTGCCATGACTTCAGAGCCCGCGCCGTTTGAAGAGTCATTCGAAATGAACCCACACTGGATCACTGCCACTATTCGCGTGTGTTCGCGTCCATTCGCGGTTTTAACACCAATCCTCCTCCGCGCACTTCATTTGTCGTTGAACCTGAACTTGCCGGTTCGAGGCTACGCCGAGTTCGGCTTTGCCAGTTATCGCCCGGCGTGACACAGGTGCGTAGTGGAATCTTCAGCATTGGGCGTGTATCCTTTGTCACTGCCTGGCGGCCATGAGTTCGTCTGCGCTGCTGTTCGTCCTTACCAAAGAACATCCCCATGAAACACACCTGCCTCCTTCTCTCATTTGTGATTTGTGCGATCAGTTCGACGGATGCTGCCGAGTTGAAGGTTCTGAAGGTTGGCACCAAGCCCGAAAGTGTGTGCCGAGGATTCGATGACAAACTCTATGTCACCATGATCAACGAAGAAGAACCGGGGGATGGCGGAATCAATGTGGTCGATGGTGATACTGTCACAGAATTCTGTCGCGGAATGAATTCACCTAAAGGCCTGGCCTTCGTGGGAGGGTATCTTGTTTGTTCAGACGAAACGACGATCTGGAAAGTCGATAAGTCAGGAACGGCATCAAAGATTGCACAGAAGGACGACTTCCCAGGTCCCGTTGAATTCCTGAACGATGTGGTGGCGAGCAAAGACGGGAAAAGTGTCTACGTCGCTGAAATGGGTCAGCCCGGCTGGATGTTCGATCCGGGCGGGGAACGGAAACTCTGGCCGGTCGATAGCGACAAAGCAAAACCACCGATGAAGGGTTGCGTTTACAAGGTCGGTCTGGATGGCGCAATCAAACTTGCCGTCCCAGCCGGCAACAGGATGCTGCTCGCCCCGAACGGCGTGACGGTCATCGGCAATGCTGACAAGGAAGTCCTGGTGATGGCCGATTTTTTCCCCGGCAACATTGTTTCTTATGATGGCGAAACGTTCAAAATTCTCGCCACGGGAATGCGAGGGGCCGATGGCGTCGAATTTGGCAAGGACGTGATTTACGTCTCCAGCTGGCCGCTGGGCAAAGTGTGGAAATTCGACCGTAAGACAATGGAGACAACTGTCCTGTCCGAAGATTTTACCACGGCCGCAGACTTCTTCATTGATCGAAAGAACAATCAACTGATTGTCCCGGACATGGTGGAAGGCACGTTGACCTTCCTGCCACTGGATAAGTAGTTCCTGTCAATGCCTGGCAGATTTTCATCGGCATGACCACAGCCGCCTGAAGTGAATCAATGCTGACTTGTCATGTGACGAGAATATCCAAAACTCGCACAATGGATTGCTAGCGTAAGATTCTGAGTTTTGATAAATTTTCCTTCTACTTTTGAGTATCCTGATTCCCAGAGGGCTACTACCTCAAACTGCGTTGGATTGACTGGAAAGTTGGCTGGCATGAGTCTCGACACGCATCAGTCCGTCTACCGGGAGCGACTCCTGGAGCATCTCGTGCTTGGCGAACTTCTGAGGCACTCGTGGTTACATCACCGGGCGTCGCTCGAGGTTTCGCAGCCCGCGCTGGATCGTGCGGGGCACGATGTGGTGCTTGAAGTCAATGGTGTCACACGGCATGTTCAGTTCAAATCATCAAGTCGTTCGGCCAAGACGTCGCGGCAAACTGTTCACGTGGATCTCGCGCTCAAAGCATCGGGCTGCGTGATCTGGATCACATTCGATCCGACAACGCTGGAACTTGGCCCTTATCGGCTCTTTGGCGGCGGGCCGCGCGAACAGATGCCGGCCATAGATCAGCTTCCAGTCGCTAGGCACACAAAGGGGAATGCGGATGGCGTCAAGCTCCAACGCCCAAATCTTCGTGTTGTGTCCCAAGGGCGCTTTAGGCACCTTGATTCCATTCCCCACCTTTATGACGCATTGTTTGGCGGCTAACCATTAGAACCATTCAGGCTTTGACTTCGCGAGTGCGGACGGATGGCGTGGAGTCGCGAGAGCCGTTGAGCCGAGGTGCCGAGTAGCGATCCGAACCAGCCGAGCCGAAGCTCAAGGCATTTGTCCAAGAAGCCTGTTGGTTGAGTGACGCCGAGTGGCAAATGGGAAATGCTTTTGCAGGAGTCAGCGTTTCGGCGATTTCATGATAGGTCCTTTCTGCCGGAAAGGACTTTCGCCGCAAGGCGAACCGGCGCGATGGGGCACTGGCAAACGACTCTGACAGCGGCAAACCGGGTTCATTGGCGGTCGCGGCGGTGCCGCGAAGTCCTTCCCGGCAGGAAGGACCTGGGGGTGCGCGACAAACAGCAGTTTGCAAAAAAAATGTTTTTTGGCCAGCTCTTGTTCCGGGGAAAGCGTTCACGAGCCCTTCGAATCGGACAATATCAGGATTGCGACTGGTCTGTTTTCAAGCCTGCTCAGGCTATATCACATCGCCGAACCTGCGAATTGCTTTGACAAAAAAATTGGTGGCAAAAATATGCTGCGTTCGATCGTAGCCGTCTTCATGTTTTTGTCACCAATATTTTTGTCTGAATGCGTTCTGGCTGTCTCGAACCACAACAACTCCTGGGGAACAAAAATCAACAGAATAAGAAATCTTAAAAATGACCCGATTTGCGATTTGTCGCGCAGCCCAGGAAGGACTTACTTCAGCGCGTACGTTCTACCGGCACGGGGCCGGAATGGAGAGCCCGAATCGACGCCAAATTGGTCAAGCCTGACAAAGGACTAGAATCGTCCATCGCGCACTTCGAAGTGGGTGGGTTTGCCAAGCATAGCACCTCCGCGGCGCTGCCATTCTGCCGTGGCGTCGATCATTTCTTCCAGCGACACTGTCGGTGGGCCGAACAGTTCATACGAATGCGTCGCATCCCACAACCAAGCAGTCTCGCGTTCCTCGCCCGTGATGGTTTGAACGCAATGCTGCTGCAGTCTCCGCTCCGCGATCGCTGAAGAAAACCGGGACACAGCGATCACGCGGCGATCCGGGCGCCCGATCTGATCGAATCCCCGCCCAACCATCCGCGCCAGCGTCGGCCCCATTTTGCCACCCGCGCCAAGCACCAACACATAGCCATCAAGAGCGCGGAGTGTGGCCAGCACGCCGGGCGCAGGGCGGCTCAGCTCGGCTTCGAGATTTTCGATCGTGTGGATGGGTTTCATGCGAATACCGTCATCGGAGGGTCAGCAAATATGCGATCAGCATTTTTACAGTCGGTCAGTTTACAGTCGCTCAGTTTGGAGAGACGGTTCTGCCGGCCACCAGGAGGCCGACGTCGCGTTTTCGAGTGAGGTCATCGTACTTGCCTGCGTTGGACTTGTCGGCCTAAGCGTGCCATCGTCATCGCGGGGCGTTACAATGCATATCCTGATCCGGTCGTCTCACCCTTGCAGAGTACTGCCTTCCGGATTCCAGTTTCCTGTCCCGGCAAGGAGTGACCAGGACCATGCGATTCCACTCTGCTCTGTTACTGATTCTCACGACGGCAGTATCCGCAGCGTTTGGTGAGGAGCCGCTGGCGTTGAATGTTGACAATCCGCACTATTTTTAGTTTCGCGGCAAGCCCACGATTCTGATCACCTCCGCCGAGCATTACGGCGCGGTTCTGAATGCCGAATTCGATTATGTCCGATACCTGGATGAACTCGCCAGTTGCGGTTTAAATCATACACGTCTCTTCAGTGGCGTTTATGTCGAACCGCAGGCCGCTTTCAACATCGCCTGCAATACGCTGGCTCCCAATCCCGAAAAGTATCTGGCACCCTGGAAACGCAGCGCGCAGCCCGGTTATGCAAACGGCGGAAACAAGTTCGATCTGTCGAAGTGGGACGATGCATTCTTCGTCCGCCTCAGGGATTTTATGACTCAGGCGAGTCGTCGCGGGATTGTGGTCGAAGTCAATCTGTTTTGCCCGATGTATGAAGATGGCCAATGGAAGCTGTCGCCGATGAACGCGGCAAACAACACTAACGAAATCGGCAAGTGCGACAAGCACGCAGTCTATACGCTCGATAAGGAACCAGGGCTGCTGGCGGTGCAGGAACAACTTGTCCGCAAGTTCATCGCTGAACTCCAGGAGTTTGACAACCTGTACTACGAGGTCTGCAACGAGCCATATTTTGGCGGCGTTACGCTCGACTGGCAGCATCACATCGTCGATGTCATTGTTGCTGCCGGGAAAGAAACTTCTGAACCGCATCTGATCGCGATGAACATCGCCAATGGCAGCCAGAAAATTCAGCACCCGCACCCTGCAGTCTCGATATTCAACTTTCACTACAGCTATCCGCCGACCGCAGTGTCGGAAAACTATGGCCTCAACAAGGTCATCGGCGAGAATGAAACGGGCTTCAAGGGGACTGCGGACGCCTGGTATCGTCATGAGGCATGGGAGTTCCTGCTGGCAGGCGGTGGCCTGTTCAATAATCTTGATTACTCATTCACTGTCGGCCATGAAGATGGCACGTTCGCTTATCCCGCATCGCAACCCGGCGGAGGAAATCGCAGCTATCGCAAGCAATTGAAGGTCTTGAAGGATTTTCTGCACGGGTTCGACATTCCACAGCTGAAGCCGGATCAATCACTGCTCAAAAGCGACTTGCCCAGCGGAGTTCGAATGCAGATGCTGACAGATCGTGGTCGCCAACACGCCATCTATCTGCAAGGCGGTCAACAGGTGGATCTATCCCTGTTACTCCGCGCATCCGACTACCATGTGGAATGGATCGATGTGCTGACGGGCAAAGTTGTCAGGGAAGAACGTCGTACGCATCCCGGCGGCACAGCGGTCTTTGCCTCGCCAGACTTCGTCGATGACATCGCTTTGCGCATCATCGCTGTTGATACAGCCGTTGAGCGCTAGCTCACGGTTTTCTCGGAACCAGACGCTACCGCGTTCGGGCTAACAGGACAGTAATAGACCGCTCGATACTTACTTCTTCGCAAACACGAATCCGTCCAGCGCGGCATCGATCTCAATCGTATCCCCGGCAGTATATGTCCCCGCCAACAGTTCATTGGCCAGTGCGTTTTGCAGTCGCTGCTGGATGACACGCTTGAGCGGGCGCGCCCCATACGCCGGATCGTAGCCTTCATTCGCGAGCAGTTGTTTTGCCTTATCAGAAACTTCCAGTTTGTAACCGTTCTTTTCAAGCTGGCTGTTCAGACGTTGCAACTGGAGATCAACGATCTCACGGATTTCGCTGCGGCCCAGTGGATGAAACACAATCACTTCGTCCACACGATTCAGAAACTCCGGCAGGAAGTGTTTCTGCAGAGCATCCATGACGCGATTATGGATTTCCTTTTCATCGGCCTGACCGGACAGTTCCTGAATCGCCTGACTTCCAATGTTGGACGTCATTACCACAATCGTGTTTGTAAAGTCCACCGTTCGCCCCTGGCTGTCTGTCAGTCGACCGTCATCGAGAAGCTGGAGCAGGATGTTGAACACGTCGCGATGAGCTTTTTCAACTTCATCCAGCAGGATGACACAATAGGGATTGCGACGTACAGCTTCTGTCAGTCGACCGCCTTCTTCGTAGCCCACATATCCCGGAGGTGCGCCGATGAGACGGGCGACATTGTGGCGTTCCATGAATTCGCTCATATCGATGCGAACCATATTGCGTTCATCATCAAACATGAAGCTGGCAAGTGCCTTGCACAGTTCTGTCTTACCTACGCCTGTGGGGCCGAGGAACATGAATGAACCAATCGGACGATTCGGATCGCCCATGCCCGATCGGGCTCGACGAACAGCGTTTGAAACGGCTTCGACGGCTTCGTGCTGGTTGATCATTCGCTTATGAATTTCATCTTCCATCCGCAACAACTTTTCGCGTTCGCCCTGCATCATGCGGGAAACCGGGATGCTCGTCCAGAGACTGACGACGCGGGCAATGTCTTCTTCGGTGACTTCTTCCCGCAGCAACCGATTTTCCTTGTTTGTATTGAGTTCTGCGGATTTCTGCTCCATCACTTTCAATTGCTTTTCGGCGTCTTTGAGTTGTTGTTCGGTTTTCTGAGCATCGACGAAGTCTTCGTTGAGCAGCGTCTGTTGAGCCCTCGAAAAGGCTTGCTGAAAGGCGGTACGCAGGCGTTCGATGTTTTCCCGTAAGGGCTTAATGCCGGAAATTGCGGCCTTCTCTGTTTCCCAACGAGCTTTTAACTCGCTGGTGGATTCTTCTCGCTCGGCAATCTGACGCTTCAGATCCTGCAGCCGTTCGCGGCTTTCTTCGCTGGTTTCCCTGTCCAATGCCGCCGCTTCAATCTGCATCCGTGTCAACTGACGAGTGGCTTCATCAATTTCGACCGGCATCGAATCGATTTCCATGCGTAACCGGCTGCCGGCTTCGTCCACAAGATCAATTGCCTTGTCGGGCAGAAAGCGGTCACTGATGTATCGGTCTGACAATGTCGCGGCCGCGATGATCGCGTCGTCGGTGATGCGAACTCCGTGGTGGCTCTCGTAGCGGTCTTTCAGGCCGCGCAGAATGGAGATGGTATCTTCCACGTTGGGTTCCTGGACCATCACGGGCTGGAATCGTCGCTCGAGTGCCGCGTCTTTCTCAATGTGCTTGCGGTATTCATCCAGCGTGGTCGCACCGACGCAGTGCAGGTCACCCCGCGCGAGTGCCGGTTTGAGCAGATTTGCCGCATCCATCGCTCCTTCTGCATTGCCCGCACCAATGACGGTGTGCAGTTCGTCAATGAACAGGATAATCTGCCCGTTTGACGCCTGCACCTCCTTCAGCACGGCTTTGAGTCGATCTTCGAACTCACCGCGATACTTCGCTCCGGCAACCAGCGCACCCATATCAAGCGCAAAGACGCGCTTGTTCTTCAGGTTTTGCGGCACATCACCAAGCACGATTCGATGGGCGAGGCCTTCCACGATTGCGGTCTTGCCGACGCCGGGTTCCCCAATCAGAACGGGATTGTTTTTGCGTCGTCGCGAGAGCACCTGAATGACGCGGCGAATTTCCGTATCCCGTCCGATCACCGGATCGACTTTGCCTTCGCGGGCCAGTACGACAAGATCCTTGCCATATTTTTCGAGCGCCTGAAACTTGTCTTCCGGGTTTTGATCCTGCACAGTTTGACCTCCTCGAATGCCCTTCACCGCTTCCAGCAAATCCCGCTCATCAACGCCATTGAGCTGCAGTAGTCGTTTCGCCTGATCATCCACCTGTGTCAGCGCGAAAAGGAGATGCTCCGTCGATGTGTATTCGTCCCCCATCGCGTCCGCTTGTTTCTTCGCGGCATTGAGCACCTTCATGGCTTCGGGGCCCGCATTGATGCCTTCGTCGGATGACGAAGTTGACTGCGGTAGTCGACCAAGTTCGCCATCGACTATCTTCTGCAATTGCGGGATTTTGACACCCATTTTTTGCAGCAGCGACGTCATCAAGCCGCCTTCTTCATTTAGAAGCGACTTTAGCAAATGCAGAGGTCGAAGAACGCGATGCTGTTTCTTTTCAGCCAGTTCCTGAGCCCGCTGAATCGCCTGCGAAGCCTTCACTGTGAGCTTGCGAGGATCAAATGCCATGACTGAATCACTCCGGGGAATGCGCTGGAATCAATCGCCAAATCATTGAAACGCACAGTCCCGAAGTTGAAACATGTGACAATGCGTCTCACTTTGGCGTGCTTGTGCGTTCTCGATTACGGAAAGCAGTTTCCGTGCCTGTCAAAAAAAAGGGCTGTTCCGCGGCACTGCACAGGTCGCAGGGCGTTTCTGCCGCCCTCACTTCCTTCCGCAAACGCACGCCCTGCACTTTTGGCAGGTCCGCCGCTCTTCGTGAATGCCATTGCGCGGTCACCTGTGCAGGTACTCTGCTAAGGCGATCGGATGATCAGGAACTACCAAGCCGAACAACCGGACGCTCGCGCGTGGCGGCTGATTTTATCAGCCGCACGGCGCTCGCCCCCAATTTTCGGCGGTAACCAGAAATCTGCCGCTCGCCTGACTGTCATTTTCGAGCGAGACAAAAACTGCGGGATTTTTTAAGCCCGGAAAAAATCGTCACGGCTTCACGCTGTCTTCAGGTACAGGATTGTACGATGACCCTAATCAAACAAATCCATAACAGAATTGTTCGCCATGCGTGTACTTGTTGTTGAAGACGAACCTGATTTGCTTCGCACGATTGCTCAAGTCCTGCGGGAGGACGGGTACGCAGTCGATGAAGCTGCAGACGGGCAGGAAGGATTGTATAAGGCGACGAGTTGGGACTACGACGCGATTGTGCTGGATCTGCTCATGCCAAAACTGACCGGATGGCAGGTCCTGGAAAAGTTGCGAGCGACTCATAAGACCCCTGTACTGATATTAACGGCTCGTGATGGTATCAACGATCGCGTGCGGGGACTTGATGGAGGTGCGGATGATTATCTGACTAAACCGTTTCATCTGGTCGAACTAAAGGCGCGACTGCGGGCTCTCATTCGGCGTTCGCTGGGACTGGCGTCGTCACAGATTCAAGTGGGCGAACTGACCGTTGATACCAAAGCAAAAACTGTGACTCGGGCAGAGACGCTGCTGCTGCTGACACCTCGTGAGTTTTCCCTGCTGGAGCTGCTGGCGCTGCATCGAGGACAAGTCGTGACGCGGACTCAGATTTACGAAAAACTGTTCGACGAAAGCGATGACAGTCTGTCTAATCTGGTGGATGTCCACGTCTCAAATCTCAGACGAAAACTCGGGAAGGATTTTATCACAACGCGCCGCGGACAGGGGTACATCCTCCATGATTAGATCCATCCGCGGGCGATTGCAATGGTGGTACGGCACGGTGTATGCGTTGTCGATTGTCGTGTTTGGCTGCCTTGTGTACTGGCGCGCTGATCGCGACGTCAATGAACGAGCGACTCTGCAGGCCGTATCGACGGCCCAGTATCTCGATGTCAGCCTTCGCGGCGTGCGGCCGGCCCCAAGCCGTGATAGCAGGGCGATGCGCGATGCGGGACCGGTGAATCCGTCGAGTGATCGGGGAGTCGATCAGTTTCCGTCAGACTTCAGCCTGGGCCCACTGCCACCAGAATTCCAGTTTCGACCGCCCGGTGACCGAAGACCAGGGATGGGACCACCGGGTGAACGTGGACCAGGATTTCAGATGGGACCAATAGGACGTATGGGACCTATGAATCTAAGCCGTCCACCAGAGCCATATTCGCAAAATGATGAAGGACGACCTCCGATTGATCGCATGGAATTCACAGTCTGGCGACGTGATGGATCAGTGCTGGCTCGCAGCGACGGGGCTGAAGGCGATCGCTATCCGGACATGCAGATGCCGACAGGTGTTGACCATCCTCCGAGGATCATGCGGGGAAATGGTTACATTGACGCCGCAATGAAGGGGCCACATGAGGCGACGATTCTTGTCCGGCGTCAACTGGAAAACGACATGGCGAAACTGCATCAATTTGGATTCCAGATTGCCGGGATGGCGGTCGGAACGCTGTGGGTCGGTATCATTGGAGGTTGGTGGATATCGGGGCGCATGGTGCAGCCGATTCAGATGATTTCCGAAACGGCAGCACAGATCTCAGCTGCAAATCTCGACCGCAGGATTGACACCAGCCGACTCGATCAGGAACTCGTTCAACTGGCGTCCGTGCTGAATAGTACCTTTGAACGCCTTGAGACATCATTCGATCGCCTGACTCAATTTACCGCCGATGCGTCACATGAATTGCGAACGCCGTTGGCGGTGATTCAATCACAAATGGAACTTGCACTGTCGCAGCCGCGGTCGATCGAGTCTTATCAGCAGACGCTTGAGACATGCCTGCGATCTTCGGAACGGATGCGGTCTCTTGTCGATGGACTATTGTTGTTGGCGCGCACCAATTCTGATCATGCAGAGTTGAGGCGGGAAATAATCGATCTGCGCAACATTGCTGAAGATGCGGTCGCACAACTGCAGGACAAAGCGGTATCGGCAGGGATTGATCTGGAATGTGCAGCGCCGGAATCGGCTGTCGGGGTTAATGCTGACATTCGATTTCTGATGCAGGTTCCGGTCAATCTGATTGACAACGCCATTCAGCATACGCCGCCAGGCGGGAAGATCTTCGTAGAAGTGCGAATCGAAGGTACTGAGGCTTTATTAACGATTCGGGACAACGGCTGTGGTATTTCAGCCGAGCATAGGCCGCACCTGTTCGAACGATTTTATCGCGTCGATACCGGACGTTCGCGAAGACATGGCGGAAGTGGTCTTGGCTTGTCGATCTGCAAAAGTCTGGTTGCATCCCACGGCGGTAGTATTTCATATGAATCGATTGTGGGTGAAGGTGCAACGTTTACCGTCCGACTACCGCTTTCAGGTGGCTTGATCGGGCATAACCTGGAGAATCATCATGGTTCGTAATGCGTCCGCTGTGATTGTGTGTCTGTGGGCGTCCTGATGGATTGTCATATTGAGTTTAAGTCGGCCAATCGGCCGAGGGCTGTGTTCAAGAGTAATGACGTGTTTCGCGTCGTGGAGCAGGAAGCTCCCTGAGTGTTTGTATGTTCCGTTTCCTTTACGAAAGGCGAGTCCTATGAAAAAGTTTCTGTTGGCTAGCGCAGTGCTGGCTCTTTTGGGTGCGTCCGCAACGATGACGGTCCTGGCACAGCCACCGCGCGACGAACGTCCGCCAGAAGGCGATCGCCCGGATGGTCCTCCACCGGAAGGACGACGTGGTGAGCGCGGGCCAGGCGGGTCGGGCGAACCAGGTCGTCCGCCGATGCCAAATCCGCTTGTTGCTGCGTTGGACAAGAATGGTGATCACGAAATCTCTGCTGAAGAATTGGCGGCAGCCACAGCGTCATTACTGACGCTCGACGAGAACAGTGACGGCAAATTGACCGACGATGAAATGCGTCCACCACGCCCTGAGGGCGGTGGTCCTGGTGATGGACCTTATGAACGTTTCAATGCTGGTCCTGGTGACGGACCTCCAGGACCTGAAGGCGATCAACGAAGTGATAGACCTCCAGGACGTGACGGTGCAGGTCGAGATGATGGACCTCCGGGACGTGACGGTGCAGGTCGTGATGATGGGCCTCCGGGACGTGACGGCGCAGGTCGTGGTGATGGGCCTCAGGGACGTGGCCAGGGTCCTGATGGCGGCGGTCCGGGGGGACCACCAAACCCTGAGCGACTCGTTGAGCATGCTCTGCATTTTGATGCTGACGGAGATGGAAAGCTCGACAAGGCAGAACTGACAAAGTTTGCCCAGGAGTTCACCAGTCGCATGGGCCGTCCGGGCGGTGAAGGCGGTCCTCGTGGTCAGGGTGGTCCTGGTGCCGGACGACCCGGTGGCGGGCGACCCGGTGGAGGGCGACCTGGCGGAGGGCGAC
>Ga0105046_10004052_pt1 | contig 23301 bp, 21 predicted proteins | sample MAT03_FD_78385 | JGI IMG/M metagenome (GOLD analysis project Ga0105046, IMG submission 78385) | Freshwater microbial communities from Lake Fryxell liftoff mats and glacier meltwater in Antarctica - MAT-03 (megahit assembly) | ecosystem: Environmental > Aquatic > Freshwater > Ice > Liftoff...
CCTGGTACCCGGTCATTCGCTGATCGTGCAGCAGGATTACTTCTGGCATTTCGGATGGTTCGTGAACGCGTACATGGAGCGTTACCGGGACTGTTTCGAACTGGTCGACAGCGCCGACACGACAGCGGTCTTTCGCCTCGTGCGGGCCCTGCCCGACGAGGCGATCGCGCCACAGGAGTTTTCGGGACCGCGGCGTCTCGACACGCTCGCCCTGCTCCAGACGGGGCGGTTCAAGGGCGACACCCTCGCCCAGTACCTGACGTATCAGCTTTGCATCGTCGCGTTCGTCATGCAGGAGATGGGGCCGCTGTTCGCCGAGCCGAAGCTGCATGCGTTCGAACACCGCTTTGCAGACATTCTGATCGAGGAAAGCTTTCGGCCGGATATTCTTCGGGTGGCCCGCGCCTATGGCGAGGTCCGCAACCGGATCAAGAGCAACATGGTGAAGCCCGCGGTCCGGAAAATCCTGCCCTGAACGGCGCGCCGCCGATCGGTTGCGCTTTGGGCGAACGGCAGGCGATGCATTGCGGAGGCGCCGGAGAAAATGCTTGCAATGCGAGGGGCGCTCGGCGTTACTCGATCGGAGTATTTTGCTGCGTCTATCCAGATGTAGAGTAAGACAAGGGTTCGAGCAGTGTTCGAGAAGCTGACGGCCGTGTTGGTGGTCGGAGGCAAAGGCGCCAGGCTCGGTCTCACCAAGATACCCAAGGCGCTGGTGCCGATCGCCGGAGTTCCATTGCTCGAGCGCAGCATACGCCAGCTGGCCGACCAGGGCGTGCGGCGGATAGCGCTTCTTGCCGGACACCTCGGGGAGCAGATCGAGCAGCGCTTCGGCGACGGATCGACGTTCGGTCTGACGATCGACGTGATCCGGGAGGCGGCGCCCCTCGGCCCGGCGGGGTGTTTCCACGCCGTGCGGGACCGCCTGAACGAGCCGTTTATCGTCATCTACGGCGATGTCCTCTGGGACGTCGATCTTGCCCGTTTCGTCGCGTTCGCACGCGATCGCGGCGGGCTCGGAACGCTTTACGCGCATCCCAACGACCACCCGTTCGACAGCGATCTGATCGAAGCGGACGCCAAGGGCAAGATCCTTGCGTTCCATCCCAAGCCCCATGCCGGGGGTCTGGAGCGGCGCAACCTGGTGAACGCGGCGTTTTATGTGCTGTCCCCGGCGATCCTCGATCATGTTCCCGCCGCGCCGACCGCCTCCGATTGGGGGGCCGACGTCTTTCCCGCGGTCGTAAGGAACGGCGGCGCGCTCCATGCCTATCGTGGCGCGGAGTACATCCACGACATCGGGACGCCGGCACGGCTCGCGCGGTCCGAGGCGGCGCTGCTGGGCGGCGCTGTCGCCGCACGGAGCTATCGCCACCCGCAGACGGCGGTGTTTCTCGACCGGGACGGCGTGCTCAACCGCGAGATCGACGGCGTGCGCTCGCCCGATCAGCTCGAGCTGTTGCCGGGCGTGGCCGAGGCGGTCCGCCGGATCAACCGTTCGGGCGCGCTGGCGATCTGCGTCACCAATCAGCCCGGACGCGCCAAGGGTTGGCTTGACGAAGCGCAACTCGAGGCGATCCATGCGCGCCTCGACGCCGAACTGGCGCGCGACGGGGCCTATCTCGACGACCTGCTGGTCTGCCCGCACCATCCCGAAACAGGCTGGCCCGGCGAAGACCCGTCGCTGAAGATCGCGTGCGAATGTCGAAAGCCCGAGCCGGGCCTGCTGACCGCGGCGATGGCGCGCCACAACATCGACCCCGCACGGTCGGTCATCGTCGGCGACCACTGGCGCGACATCGAGGCCGGCAGGCGTGCGGGCGTGAAGGGGATTCTTGTCGGAAGCGACGCGCCGCCCGTTGGCGCGCAGAAAGCCGGCGATCTCGCCGCGGCCGTCGAGTTGTTTTTTTCCAAGCGCGCCGTCGCCAAGGCGCTTGCATGATCATCTGCCGCACGCCGCTTCGCGTGAGTTTTGTCGGCGGCGGAACGGACCTGCCGTCCTTCTACCGACGGCACGGCGGCGCCGTCGTCTCGATGGCCGTCGATTGGCATTTCTACCTGTCGATGCACAAGTTCTTCGGCGGTCAGAAGTCCTTGCTGAAGTACTCCCAGACCGAACTGGTCGATGATCCGGGCGAGATCCAGCATCGGATCATCCGCGAGGTCTTCACCGAGGCCAACCTGCGCGGCGTCGATTTCGCGTCCGCAGCGGATGTTCCGGCGGGCACGGGCATGGGGTCGTCCTCCAGTTTCACCGTCGGCCTGCTGCACCTCGTCCACGCATGGCGCGGGCGGTACTTTCCGCAACATGTCCTTGCGGAGATGGCCTGCCGGATCGAGATCGACCGGCTCGGCGAGCCGATCGGCAAGCAGGATCAGTATGGCGCCGCGATCGGCGGCCTGAAGCTGATCCGGTTCAACGCGGACGAAACGGTGACCGTGACCCCGATCTTCCTGCGGCCGAGCGAGCGCATGACGCTGGAGGGCAACCTGATGCTCTTCTACCTCGGCAACCAGCGCGCAGCGTCCTCGGTTCTGATCGCGCAGAAACGCGCCACCGAGACGTGCGAGGCGACAATCCGCAGCCTGACGCGCATGGCAGATCAGGCCGAGCGCCTCAGGTCCGACATCGCCGTCGACGTGAACCTGCTGGGCGAGCATCTGCACGACGCCTGGATGCTGAAGCGGGGTCTGAGCGCCGGCATAACCAACCCGGCGATCGACGACGCCTACAACGCGGCCCGGGCGGCGGGAGCCGTGGGCGGCAAGCTGCTCGGGGCCGGCGCGGGAGGTTTTCTGCTGATCTACGCCCCGCCCGAAAAGCAGGACGCGATCGGCGCCGCGCTGCGCGATCTGCCGCTCCACAGGGTCAAGATCGACCACGCGGGCTCGACGATCATCTATGATGATCGCACGGAACCCACCGAATTCGGGAAGATCGATGCGTGACTCCGCTTCAATGACCGACGCCGCCCCCGAGGCCGCCACCGTCGACGTCTCGGTCATCATGCCGAGCTACAACTCCGAGGCGTTCATCGAAGGGGCGTTGGCGTCGATCTTTCACCAGCAGGGTGTCGGCGTCGAGGCGATCGTCGTCGATGACGAAGGCACGGACCGAACGCGCGCCATCCTCGACCCGTTCCAGGCGGACTGGCGAAATCTCGTGGTGCTCCACCGTCCTCCCAAGGGCGGCCAGGCGACTGCGCGCAATGACGGGATCAAGGCGGCGCGCGGGCGCTACGTAGCGTTTCTCGACAGCGACGACCGTTTCGACGGACTTGACGTTCTGGCGCAATGGGTGGCGCACGCCGACCAGCACGCGCTCGACATTTCCTGCGGCCAGTTCACCGTGGCCACGCCGATGGGCGCCATCAACCCGGGCCGACGGATCGCGCCCTTGGCGACGCCGGTGACCGTGGTCGGCAGCGCGCCCCACCTCGTCAACGTGACGAGCTGCTGGCAGTTGCTCTACCGGACGAGCTTCCTGCGCGAGCACGGATTGCTGTTCTCGAGCAAACTAAGGCAGCGCGAGGACCGACTGTTCTTCGTCGAGGCCTTGCTTGCCGCCGACCGGATCGGCGTCACCGACGCCAGCGTGGTGCGCCATCTCAACCATCCCGGCAGCTCGTTTCACCAGATCGACCTCGACCAGCTTCGGCAGTACACGATCCATGTGCAGGAGATGCGGGGAGTGATCGACCGCGCCGCAGCCGCCGGACGGCTCGCGCCGAATTTCGCCGCGGCGAATGCGCAAGTCTCCTGGCAGATGCTGTTTCGATACTGGGCGCCGTTCATCCTGCAGTGTCTGGGCGATTGGCAGAGGGCCGCGGCGGTCGGTCCTCCCCCGCAAACGCCCGAAGTCGCTGCGGTGATGGAGTTTTTCGAGGCGATGAAACGCCTGTCGGCCGGTCACCAGCCCTATTATACGGACACCCTGCTCGCACCGCGCAGGAGCATCACCGAACTGAACGTCGAAGGAACGCTGGATGTCGGGCGCCTCGCGATCGAATTGGGGCGCGTCGACTATCTGACGCGAATGCTCGCGGGCGGGAGGCTGCTGTTCAGCGAAGCGCGAAGCCTTGTCGGGGACGGCGCTCCCGATTGGGCCGAGGACGTGGTGTGCCGCTATCTGGTGTTTCATCGGGGTCACATATTTCCCAAGCCGGCGGACGACGCCGTCGTTCCCGCGCTGGCGGATCTGGTCAAGCGCGTCGTTCTTCACGTCGGCCCCCCCAAGACCGGCTCGTCGGCGTTGCAACAGACCCTCGAGCGCAATCGGCTGCGTCTGCTTCGGGCCGGGGTCCATTATCCGCTTTCCGGAACGCGGCGCGTCGAAGGCGTCCGCCGCGAGCGGACCGACGGCCACGCCCGCCTGGTCGAGCGAATCATCCGCGGCGACTCGGGCGTCGGGCGCGATCTGGCGCTCGAGGTCCTCAGCATCGATACACCGGTGCATACGCTGGTGCTGTCGTCGGAGAACATCGTCTCCCACCGTTTCTGGGACAAACGGTCCGGGCGGGAGGGCGCCGATCTCGTCGAGCGCATCGCCGCCACCCTTGGCGTGCCGAACATCGAGGTGATGATCCTGCTCCGCAGGCAGGACCAGTGGTTCAGGTCCTACTACCGCGAGGTCATCTCCAATCCCTTCAACAAGATCATCGACAGCCCCGAAGAGTTCTTCGCCAATCTCAGGGCCCGCGGCCTGTTCGACTATGAGCACGTGATCGCAGCGCTCGCGGCGCCGGCGGCCGTTCGGGCCGTACACGTCGAATCGTACGAAACGGTGCGGGCGCGGGCCGGAACGGTCGCATGGGCGCTCGATCGCATCGGCGTGCGAGGCGTCGAGATCATCCCGCCGCCGGCGGCGTGGACGAACGAATCGCTGTCGGACGCGACGGCGGCCAACATCCGGATCGCGAAGTTCAACCGCGATGCGTCGCGGACCGAGCTATCCGACATGTTCGAAGCGGCGACGAAGCACCCGGAGCTGGCGAGCTCGAGGTACGCGCTCGTCGGCGATCGACTGCTCGGCCGGTTGTCCAGATCGATCGCCGTCGAGATCGCCGCCTTCGACGCGCGGTTTCCCGTGGCGACCGCCACGCGAACCGAACCCGACATCTCGGCTCCTTTGCCGGTGCTTCCACAGATTTGCCCGCTGATCGACCGGCTGCGCGTCCCGGAACCGAACACTGTGGCGAGGGTCTCGGTCACCGCTTCGTCCGTGACCTCGCTGGAACTGAAGCCCCTCAGCAAGGCGGCGCGACTTCGCAAGGAACGGATCGAACGTCCGGCGTTGGCCGGCGCCGCGCTCGCCGACGCGTCGATTTCGCAGTTGCTGCAGATTGGCGCCGTGCTGCCGCTGATCCGGCTGTTCCGCGGGCCGCGCCAGGCCCGCCTGTTCGCCACGCGTGTTCTGACGACGACGGACCTCGAAGGCGATCCCGCCCCGCCCGATTGAAAAGGAAGACCGATGCCCGACACAAAATTTCTGGCGGACCCGCGGCACAGCAACGATATCGGCGCGCATTGCTCGCCGGCCGAGTTCGTGGCGTCTTACGTATCGAGACTGTCGGATGTATTGGCCACGGTCCCGGCCGCCACGATCGACCGGGTCGCGCGGGTTCTTGCGGATGCCGCCGAGGAACGCCGACGTGTCTTCGTGCTGGGCAACGGCGGTTCCGCCGCGATAGCCGATCATGTCTGCTGCGACCTGCTCAAGGGCACCTGGTCGGTTGGCCATCCTCCGCTGGATGCGACGTCGCTCAACGCAAACATCGCGCTCTACACCGCGACCGCCAACGACTTCGGGTTCGAACGGGTGTTCGCCCGCCAGATCGAGACCCTCGGAAATCGCGGCGATGTGCTGATCGCCATATCTTCATCGGGAAACAGCGAGAACGTGCTGCGGGCCGTCAGCGCGGCGCACGCCGCGGGCATGACGGTGATCGGGCTCTGCGGTTTCGAGGGTGGTTGCCTCAAGGAAGCCGCCGACATCGTGCTGCACGCGGCGGTCTCGAACTATGGTCTGGTGGAGGACAGCCACATGGCCTGGATGCATATCGTCGCGCAGATGATCTCGTGCCGGCGCGACGGCGTGGCGGACTGGTAGGCGCAGCGCGATGGTCGGTTCTAACGGACTCCCAGACCGAACTGCATCGCCATTCGGCGCGCCGGCGCCAACCCATGCAGCGCCGTCAGCCCCAGGCGTCGCGCGTCGCGAAGCGGCCGCCACTGCGCCATCGCCGCCCGGTTCAGCGCATCGACGCCCGCGATCCTGATCAGGATGTCGCCGTACCGCGCTCGATTGTAGCGCCCGAGCAGTTCCGCAGAACCGATGTCTTCGCCCGCCTCGCGCGCCGCCACGCAGAGATCGAGCAAGGCCTCGATGTCTCGAAGGCTCATGTTCAACCCTTGCGCGCCGATCGGCGGCAGGACATGCGCCGCTTCCGACACCAACGCGGTTCGAGGCCCGTCGAGCCGGTCCGCGACCTGGCAGATGATCGGCCACAATCGCCGCGCGGAACCCAGCCGCAATTCCCCGAGAACCCCGCAAGCCCTCGCATTCAGCGCGCGCTCGAATTCGGGCGGCTCCATGTCGTAAAGCGCCTGCGCGCGCGGCCCCGTCTCCATCCAGACCACGGCGGAGCGATGCGCGCCCGCGGCGTCGGGCAGCGGGACCAGCGTGAACGGCCCCCCCGTCCGGTGGATCTCGATCGATACGTCGCCGTGCGGGACCGGATGCTCGACCGCGAACGCGAGGGCCTTCTGGCCATAACTCCATCGCCGCACGCCGATCCCCGCGATCTCCCGCACGACGCTGTCGCGTCCGTCCGCCGCCACGACGAGGCGCGCCCGAATGCGGCCGCCGTCCGAGAGCCGCGCCACCGCGCCCGAAGTTCGCGCCGTCACGCCATCGACGCGCATTCCCGCGCGCAGGCGCATGTGCGACGCCCGGTCCAGATGCGCGACCATTTCGCGCCGAAGCAACCAGTTCGGCAGGTTGTAGCCAAACGCGTCGGCCTCCACCTCGGACGCCGCGAAATCCGCGGTTTCGCGAATGTCGCACTGTGCGCCGCCCGCGTCCGCGATCCGCATCACCCGCAGCGCCGCCGCGTGCGGCGCGAGCCGCGACCAGAGCCCCGCACGCTCCAGAAACACGATCGACGGCTGCAGCAGCGCCGTGCTGCGCAAGTCCGCGCCATCGTTGTCGGCCGTGGTCACCGGCGGCACGGGGTCGACGCAGATCACGTCGAATCCCGCCGCCGCGAAGCCCGCCGCCGCGCTCAGGCCGGCGATGCCGCCGCCCGCGATCAGAATGTCCGTCTCGATGCTTTCCATGGTCGCAGACGTAGCACAGCTCGCGCCCGCGCCAAGTGGATGCCGAAGCCGCCGCTTGCCCCTGCCAACGTGGCGCGCTTGCCCGTGACGGGGGCTTGGGCTAGGAGGACGCCCGAAGGGAAGGCCCGATGGCGCACGACAAATCCGCAAAACCCCGCCGACCGCGCGCCGTGACGCCCCGCGGGTTTCGCGACTCGTTCGGCGCGGAAGTGCGCGCCCGTACGGAAATGCTGGCGCGGATCACCGAAGTCTACCATCGGTACGGCTTTGATCCGCTGGAGACGAGCGCGGTCGAGACGGTCGAGGCGCTGGGCAAGTTCCTTCCCGACGTCGACCGGCCCAATGACGGCGTATTCGCCTGGGCCGACGCCGACGAGGGCTGGCTCGCGCTTCGCTACGACCTCACGGCGCCGCTCGCCCGGGTCTACGCCCAGCACCGCAATGACCTGCCCTCCCCCTACCGCCGCTATCAGGTCGGCCCGGTCTGGCGCAACGAAAAGCCGGGGCCGGGGCGCTTTCGCCAATTCACTCAATGCGACGCCGATATTGTCGGGTCCGCCACGGTGGCCGCCGACGCCGAGATCTGCGCGATGCTGGCCGATGCGCTCGAGGCCGCCGGCATCGCCCGGGGCGACTATGTGGTGCGCATCAACAACCGCAAGGTTCTGAACGGGGTGCTGGAGACCATCTACGATCCTCGACTTGGACGTGGCGGCCCTGCCAATTCACCGCGCGAAACCATCGAAGCTGTATTCGCGGAACAGGACACCCAGGCGGTTTTGTCGCTGGACCAACGGCCGGACATCTTACGTACAATCGACAAGTTTGACAGGATAGGTGAGGAGGGAGTGCGGCAGATTCTTACAACTGGGCGGTGTGACGAATCCGGCGCCTTTTTTCCTGGCCTCAATTTGTACCCCTGGTCGGTTGACGCCGTTCTCAAGTTCTTGACCGCACGTGGCGACACCAAGGTGGAAACGCTTGCAAACTTGCGGGAAGCCGTGGGTGACTCGTTGGTTGGCAAAGAAGGAGTCGAGGAACTCGCGCAGATCGCCGAGCTTCTCGACGCTCAGGGGTATGGCGCCGATCGGGTCGTCATCGACCCGTCGGTGGTGCGGGGCCTCGGCTATTACACCGGTCCGGTCTATGAGGCCGAGCTGACGTTCGAGATCCTCGACGACAAGGGCCAGCGGCGGCAGTTCGGCTCGGTCGCCGGTGGCGGGCGGTACGACGATCTGGTGAAGCGCTTCACCGGGCAGGCCGTGCCCGCGACCGGAGTTTCGATCGGCGTGGACCGCTTGCTGGCGGCGCTCGCGGCGCGGGCCGGCGGGCCGGCGGCGGAGGCGGGACCGGTGGTGGTGACGGTGATGGACCGCACGCGCATGGCCGGATACCAGGCGATGGCGGCGGAGTTGCGGAACGCGGGCGTCCGGGCGGAGGTGTTTCTCGGCGGCGGCGCGATGGGGCGGCAGCTCAAGTACGCCGATCAACGGCACAGCCCGGTGGCGGTGATCGAGGGCGAGGACGAGCGGGCGCGGGGCGTCGTGCAACTGAAGGACCTCGCGCTCGGAGCGCGCCTCGCCGCCGAGATCGCGACGCACGACGCCTGGAAGGCGCAGCCGGCGCAGGTCGAGGCGCAACGGGCCGATCTCGTGGCGCAGGTGCGCGCGATGCTGGCGCGGGCGGCGGGCTAGGGCGATGGTCGGCGACCGGCCGCATCTGCCCGGCGCCCGGCTCGGCGCGGGCCTCGACCGGCTCGGCGCGGCGGTCGCACGGCTGCTGGCGGCGCTCGGCGCGGGCGGAGCGACGCGGGTCGAGCCTGCAGCCCTGCAGCCCGCCGACGTGCTGCTCGATCTCTATGGCGAGGACATCCGGGCGCGGGCGTTCGTGACCCGCGACGACGGGGCGGAAATGATGCTGCGGCCGGATTTCACCGTGCCGATCGTGCGCCTTCACATGGAGCGGGGGCTGGAGGCGGGCTCTTACGTCTACTCTGGCCCGGTCTGGCGGCGCCAGGAGGCCGGGTCGGCGCGGGCGCGCGAGTATCTGCAGGCGGGGCTCGAGATTTTCGGCGGCGACGATCCGGCGGCGGCCGACGCCGAAGCCTTGATGCGGGTTCGCGGCGCGCTCGGCGACGCGCCGGTCGATTTCGTCACCGGCGACATCGGGCTCGTGCTCGCGGCAATCGACGGGCTCGCGACGTCGCCGGCGCGCAAGGCCGCGTTGCGTCGTCATGTCTGGCGGCCCGCGCGGTTTCACGCGCTGCTGCAGCGCTTCGGTGACAAACACGGCGAGCTGACCGCCAGCCGCGCCGAGGTTCTGGCGGCGGTGCGTTCGGGCGGGGCCGACGAGTTGATCGCTTCGGCGGGCGCGCATGTCGGGCTGCGCGAACGAGACGAGATCGTCGCGCGGTTGCAGCGGCTTGCGATCGAAGCCGAGACGCCGCCGCTGGCCGCCGCCGACGTGGCCGGGCTGGAGGCGGTTCTCGCGGTGACCGGGGGGAGTTTCGACGCGCTGGCGCGGCTCGAAGCCATCGCCCGCGACGTGTCCGGGCTCGCGCCTGCGGTCGCGCGCCTCGCATCTCGGCTCGCGGCGCTGGAGGCATGTGGCGTCGATCCTGGCGCGATCCGGTTCGAGGCGAGTTTCGGGCGCACGACGCTCGAATACTACGACGGCTTCGTCTTCGGCGCCGAGGCGCGCCGTCGCCCCGATCTGCCCCTTATCGCCAGCGGCGGGCGCTATGACGCGCTGACGGCGGTGCTCGGCGGCGGGCGGGGTGTGCCGGCGGTCGGCGGCATCGTCCGGCCCGAGGCGCTGGTCGCGTTGCTGGAGGACCTATGACCGGACACCCGACCCCGCGGCGCCGCGCCGCGCCACGCGTTGCAGGGACACTGGCGGAGCTCCGTTTCCTGACCCACGTCAGCGCGCCGCCACCGCGCGCAAGGGTGTCGCTTTCCCGGATTGCCGGATGCTGAAGCTCGGCGTGCCGTCCAAGGGCCGGCTGCAGGAGGACGCCATCGGCTGGTTCGGGGCCCGCGGCGTGACGCTGACGCGCTCCGGCCCCGACCGGGAGTACGCCGGTCGCGTGGAGGGCGAGCCGGGGTTGGATCTCGTATTGCTTTCCGCCGCCGAGATACCGCGCGATCTCGCGACGGGGCGTCTGCATCTGGGCGTGACCGGGCAGGATCTCGTGCGCGAGACTATCGTCGGCTGGTCCGACCGGCTGGAGGAGCTGTCGCCGATGGGGTTCGGTCGCGCCGATCTGGTGGTCGCCGTTCCCGCCGTCTGGGTCGACGTGCGCGACATGAGCGATCTCGACGCCGCGGCCGCCGCGTTCCGGGTCCGCCACCGACATCGCCTGCGCGTCGCGACCAAGTACCACCGGCTGGTGCGCGAGTTCTTCCGCGCCCACGGCGTGGCGGACTACCTGATCGTCGACAGCCAGGGCGCGACCGAGGGCGCGGTCAGGAACCTGACCGCCGAGGCGGTGGCCGACATCACCACCACCGGCGCAACGTTGCGCGACAACCACCTTCGCGTTCTCGACGACGGCCTGATCCTGCGCAGCGAGGCCACCCTTTTCGCGAGCCGTTGCGCGCCGTGGGACACCGCGACGAGGGCTGCGTGTGCGGCGCTGCTGGCGCGTCTCGGCGTGGTCAGTTCGCGATCTCCCTGAGCCGCGCGCGCAGGGTGTCGCTGCGCCGCGTCGCGAACAGCACGTCGTCGATGCGCGTCGTGCCATCCGCCTGCGGGACGACGACCACGTATTCGGTCCAGGCCAGCGCCGCGCCGGCTGGCCCGCTGCGCCGGATTTCGATCAGAGCGGAATTGCGTGTGGACGCTTCACAGTTCGCAACGCGATTGGTGTAGCTCTGGAACACTGTCACCGGCACCGGCGTTTGCGCGATCCCGTACGCGAATTCGATGTCCTCGATCAGCTCGGGCGTCAGAAGCGGCCGCAGGCCGGCGAGATCGCCCGAGGTCGTGCGCGCACAGAATTCCGCCCCGAGCGCATCCCAGTCGAACTTTTCGGCTGCGCCGGGCGTCGCCACCGCGGCGGCCGCGAGGAGCGCACAAGCCGCCAGCCGCATCAAAGCACTCCCATCGCGTCGAGACGCGCAATCAGGGCCGGCGGCAGATCAGGCTCCGCCGCGGCGCGGATCAGGTCGCGCGGCGCATCCGCCTCGCGCAGATAGCGCCACCCCTGGAACGGGCGGCGCGGCTGTGCGGCGGTGCGAACGATCGCCGGGTCGAGCATGATCGCGCAGCGCCGGATCCCGTCTGCGCCGTCGCGCGGCGCCAGCGCCTCGATGCGCTGACGCGCGAGGACGAAGCCCTTGAACACCCAGTACAGCGACCCGCCGGCGATCAACTCGGCCTCGCGCTTCGGCCACATTCGAGTCACATGGACGGCGAGCAGCTCGCGGCCGTCCGTCCGGCGCTCGGCGATCGCAGCGTCCTGCCACCGGGCGAGATCCTCGACGCTCTCCGCGCCCACGCAGAGCTTGATCAGATGAAGCTTCGCCTTGCCCATGACGCCCCAGATGCAGCGGGTGAGATTCGCTCATACCACAAGATAGCGGCAACCGTTCCGACGTCACGCGAATTCTGACGGCGCGGCCGCATTGACCGCGCGGTTCGGCCTCCCTACTATCATCTCTCTCCTGACCAACCAGAAGGCCGCCCCGATGAACAAGCCGGACCTGCGGGCGCGTCTGACCGTGGACGCCCTGGGATGGCAGCAGGTCAGCCTCGACGTGCTTCGGGAGAAATACGCCAAAGGCGCCGAACGCGAGCTCGACGGCCCCGAGATGGCCCGCGCCGTGCGCGTTCGGGTGGCCCGGGCGCTCGCGGCTGTCGAAACCGATCCGGCGGCCTGGGAGGCGCCATTTCTCGAGGCGCTCGAGCGCGGCTTCATTCCAGGCGGCCGGATAAACTCGGCCGCGGGCGCGGGGATCGACGCGGTGACGCTGATCAATTGTTTCGTGCAGCCGGTGGGGGATTCGATTTCCGACACGGTCGACGGCAAGCCGGGGATCTATATCGCGCTCCGCGAGGCGGCCGAGACGATGCGGCGGGGCGGCGGCGTCGGCTATGACTTCTCCGCGATCCGGCCGCGCGGGGCCAAGGTGCGCGGAACGGACAGTTCCGCGTCGGGCCCGATCAGCTACATGCACGTGTTCGACCAGTCCTGCGCGACGGTCGAATCCGCAGGTGCGCGGCGGGGGGCGCAAATGGGCGTGCTCCGCTGCGACCATCCCGACGTCATGGAGTTCGTCGGCGCCAAGCGACAGGCCGGCCGGCTCAACAATTTCAACATCTCGGTCGGCGTGACCGACGCGCTGATGCGGGCCGTCGAGGCGCAGGGAACGTTCGAGCTGGTCCACGAGGCCGAACCGGGTCCGGCGCAGATCGCCGCGGGCGCCCATCGCCGCGACGACGGCCGCTGGGTCTATGCGACGATCGAGGCGCGCGAGCTTTGGCGCACGATCATGCGCAACACCTACGAGGCGGCGGAGCCGGGGGTTCTGTTCCTCGACACGATCAACGCCGAGAACAACCTGCACTATTGCGAGTGGATCGAGGCGACCAATCCCTGCGGCGAAATCCCGATCCCGGATCACGGCTGCTGCTGCCTCGGGTCGATCAATCTCGCGCGGTTCGTCGCGGGCGCCTTTGTGCCGGAGGCGGCGTTCGACCGGGCCGGGTTCGTCGAGACGGTGGTGACGGCGGTGCGGATGCTCGACAACGTGCTGTCCGCGACGGTCTGGCCGTTGCCCGAACAGGCGGCGGAGGCTGCCGCGAAGCGGCGGATCGGGCTCGGCTTCACCGGGCTCGGCGATGCGCTGATCCTGATGGGGCTGCGCTACGACAGCGCCGCGGGGCGGGACTGGGCGGCGGACGTGGCGAAGGCGATGCGCGACGCGGCCTACGGCGCCTCGGTCGCGCTGGCGCGCGAGAAGGGCCGGTTCCCGAAGTTCGACGCGGCGTTGCTCGACTCGGGGATGGCGCGGCGATTGCCGGCGGGATTGCGCACCGAAATCGCCGCGCACGGCCTGCGCAACAGCCATCTGCTCAGCATCGCGCCGACCGGCACGATCAGCCTCGCCTTCGCCGACAACGCCTCGAACGGCATCGAGCCGGCGTTCTCGTGGACCTACTCTCGCAAGAAGCGCGAGGCGGACAATTCCACGCGCGAGTACCGGGTCGAGGACCACGCCTGGCGACTTTGGCGCGCGCGCGGGGGCGACGTCGCTGCGCTGCCGCCGGCGTTCGTTAACGCGCTCGAGATTTCGGCGCGCGACCACATGGCGATGCAGGCGGCGATCCAGCCCTACATCGATGCGGCGATCTCGAAGACTGTAAACGTCGCGGCGGACTATCCGTTCGAGGCGTTCGAGGGGCTGTATCTCGAGGCGTGGCGGGCCGGTCTGAAGGGCATCACGACCTATCGGCCGAACGCGGTGCTCGGATCGGTGCTGTCGGTGGAGACCGAGGCGCCGCAGGATCTCGACCAGTCCGAGCCCGATCGGAGGATCCGCATATCGGATGCGCCGCAGGTGGCGCTTGCGGCGCTGCGCTGGCCGCATCGGCCCAGGCTGACGGCGGGAAGCCCGTCGTGGACGTACATGGTCGAGGCCCCGGACAACCGGTTCGCGGTGTTCGTCGGGCATGTCGAGCCGAATTCGGAGCGCGGCAAGCCGCAGCCGTTCGAGGTCTGGGTGAACGGCGAAAAGACGCCGCGCGGCCTGGGCGCGCTCGCGAAGAACCTGTCGATGGACATGCGCGCCCAGGATGCCGCCTGGTTGGCGATGAAGCTCGACAGCCTCGGTCGCACGCCCGGTGCGCCCTTCACCGTGGCGATGCCCCCCGACGGTCGCATGGCGCCGGTGGCGGGGACGGTCAGCGCCTTCGCGCATGTGGTGCGCTGGCGCTGCGAAGCGCTCGGCGTGTTCGACGGGCCGGAGGGGGAGACGCCGCTGGTCGATGCGCTGTTTTCGCGCAAGGAGCCTAAATCGGGCGTCGACGGCACGCTGAGCTGGACGGTGGACATCCTCAATCCCGGGACGGGCGACGATTTCGCGATGTTCGTCAAGGAATGCGTGCTGCCCGACGGCACGAAGCGCCCGTTCAGCGTCTGGCTGTCCGGGGCCTATCCGCTCGAATTCAACGGGCTGACGAAATCGCTCAGCCTTGACATGCGGGTGATCGATCCAGCCTGGATCGGCAAGAAACTGCGCGGGCTGAAGGACCTGCCCGAGGCGCAGGGCGATTTCTTCGCGCGCCGCCCTGGCTCGGAGAAACAGGCGGTGCAGCCCTCGACGATCGCCTACGTCGCACGACTGTTGATCCACCGTTACGCGATGCTCGGCGTGCTGGACGCTGAGGGTTACCCCGCGACGGGTGCGCCGGTGCTGTGGAGCGACGCACCCGCGCCCGGCGACGCCCGCGCGACGGTCGGCCGGCGCTGCCCGGAATGCGGCCACATGAACCTGATCAGGCGCGGCGGCTGTGATTTCTGCACGCAGTGCGGCCATACAGGGGCCTGTGGCTGATCGGCGTCACGCTGGTGCGTGCGCCCGACATGTCGCTGCAACAATCGAGGGGCTGATCGATGTCGAAAACCGAAGGCCGCAGCTCCGATCACGTGAAGTCGGTGAACCTCGCCCTTCAGGGCGGCGGCAGTCACGGGGCGTTCACCTGGGGTGTTCTCGACCGGATGTTCGAGGACGGACGGATCTGGATCGACGCCATTTCCGGCACAAGCGCCGGTGCGCTGAACGCCGTCGTGGCGGCGCAGGGCATGTACGACGGCGGCGGCCCCGGCGCGCGGGCGGAGCTGGAGCGGTTCTGGCGCGCGGTGTCGAAATCCGGCCAGTCGAGCCCGATCGCCCGGACCGCGTTCGACAAGATGCTGGGCACGTGGTCGCTGGACGCCTCGCCCGCCTATGTCTGGCTCGATCTGCTGTCGCGGGTCGCGTCGCCCTATGACCTCAATCCGATGAACGTGAACCCCCTCCGGGATCTGGTCGCGGGCTTCGTCGACTTCGCGAAAGTCCAGGACTGCGCCGACATGCCGATCTTCGTTTCGGCGACCAATGTCGAGACGGGGCAGGTCCGGGTGTTCCAGCGCGAGGAGATCACGCTCGACGCGGTGATGGCCTCGGCGTGCCTGCCGTTCATGTTCCATGCCGTGGAGATCGACGGCGCGCCCTACTGGGACGGCGGCTACATGGGAAACCCGGTGCTTTTTCCGTTCATCGACTTCAGTCCCTGTGCCGACATCGTCGTCGTCCAGATCAACCCGGTGACGCGGCCCGGCACGCCGCGCGCGGCGCGCGACATTCTGAACCGGATGAACGAGATCACGTTCAACAGCTCGCTGCTGAGCGAACTGCGCGCCATCGAGTTCATCGACCGCCTGATCGACGAGGGGCGCGTGGACCCGAACGACTTCCGCAAGGTCCATGTCCACATCCTGACTGGCGAGGCCAGGATGCTGGAACTCGGGGCCTCGTCCAAGGTCATCACCGAATGGGCGTTCCTCGAGCACTTGCGCGACCTCGGGCGCGACGCGGCCGGCGCCTGGATCGCGCGGCACTTCGATGACATCAACACCCGCTCCACCGTCGATATTCGCGGCATGTTCGGCGGCTACGGTCCGCGCGCCGCGGACGGACCGCCGCAGTCCGGCGGGCGTCCGAACGGGGACGGCGAGTAGACGCTCGGAACGACGATGCGCGTGGCCCTGTAATGTCCAGCGGGCGCGATCCGAAACGGTGGACAGGAGCGTGCAGCCCGGCGATGCTCGAGACGTGGCGCGCAACGAGGCTGGAGACCCCTATGACGCCGAAAGCCAGCGTGTTCCGGAATGCGCCCAGAGAGGGTGCGACCACCATTGAGCCGCGCGCGGTTATGGGCGTGAACCGGGCGAACGTGGCCCGCCCGCCGCACAACCGGCCGCCGCGGGGAAACTGAGCGATGGCGGCGGTGATCATCGATGCGGTGCGCATCTATCTGATCGCGGGCGGCGTCGTCGCGGCGGTGTTCCTCTGCTGGGGCGTGGGGCGGATCGAGGCGAATGCGCGCTACGCTTTCGCGTTTCGCCCGCTGATCGCGCCGGGCGTCGTTCTGCTGTGGCCGCTGGTGCTGTGGCGCTGGCGGGTCGTGCTGCGGGGCGAGAACGGCGGCGCCCGGCATCGCCCGCCGCGGCGCGCGCAGGACCGGATCGCGGTCGCGCTGGCGCTGGCGCTGCCGCTGGTTCTGACCCTTGGCGTGCTCGTGCGCCAGAACGGGCCGCTTGAGCGGGCGCCGGTTCGGCTCGCGGCGCCTGAGATCGCGCGATGAGCGTCAAGTACGTCCCCGTCCAGTGGAACCGCAACAAATGGATCTATGACGCCGTGCTGCTCGCCTGCGTCGTCGGCTACGCCTGGATCTTCCTGAAGCTCGGCGCGCCTGCGGCGGGGGCGACCCGACCGGTGGACGACGCGGTGCTGCGGATGCGCGCCTTCGGCAGTTGCGCGTTCCTGATGTTGAGCCTGATCCTCTGCATCGGACCGCTTGCGCGGCTCGACGCGCGGTTCCTGCCGCTGCTCTACAACCGCCGGCACTTCGGCGTGCTGACGGCGCTGGTGGCGTTGACCCACGCCGTCGCGGTGCTCGACTGGTACTACGCGTTCAGCCCGACGCCGCCGTTGCAGGCCCTGCTGACGGCCAATACCGGCTTCGGGCGGGCGCTGGGCTTTCCGTTCGAGTTTTTCGGGATCTTCGCGCTGATCGTGCTCGGCGTGCTGGCCGCGACCAGCCATGATTTCTGGCTCGGCTTCCTGTCGCCGCCGGTCTGGAAGGCGCTGCATCTGCTGATCTATCCGGCCTATGGCGCGGTCGTCGCGCATGTGGCGCTGGGGTATTTTCAGGACGTCGACAACCCCGGCTTCGCGCTGGTGTTCGGCGGCGCAGCACTCGTGGTCGCGGGGCTACATCTCGCGGCCGCGCGGGCGGGCGCGCCGGTCGCCGCCGATCCGGCGGACTGGCTGCCGGTGGCGCGGTGGGACGCGATCCCGGATGGAGGGGCGATCATCGTGCGCCTCAGCGCCGACGAGGCGGCGGCGGTTTTTCGCAACGGCGCGACGTTGTCGGCGGTGTCGAACGCCTGCGCCCATCAGAACGGCCCGCTGGGCGAGGGGCGCATCCTCGACGGCTGCATCACGTGCCCCTGGCATGGGTTCCAGTATCGCCCCGAGGACGGACGCGCGCCGGCGCCCTTCACCGAACGCATCCCGACCTATCGCCTCCGCCTCGACGGCGCGGTGGTGATGCTCGACCGGCGGGCCAATCCGCCCGGCACGGCCGTGACGCCGCTCGCGCTGCCGGTGGCCGCCTGATGGACGCGCGCGATCCGTTCTTCATCGGCTGGGCGGCGGCGCCGCCAAGGCTGCGCGGCTTCCTCGCGGCTTGCGCCGTCGGTCTGCTGGCGCTGTTCGGCGGCGTCGCCTACCTGGTCGCCGCGACCGCAGACGATCCCGGCGACGGCGCCTTTCGGTTCGACTGGGGAACGGTGAGCGTGACCGGCGTGCTCGAAGCGGCGCCCTATCCGATGCTTCACGTGACCACGAGCGATCGTTTCCCCGCCGGGCACACGCTGATGCTGACCGGCGTCGGCAAGACCGGCGTCCAGGCCGGCGCGGATGCGATGAACGGACGGCTCGTGACGGCCACGGGCGTCGTCCTCAAACGCGGCGATCTCGACATGCTCCAGGTCGACGGAGGGCCGAACGGTTTCGTTCCGGCCGAGGGGGCCGCGACACGCCCGGAGGCGACGCCCCTCGGGCGCTGGAAACTGACGGGAGAAATCTGCGACGGGAAATGCTACGCGGGCGCGATGCGGCCGGGACAGGGCCTCGCGCATCGCGCCTGCGCCGGTCTCTGCCTCGTCGGCGGCGTGCCGCCGGTCTTCGTTGCGACCGGCGCGGTCGAAGGTTCGGAGTTTCTGATGATGGGCGACGCGTCCGGCGGCCCTGTTCCCGACAGCATCTACGACCACATCGCGACGCTAGTCGAGATTGAGGGCGAGATCGACCGGCGTGGAGGTCTGCTCGTCTTTCTTATCGACGCTGCATCCATCAGGACGGCGCGATGACGCTGCCGCGTGTCGCGTCGATCGTCCTGACGCTCGCGGCGTGCCTCGCCGTCTGGATCGTGCGATCGGAGATCCTGTCGCTCCTCGGGACGCTTGTCTGGGACTTGCGCTATGTGCTCCTTGGCGTCGCGGCGGTCATTTTCCTGACCTTGGCCGAGTGGTTCGGTCAGCCCGGCAAGTTCTTCGATTGAAGCCGGGCTGTCGCGGCGTCCGCGCGACGTTAACGAACCACCGGCGTCGACCGCACGGGGTTAGCGATTTGTTCGGGCTTTTGACCTTTGATGCGCGCAAACCGCAACTGCGCGATGGGTTCGAGATGACTGTTCCGATCTGGCTGCCGACGCGGGCGATGCGCGGATTGATCGAGGCCACCAACGACGCGATCATCATCACGACCGCGTCCGATCTCGACCGGCCGGGGCCTCGGATCGTTTATGTCAATCCGGCGTTCACAGCGCTCTCGGGCTACCGCGCCGACGAGGCTGTCGGGGGATGCCCGCGGATGCTGCAAGGGCCGGGCACCGATCGCCGGGCGAGCGGCAGGATACGGGCGGCGCTGACCGCTGGCCAGCCGGCGCGCGAAGAGTTGCTGAACTACACCAAGCACGGCGACGCCTATTGGCTCGACATCGCGATCGTGCCGCTGATCGGGGATGACGGGTCGATCGAGTACTTCGGGGCCATCGAGCGTGACGTCACCGACCAACGGTTGTATTCCGACCGGCTTGAACGGCTGGCGCACGAGGACGTGCTGACGGGGATCGGCAATCGCGCGGCGCTGCAGCGCCACATGGCGGCGCTGGTTCAGGAGGGGGACGCGGCGGAGACAGTTCCGTATTTTCTGCTCATCGACCTCGACGGCTTCAAGGCGATCAACGATTCGCTCGGGCATCAGGCGGGGGACCGGATCCTGCAATGTTTCGCCGCGCATGCGGTGTCGCACATGCGCCGCGACGATTTCATCGTGCGGCTCGGTGGCGACGAGTTCGTGCTGATCCTCGACGGCTATACGCGGGACGAGGCGTTGCGGCTCGCGGAGCGGATCGTAGCGACGCTGTCGTCGATGCCGGCCGAAGGCGCGGCCCAGGTGGGGGCGAGCATCGGACTGACGGCGTTCGCGCGGCGCGAGGGGCTCGACGCGGTGTTCGCACGGGCCGACGCGGCGCTCTACGAGGCCAAGGCCGCGGGCCGGGGCGTCGTGCGGGTGGCGGCCGGCGCGGTGGCGATCTGACGGGTCGGGGTCACTCTCCCGTACGGCGATCCGCCGGGCCTACCCTCCCGCACGGCTGACGGTGCAGGAGGGTCAGCCGTCCCCGGTGCAGCCGAGGATGTCGATCGCGCGGTCAGGGTCGAGCAGCGTGAGGCGCAGCGCGGAGCGGTCGAGCGCGAGTCCGCCGTCGCCCATCGCGTCGAGGCGGGCGGCGGCCTCGACGGTGCGCCCGCGCGTGCGGGTCTCGGCGGCGCCGATCCAGAGGTCGGGGCGGTCGGCGGCTTCGATGACGGTGGTGACGCCCTCCGCCGCAGGCGCCGCGAGGGTGATTTCCGCGGTGAGGACGTAGCCGCTGTCCTGAGGTTCGAGCGTGCAGCGCGCCGCGGTGACGCCGGCTTCGGCGGCGGCGAGCGGGCGGGCGGCGAGCGCCGTCGCGATCAGGGCGCCGCCTTCGGACGCCGCCTCGGGTTCGAGACGGGCGGTGATGCGCGCCTCCGAGGGGATGCAGATGTCAAGGCAGACGCCGAAGAACAGATCGAGCGCGATATCCATCGGCGCGTCCGGGCTCGCGGGCGCAAGGCGCACGGGCAACACCAGCGCGTTCTTGTAGCCGATCGTCGTGACGCCGTAGCTGTCGAACACCTGCGGGCGCGGCCAGTGATAGGCGACCGCGGCGAGATTGACCGAGCTCGACCAGTCGAACTGCGGCGGGACGCCGTTGGCGCCGGGAACACGCCAGTACGTGTACCAGCCAGGGGCGAGGCGGATCTCGATGGCTGCCATCCGCGCACCGTCGGTTTCGGTCCAGCCCGGGATCAGCCGCACCGACGCCACGCCCTGCTGCGGCGGCTCGGCCGCGAGCGGCGCCGCGAGACTGGCGAGGAGGGCGGTGGTCCAGAGGCGCATGAAAAACCTGTGTGCTAAACTCAGGCGGCGACCATAGACGGCGGCGGGGCGAGCAACAGTCACAAAGCGGCGAGGATGGCGTCGTGTCCAGCGCGCCCTTAGCCGTCGCCTTGCAATTTTTCGCCCTCGGAGCCATGACACGAAAATGATCGCCGCGGACCCACGGTTTCTCGATGGCCAGTTGCTGATCGCCATGCCGGGCATGGGCGACAAGCGGTTTCAGCGCGCCGTGATCTTTCTCTGCGCCCATTCGGCGGAGGGGGCGATGGGACTGATCGTCAACAAGCCCGCGCCGGAATTGAAGTTCTCGGATCTGCTGAAACAACTGAAGATCAAGGCGGGCGCGGATCTGCCTGAGACCCGCGTGCATTTCGGCGGGCCGGTCGAGCACGGGCGCGGCTTCGTGCTGCATACGGCGGAATATGCGGTGACCGGGGCGTCGCTGAAGGTGAACGCCGATTTTTCGATGACGGCGACGGTCGACGTCCTGCAGGACATCGCAAAGGGCGCCGGGCCGGCCCGGTCGATCCTGGCGCTCGGCTATTCGGGGTGGGGACCAGGCCAGCTCGAAGGCGAGATCCAGGCCAACGGCTGGTTGGTCGCGCCGGCGGATCAGGATCTCGTCTTCGGGTCGCGCGATGCCGAGAAGTGGGAGGGGGCGCTGCGGTCGATCGCAATCGATCCGCGGTTGCTGTCCGCGGAGGGTGGGCGGGCCTAGGCCCGGAGCATGCCGCCATCCGCGACGGAAAACAGACGTTGGCGGGAGCCGCGGCCTCAGCCGCGCGGGGCTGCGGCGCGGCGGAGGCGGTCGTTGATGGCGCGACCCAAGCCGATCTCGGGAATCGGCGCGACGGCGATCCGGGAGAGGCCGGCGTCGGCCGCGATCGCGTCGATCCGGCGCAGGTGGGCGAAGAGGTTGGCGGCGGCCTCGGTGAGGTCGCCGGTGGGCGACAGGTTCAGGCCGGGGCGCAGCGTGGCGATCGGCCCGAATCCGAGCCAGACTTCGTCCGGCGCGGGGCCAGCCATATCGAGGCGCAGCGTCGCAGCCGGGGCGTAGTGCGACGCCAACTGACCTGCGGCGGAAACGTGGCCTGCGGCCGACACACCGAGAGGGCGACCGAGTGCGGCCTCGATGGTTTCCACGGGCAGGCCGCCGGGGCGCAACAGGACGGGGGCGCCCTGCTCGAAGCCGACAATGGTGGATTCGATGCCGACCGTGGTGGGCCCGCCATCGAGGACGGCGGAGATGCGCCCCGAGAGGCCGTCCAGCACATGGGCGCAGGTCGTCGGGCTGACGCGGCCCGACGGATTGGCCGAAGGCGCCGCGATCGGGCCGCGAAATTCGCGCAGAAGCGCCTGTGCCAGCGGGTGGGCGGGGACGCGCAGGGCCACGGTGTCAAGGCCGGCGGTGGCGAGGTGCGACAGGCGGCTGTCGAGCCGCGGCAGCACGAGCGTCAGCGGCCCGGGCCAGAATTGCGCGGCGAGGGCGCGGGCGGTCGTGTCGAACTCGGCGAGCTTCTCGGCCGCGGCGAGGTCGGCGACATGGACGATCAGCGGATTGAACGTGGGTCGGTTCTTGGCCTCGAAGATACTGGCGACGGCGCGGTCGTTGCATGCGTCGGCCCCGAGCCCATAGACGGTCTCGGTGGGGAAGGCGACGAGGAAGGTGACGTGCAGGGTGATGCTCGCCGCGCGCACGCCAAGTTTGTTGTCGGGGAGAATGGTCGTTTGGAGCGTCACTTCTGGGTTCCATGGCGGCTTCGGGCTGACGCGGCGTTCGGGTTGTCGGGTCGGGCTTCGGGGCGTAGGTTGAGGTCCGGCGTTTCCTAGCGGGAACGCATGTGGCCCGAAAGCACGAAACGGGAGATCGCCATGACCTATCGCGCGCCGGTGGCGGAGATGCGGTTTCTGCTCGACCATGTGCTGGGGGCGTCGCGGCTGGCCGGGACCGGGCGTTTCGCCGAAGCCACCCCCGAGACGGTCGAGGCGATCCTCAATGAGGCGGCGCGGCTCGCCGAGGACGTTCTGGCGCCGACGCGGCGCGATGGGGACCGGACGCCGGCGCGTCTCGAGAACGGCGTGGTGCGGGCGAGCCCGGGGTTCGCGGACGCCTACCGGGCGATCGCCGCGGGCGGATGGGTCGGGATGACGGCGGATCCGGCGTTCGGCGGCATGGGGCTGCCGGTGACGGTGATGAGCTGCGTCAACGAGATGTCCTCGGCGGCGAATCTGGCACTTTCGATCTGCCCGCTGCTGAGCCAGGGGCAGATCGAGGCGCTCGAGCATCATGGCGACGAGGCGCTGAAGGCGGTGTATCTGCCGAAGCTGGTGTCGGGCGAATGGACGGGCACGATGAACCTGACCGAGCCGCAGGCGGGCACGGACGTCGGCGCGGTGCGGACGAAGGCGGAAGCGGTCGGCGACGGGACGTTCAGGGTCACCGGGCAAAAGATCTACATCAGCTGGGGCGATCACGACATGGCGGAGAACGTCGTCCACCTGGTGCTGGCGCGGTTGCCCGACGGTGCGGCGGGCACGAAGGGGATTTCGCTGTTCGTGGTGCCCAAGCTGATCCCGGATACGGCCGGGCGGCCGGGCGTGGCGAACCGTGTTCGCGTGATCTCGCTCGAGCACAAGATGGGGCTGCATGGGAGCCCGACCTGCGTGATGGAGTACGACGGGGCGCTCGGCTTGATCGTCGGCCGGC
>Ga0105046_10004053_pt1 | contig 23299 bp, 13 predicted proteins | sample MAT03_FD_78385 | JGI IMG/M metagenome (GOLD analysis project Ga0105046, IMG submission 78385) | Freshwater microbial communities from Lake Fryxell liftoff mats and glacier meltwater in Antarctica - MAT-03 (megahit assembly) | ecosystem: Environmental > Aquatic > Freshwater > Ice > Liftoff...
AACCGACCGGGATTTTTTTATGAAATAAGTATTTGAATTACTGAAGAACGATTTTTCCATTCTTTAATATTTCAGAACCATTAGTCATTTCGTAGAAGTAAACTCCATCAGAAAGAGATCCTCTTTTGAATTCAAACTGACGATCAGAAATGTTTTCAATTTTTCTAACTATGTTACCAAGAATATCAACAACTGTCATGGTAAGATTATCGGATTTTGCAACCGGTACATTGATAGTTACCATAGCTGATTGTGATACCGGATTTGGAAACACAGTAACATTGTTATTTACAACAGTCTCATTGATTCCTGTAGAAATTGTACCAACAACAAGGAAAGGTAAGCCTTGGGCTTCAGTAAGTAAAGAGCCGTCGAACAAATCATTCCAAACCAGCCCGGCAGGATCATATTGCTTTGAATTTCCTGTTGTGGTAACACCGGCACCCAAATTAACTGGAGGCGCCCATGGTCCTGATGCTCCTGTGCCTGCTGTCTGCCAGTCGATCCAATAAGTGCCCGGAGTCAATGTTGTACCAACAGTGCAAGCATTTCTCATTATCGGACGATCAACGCAAGTTGCCGCAGGGCATGCAGCAGCACCTACATCGCCTGTTCTGTAAGCACCAGACCATTCAGTAGTGATCATTATGTTGGTGGTGTTATCACCAAATACAACTGTGCTGATTCCATCTTCTGGAACACCATTCCAGATTCTTACATTCACCTCTGAAATTGAAGAAATAGGGCCCGAGCCGGTTTGATACGCATAAAATACCAGAGAGTCAATTAATACTGTTGTGCCCGCAGCCACAATAAAATCATCGGCAACACGAAACCCTGAAGAAAATGCATGGCCGGCACCATATGTGCCCATTCCATCATGTAAAGTAGAAGCATTAGCTCCTGCAGCTCCTCCGCCAATTAAATCAGCAATCGGACCGTTGTCATAAATTACAGTCTGAGCAAATGAGGTCGTTCCAATCATTGCTGCTGCTGCTAATGTGAGTAAAGTTTTTTTCATAGAATTTTGGTTTATAGATTGTTTTCAGTCACAATAATAATAAAATTCATTCAATTGACCTTGTTCTTTAACCTTATTATTTTTTAAGTATCTGATTTTCAAATGTTTCAATAAAATTTAATCTCAATCTTTATGTCACTATTTCTCCCTTTATCGTCGCTACACGAAATTTTATAGCTCCCTTCTTCAGGTATGAAATAGGCAGGTTCTCCGGGTTTTACCCTGACATGGAATTTGTCATTCAGATACCAGTACATCCATGAAATATCCGCATCCGCATTGGCAGTAAGTTTTAGTTGCTGAGCGGCATTTTTTTCGAGAAGATATTCTTTGTTGTTAACCGGTGAGGTAATAGATGGTGCATTTTCCGAAAATAATCGGGTGCAGTTGGGATTGTGAGAAGGCCCTTTTTGGAAATCAAGTCCATTTGAAGAATAAAATGATGCCACACCGGGAGAGAGGTTTGGCAACAGAACTTTTTTATATCCTGCTTCCGGAAGACATCTCATGCAATAAGAAATTTTATTATCATACGATACCATCACTTCACGAAGGTGTGTACAGTTTTTGTAATCAGAAACGCCCGGAATATAATAATCGGTAATCATGTCGCTGCAATATTCTCCGGGAGGTTTACCCGAAACCGAACACACTAAACGAAGATCAGCAGTTTTAGGAGCAACATACCATTCACTACTTGAATTGTAATCGAGAGTGTTGAATAGTTCAAACAAAAGTGGCGTTGCCATGTCCGCACCCGTCAACTCGGGAACTCCTTCCCCACTAAAGTTTCCTACCCAAACAGCAATGGTGTATTTTTTGTTGTACCCTACACTCCAGGCATCGCGGCGCCCATAGGATGTGCCTGTTTTCCATGCTATTTTTGGTATGTGTGTGCTGCTCTCTGAATTGTTGGGCAGGTCGGGCCTGATGAGTCCTGTAAGCATATCGGTTACCATAAATGTTGCTGCCTCACTCAACATGAATGTGTTATTTTTGGAAGTGTCGTTCACAAAATACTTTAACGGCATATATTCACCGCCGTTAGCAAACGCAGCATACATGGCAGCAAGCTCAGTAGTTTTTACACCACAGCCACCTAGTATCACCGACAATCCCATTTCACGATCTTTTTTTACTGATTTAAAACCCGTTTTTCTTAAAAGTTCTGTGAAATTGGAGAGTCCCGATTGATGTAACAGATCTACTGCAGGAATATTCAACGAATAGGCGAGTGCTTTACGTGCAGAAACAAGTCCATTGCATTGTGTGTTGAAATTTTCAGGTGCATATCCATCATAATTAACCGGTATATCTTCAACCATTTGTGCGGGAGTAATCAATCCTTTGTCGATTGCTAATGCGTAAACCAAAGGTTTTAATGTGCTTCCCGGTGAGCGAACTGCATTGCACCCATCCACCTGCCCTGCATGGTTCACATCCTTAAAATCGGGCGAACCAATATATGCCCGTACTTGTCGTGTTTTATTTTCAACAACAACTATTGCAAGGTTGTGAATATTTTTTAGTCGCAGTCGCCTGTAATGATTGAACGCAATCACTTCCGAACGCTCCTGCATCCTTTGGTCAATAGTACTTATAATTGTGGTGTTGTTGGGTTGTAATTTTTTGAGTCTGTTCGCCAGATGAGGTATCGATTTTGGTGCCGGTCGTCTAGTCATTTCTATTTCCTCATTCATCGCCTGTTCAATCAACGTATCACTCATGAATTTTTCTGATCGCATTCTTAAAAGCCATTTATCCCGTTCTTTAGTAATCAATTCTGTTCCCTTTTTCGGATGCAGTGAAACGGGTCTGTTGGGAATTATTGAAAGTATAACCGACTGGCTAAGATTAACATTTCTCGGATGTACTTTAAAATAAAAATAAGAAGCAGCTTTAACACCTTCGATATTACCTCCATAAGGTACAAGATTCAGATACAACTCCAAAATATCATCTTTTGAAAAACGCCACTCCAATTGTAAAGCCCTAAACATTTCAGTAAGTTTATTCAAATAGGTTCGTTGGGCCGGATAAAGTAGCCTGGCTACCTGCATGGTGATGGTTGAGGCACCTGAAGTTTTTCTTCCTGTTGCCATATTATTAAAAGCTGCACGTATTATTGCAACAGGATTTATTCCCGGATGATGATAAAAATATTTATCCTCTTTGTAAAGAATGGTTTTTATGAGCGTTTCATTTATCTCGCCCAATTCCGATTTCATCCTCCACTTGTCATCCTGCGAAAGAAAAGCATGTAACACATTTTCATCTTTGTCAGTAATAACCTGACAATATCCCGGTAAAATTCTGAGCGGAAAAAGAAAATTTAATAGAAGGAATATTACAAACAATAACACCAATCCTATGGCGAATTGTTTCAAAAATTTACTTCTGAAACCTGCCTGCATAAAACAATAATTATCATCCCGCCAGTTTGTCAATTGCCGCAGCCAGCTTCCGGTCTTTTTCAGTTACAGTATCCCCTGCATCATGGGTATTCAAACTAATATGAACCTTGTTATACACATTGGTCCAGTTTGGATGGTGATCCATTTTTTCAGCAGTCAAAGCCACTCGCGTCATAAACGCAAATGCCTCCACGAAATTTCTGAAAACAAATGATTTCTTTAATTGGTTATTTTCTTCAGTCCACATTTTTAAGTTCTTTAGTTCTATGTTCTATTGTTTTTGAGTTTGTTGGTTGGTGTTAAGTGTTAATAGTCATCAGCTTACTCTATTTTTACAACCCCGGCCCCATGGTAGGAGTGGTAAGATCCATCATACATAGCATCGGCACTTACAGGCCCCATGTTGAATTTTCCGGTGGAAACTGCCCTCACAAGATAGTAAAAATATAATGGTTTGTCTTCGATGGGTGTAAAGAAATGAATCCGGTCGTCTCGAATATCCATATAGTCGGGTTGTGCATTGTCTTTGATCCACGATAATTCCGGAACAGCCGATATGCGCGGGTTCTCAATTTCAAAACCTGCAGGTAATATGTCTGATATCACAATGTTTTCAACCTTGTTTCGCTGAGTGTTCGACAACGATAACTTCACAACAATTAAATCATTCTGTTTAATTGTGTTCAAATTTGGTAAAGGTTGACCGAACCTATTGAAAAAAGTCTTGCGTGCAATCAGGTAGCTATCTTCTTGAGTGAAACTTCCAACGGCCGACAAGCCCTCCATTTCCCAAAAGTAAAACAACTTACCCGTTCCTGATGTTGAAATTTTAATGGATCCTGAAAGCAATCCCTTGTTGATTGTGAGATCATCGCCTTTAAATTCTCCAACAGTTTTGCCATTTGCGGTAACTATTGCGGTGGCTTTGGTCTCTCCGGCCGATTTCATAAATTTTCCAAGTGCCAGGAACGAAAACGCCCGCTCTTGTGTCGACAAATATTTCTCACTCTTCATCTGTTGCGAAAGATGACGTACCATTGGTCCTATCTGGCTGTTAGAAGGATCAGTTTCCAACAAGGCATTAAGCGCTAGAGCCTCATCTCGGATATATGAGTAGAAGTTTCCTCCGGTCGACCTTTTTGATTTCTCCCCATCAAAAACTGAGGGTAACAGTTGAGCATACGTGTTTCTGTCGCCGGTGGCAAGATAAGATGCTGCAAGAAGATACTTTGAATCCATCGCAAGCTCATCGTTTTTGGATCGGTAAAAATTCATGGTGGCGATATCTGCTTTTGAGTACAATGCCATCAGATAAAGGGAATAAAAGATATCTTTTGATGGGATTTCTTTACGCACCTCTTTATTGTTGAGGTCGTAATAATAATAATCTTCTTTGGGATGTTGTTTAACTTTGAGCATTAGGTAGCTGTTTAATTTGCTGATGGTTTCTGAAGGTACATCATATCCTGCCTTCTTTGACTCGTTCAGGAAGTGATACGCATACGCCGATCCCCACCAGCTTTCTTCATTCCCTCCCGGCCAGTAACTCATCGATCCATTGTATTGTTGCATCGACTGCAGTTTGCGAATGGCTGCCTGAATATTTGTGCTAATTTGCACAGTGAAACCCGGTTTGTTAGAGAGTGATTTTACCAGGTTGCTGTAATACAACTGTGGGAAGGCTGTTGAAATAGTTTGTTCAATACAGCCGTGAGGATATCCTAACAAGTAGGATAACTGGTCGCTAAATTGCACCACCGGCGACCGGCTGATTAACAGTTTAGCATTGCGTGAACCTTCAATAAAATTATTCGTCATTGAAAGATTGGTAGTGCTTCCTGCACCAATCTCACCTGCTCCGCTTATTTTTTGTAAGGATGCTGCCGGTCGAACTGTGATCTCTGTTTTGTCGGTAAACGACTCGCTGCCGTTATTTACTTTTACAGTGATGGAGCCCTCACCAATTTGTTTTTTAACGGCAACCTGAAATACTTGTCTGCTTTCCTGATTGGCTGCAATGCTAATATTTTGTTGGATGGAATTTATAACCGACAAAGGACCGGTATGATCCAACTGAATAGTCACATTTTGTGTTTTATTTGTTGTGTTGGTAACAGTAACAGGTAAAATTAGTGTATCACCCGGACTTAAAAACCGGGGCATGGAGGGACTGATTACTATAGGGTCAGCAACTTTGATATGTTTTTCATCACTGCCAAATGATTTGTCTTTGTAGGCAATCGCCATAACCCTTAAATCACCCGAGAATTGTGGAATGTCAACACTACATGTAGCCACACCGTTACCATCGGTTTTAAGAATGCCGCTCCAGTAAGAAACAAGTTTTACTCTTTTGTTAGTGAGTGGGTTAACTCTCTTCTGTAAATCATACCCATCACCTCCTGTACTCGACTTACGAAGTTTGATATCCGGAAGAACGTATGGATAAATATCGAATGCATTCACTTCAAGGGCACGTTTCTGATAAAAATAGGCATGCGCATCCGGAGTGATTGAATTTTTTAATTGCATAATGCCTTCATCAACAACCGCTACCGTAACTTCTATGTCGGATCGGGGAGATGTTTTAACTTTAATTTGTTGTTTGGTGTTAGATCGGGATTTTTCGGCGACTATTATTTCAACCGGAAGTTTATTTGACTTTTTCTCAACAAGCAAAGGAGCAAAGCCATGAGCAATAGTAACCGGAATAATTCCTTCATCTAACGGACGGAATAGTGTTGCTGTGATATATACATTCGGTAAATATTCTTCTTTTACCGGTATTTCAATAGAGGCCGATCTTTTGTCGGTTTGAATATAGAAATGTTCAAATACTTTATTGCGTTCAACAGTCACCAATAATTTTCCTGCAAAAGGTGTTTTAAATAAAATTTTTGCTTTGTCACCTGTTGCATAAATTTCTTTATCAAATTCCATATCAACGGTGCCTTCGTTGTTAACTTCGAACGAATTATTTTGAGTGTATCCCCAACCGTAAGCATAGAACTCCGATTGAACATAGGTGTTGGAACCGGGATCCTGAATCCGAACATAATACTGACCCGATTCCTGCGGTGTGAACGACAAAGCCGAGCCATCTTTTGAAATGTTCATGGTTTTATTCACCAAAACACGCTCCTCGCGTTGCGATACATATCGGTAACTTGATCCGTATGATCTTTCCATTACGGTTTCCCAAAATACTCTTATCACCTGAACTTGTGCCGCCGATGCTGCTGAAGGATTGCCTTTAGAATCAATGGCGGCCAGTGCGATTTGCATCGGTTGACGCGCATTGTTATAATATTCACTTAAAAGAACCCCGTAATATACAGGTTGTGTATTCACATCAAATTCGTTGATTCTGTTCACCGGTCTGCCGGTTTCATCAAAAACGGTAATGTAAATTCTTCCTTGCAATAATCCGGTATTCCGATACCCTTCGTTCAGTTTAAAATATTCAACCGATTTTCCATCATTGTCGGTTTTCCCCTGTCGCAAAATGGAACTGAATGAGATGTTGTCGGCTCCTGAAATATTAAAATTGTAATTGCTGAATTTTTTCGAAAACAATGTTTTCTTCCGCAGACTAAAATCCATCTCATAATTTCTCTGTGTGGCAGGTGTACCAAACAAATTCATAGCAACAGTTTCGCATTTCACCGAATCACCTATGTTGTAGTGTGATAACTCCTTTGTTACAGTTACACTAATTCTGTCGGGTATAAATTCTTCCACACTTATGTTTTTTGAAGCCAGTAGCACATCGTTGGCTGAAAACACATCAACGCTCCATGTTCCGGTAACGACAGAATTATTGAGTTGAAAATTACTTTCGGCCGCACCCTGGCTGTTCAGTATCTTTCTTAAACTCATATATTCGCGACCGTTAGGCATAAGTACTTTTATTTTGACCGGAACCAGCGCAAGATTTTCCATCGAAGAGGTTCTCACAATAACATTTAGATTTACTTTCTCACCGGGCCTGAAAATTTCTCGCTCTCCATAAACAAATGCTTCATAGCCCGCAGGATTATCGGTTTTCCCGCCAACATCAAATCGCGAATCTTCAATGCGAGAATCTGCCAGCGACATGTAATTAAAATCATCACCACTCCTCACTGTAATCATTCCCATTTTAAATCCCGGATATTTTTTATCGATTGATTTAATCACTGCCACACCTTGTCCGTCGGTTATTGATGTAGTAAGTACCTGGTTGTTGGTGCTTATCAGGGTAACTTTGGCGCCCTTTATCGGAGTGGCATCTTTGATGGAATTGGCAAACACATAAATTTCATCATTCGCTTGTCGTGCAATGAGTCCTACATCTGAAATGGAAATTAATTTGCTTGCTTTTCTCCATCTATCTTCGGTTGATGAAACACTTACCAGATAAATTCCCCTGTACTGATTTTGTTCGGTGAAGTCGAGGTTCAGTAAACTGACTCCGTTTTGTTTTGTTAAATTTTTAGTTTCATATTCCTGCTCGAGAATAACATCACCTATATTCTCAATGTTATAATCGTTATAATTCATTACTTCTGTACCCTCTTCATCCCAATAGTCGTTGTAACGGTGATAGCGCATGAAAGCAATGATGTTGTTCTCGTAAATCTTTAAAATCCGAACATTCACTTTAGGCATATTCACAATATTAATGGCCACTTTTCGTGATGAATTAGTAGACATATAAATTCCTTTGCGGGAAGCAAAGCCAATTGATGGTTCCATCTCTCCAAAAGGAACTAGTGAAGTATAGTCTTTGTCCATTGCACCACCAAATGCTCCTGTGAGCGATTTGTTAACATCCAGTTGATAGCTGTTGCCTGCCTGGAAATCACCATTGATAATAAAACCATTTCCGTTTGATTCGATCGTGAAATTTATTGAAGGCGATATTTTAATGAATTTGGAAACTTCTTTTAAAATCACCTCCTGATTGCAATATACCAGTATGGATCCGCCACCTGTCTCCAATACACCTTCAACATGCGTCACCTCCAGTTTATCCGGCGCTTTTATATCCTGTTCACCTGTTATTATTTCAGGTGTCCCCTCTTCACATGATTGACATTTTGCCCCCTTATTAATTGTGAAATTAAGTTTGCAGCCGTCAATCAAATCTTTTGGAAGTGAAGTTGATTTCATAGTTAATGTCTGTGAAATACCACTGTCGCTGATTTTGAAATCTGTCGGCTTCCCATTTAAACTGATGCTGATAAAATTTGATATAATGGTTGGGTCTATATGATAGTTAAAATTGAAGGATACATTCAACTGTACCATGGAAGGATCCTCAGGAGCCAATGACCACCATGCCATAGAGTTAGTGGTTTTAAGATAGGGGGTGTGAAATTTAAAGAGATTTGATTCCTCTTCAAGTTTCAGCCCCGTGCCTTCAAAACGAAGTATATTTTTGTTCAGCCGGGCTATATAGGCGGTTGCAGGTTTGAATTCTCCTGAAGGCGAAAACACCAGCTCTTTTGCGGAGTTCCACTTAAAAGCTCCCTTGATGGCAGGGGAAAATTCGATGTAAGCCGTCGAATCCCATAAGTTTAATACCGAATCCGGTGCCAAATCCTTATTAAATCTGAAAACTAGATTTTGGACGGTTTCAATTTCTTCACCAAAATTTTTATCCACTACAGTTACCTCATTTCGGAGTGAACACGATACCACTGTCAGACACATCACCAGTGCGCCCAAAATGAAATTAATTACACGATGCATAAGATGGAATTTATTTAAAACGTAAGGTTGCTCATTGAGCCAAAGTTAGTTTTACAAATTGGAATACAAAACTAATAAACAGATAAATTTAGTGTGCTCACTCAAAACTATTCCCTTAAACGACCAATTAAAAAAAAGACCGCTAAAAATTAGCGGTCTTTGATATGATTGTTTTTCCATTTTAGTATGCCATCGGTCTGTCGTGCCGTGGATCATAATCGCTTAAACGGGTCTTGAGTTTTTTACGCGCATTGTGAATTCTTATTTTAACCGTCCCTAATGGAACCTTCATATGTTGAGCGATTTCCTCATACTTGTATCCCTGAAATGCCATTACAAATGGAATCCTTAGGTTGCGGGAAAGTGAACTGATAGCATTCTGGATGTCCTTTAAAATCATCTTGCTGTCGCCCAAATTCGTGGTTCTTTGTGAATGAGAGTTAATATAATACTGATTTTCAGTGTCATCACTCACCACCTGACTGTTAACTTGTCTGCGGTAATTGTTGATGAAAATATTTTTCATGATGGTGTATAACCAAGCCTTTATGTTAGTTCCTTCTCTGAATTTGTCGTGGTTAGAGAATGCTTTTAACATGGTTTCCTGAGTTAAATCAGTCGCATCTTCCAGATTCCTGGTAAGTTTTAAAGCAAAGTTTCTAAGTGGTTTGTATAAATCCTTTACTCTGTGGTTAAATTCTATCTGTGTCATTTCGATGTGGTTTTAAAGTTAATCTTTAAGTTTTTCTCCATTTTTTCAATGGCCTTTCTCAATTTTCTACCGCAAAGGTAGAAGGGGTTAATGAACTTTAGATGAAATCTAAATAAGGATGCAAGGCATTGATATTTAAGTGATTGCAATGTGGGAAAAAACTGCTTTTCCTTATTTAATCCCTACTTAACAAGCAACCGATCTCAAACTGTTGCTTTCATGCCCCAAAAACTGATGAACCGATGGAAGTTGACCGGAGTTTATTTCGGGAAATCCCGGGAATAATGAGTGCATTCGCTCCAATGGATGTTGTTGATTGTAATGGTTAAAAGGAATCGAATGCATATTTAGTAATGATTTCACCTCTTGCGCCTTTTGATTTCTGAATTGTATTGAGTGATAAAGTTTCGTTTCGTTTCCGGTGAGCAATGGATCGGAAATTACTTCATTAACACTCAATACTCGTGCCAGAGAAGGAATGATTCGTTCGTAATGATTGTTAACTATGAGAAGATTGGAGCCTTTGTTTTGAAGCTGATTCCTTAATACGGAAATTTTATTAATGAGTTGATTTGCAGCCAACTCGTGTTTATCAGAATCCGGATAGACTGCAATTTCTCTGGGGTCAAAACAAAAAACCGGAATTAATTCGGAACACACACCCAAGGCATTGTGCAAGGCAGGGTTGCCGTGTATCGACAAATGGTTGCGGAACCAAAACAAGACTCTGTTGCCGGTTTTCATGATGGTCAAACAAAAGAAATTTGTGAATTGTTTGAATTTTCGTGATGAAGGTACAAAAAAATTTGAATTAAGAAAAGAAAGAGATTTTTCTTTAAGTAGTCCTATTATATTAAGTATCAGTCTGACTTCTTTCGCCAGATTAAAAACCAGCCAATTAGAAAAATGATAAGCAATGAAAAGAATAAGTTGGTAGCAAGTAAGAAATAATCCTGACTATCCAAACTGCCTCTTTTTAAATAGAGTAAACCGGCTGATAGCAGGGTTCCGAAAATAACGGAAACAGTAATTATAAAAGCTCTCCTTTTAGGGTCCATGTTTACAGTATTGAATTCTGAGGCAAAAGTACAGAATAATACTGAGAGGATTTTAAATTATAACTCGTTAAGCACCATTATTAATGAGGTTGTTATCTATCGCAAGTCGTTTAACAATCAATCAACCATCAAATTACAACCTCTTAGTTCACTGTTATCTGACCTGCCAAGAACTTCAAATTCTTTACCCTTTACAATTCTTCCCAGGTCTTGAGTGGAAATAAAGGCGCACGAATGAATATTGGCTAAATCAATCACGTGAATTGCTCCGGTTTGACTATCGGGAAGAATTTGAAACGGATCATGTAAATCATGAATTTTTATCTGCATCCAGGGTGGGCTTTGAAAAATTCCTCTTCCTTTCGAATATGCTTGCGATAACAATTCTGTCATTCCGTATTCCGAATGAATTAAAGGTATTCCCGATTTTGCCGATAATAACTCATGCAGTTCCGCCTTCACCATTTCTCTTCTTTTTCCTTTCATTCCTCCTGTTTCAAGTAAAGTTGTATTGGAAAGTTGCTGTGGGAATTTTTCAAAAAAATCAAGTAGTGCATATGTAACTCCCACTAAAAAAATCCGTTCTCCCTTTTGCTGAAGTGTTTGTAATTTCTGATTTAAATCATCGTGATTGTGCAAATAAAATCCGCTGTCGGGATGATTGCCTGCCTTAATCAATTTCTCCATCATGTAAACCAACGACGATCCTTCTCTTTCGAGATAGGAGGGAAGCAGCGCCAGAAAGCAATATTGGTCAGGGTTTCCGTAAAATAGTTCAAATGCTTTGATTAAACTTTCATCATAGATGTTTATATCAGGAACATAATGTTTGCTGTTCACCTGGCCGGTAGTGCCACTGCTTGAAAAATAAAATGCAGGTGGGTTTTCTTGATCTGTTACCTCATGAGTCTTGAAAAAAGTAAGCGGTAAACAGGGTATTTGCTGATAGGTTTTTATTTCGTTGGTGTCGACTTTCAAAAAATTAATAAAATCGCGGAACACAGCGACCTCCTTCGACTGGTACCTGAAAAGTTCCATGGCCAGTTGTTCGAATTCAACTTCATTTGAAATATGAAGTGCCCTGTTCAGGAATTCCGAAGGGTTAAATGAATTCAAGTGATTTAGTTGGTTTTTGTAAATTAAGTTTTGATTTGTTCAAAAATGAAACAATATTTTTTGAATTTGTGTTTGGCTGTAGATGTTTCATTTAATTTTAAAACGATACATTTACTCCAACTCTAAAAAGTATTTAAATTTTTGTTGCTTCATTTTTAACATCATCTGCATTGTAATGAAGTCCCCTGTTTTCTTTTCTGACCATAGCCATTTTTACAATCAGGTAAGCAACATTAATAAGGTTTCGTAATTCCATCAATGGTACCGATACAATTGTTTTTTGATAGAGCGATTCTGTCTCCGCATAAATTATCTCCAACCGATCGAAGGCTCTTTTTAATCGTATGTTTGTTCGCACAATGCCAACATAATTACTCATCACTGTTTGAAGTTCATTGAGGTTGTGAGTAATTAATACCATCTCATCCGGTTGTTGTGTACCTTCTGCATTCCATTCGGGAATGTCATTTCTGAATTTTATTTTTTTTACTGCTTCAATACAATGTACAAAAGCGCAATGTGCATAAACTGCTGCTTCCAGCAAAGAATTTGAAGCAAGTCTATTGGCTCCATGCAAACCGGTTGAAGAGCACTCTCCGGCAGCATAAAGATTTTGGATACTGGTTCGTGCCCACATATCCACTACCACACCGCCACATAAATAGTGTGCCGCAGGTACTACCGGAATCATGTTTTTTTGAAAATCAATTCCTATCGATAAACACTTTTTGTGGATGTTGGGAAAATGGTTGATGAATGCTTCAGAATTCAAATGTCTGCAATCGAGATACACAAAGTCATCACCCCTTACCTTCATTTCATTATCAATGGCGCGGGCAACAATATCACGGGGAGCTAACGATAATCTGTCATCATACCTGTGCATAAACTCTGCACCATCTTTCGTTTTTAAAATTCCTCCAAAGCCTCTAACTGCTTCCGAAATTAAAAAGCTCGGCCGTTCACCCGGATGGTAAAGTGCGGTTGGATGAAATTGAATAAATTCCATTCCATTCACTTTTCCCTTTGCTCTGTATACCATCGCAATTCCATCACCGGTTGCAATTTTTGGGTTGGTAGTGTTGGAGTAAACATTTCCTGCACCTCCTGTTGCCATGAGGGTAATTTTAGAGAGCACCGTTTCGATAGTACCCGATTTTAAATTCAAAACATACATTCCGTAACAGGTAATGTCATTTGAATCTTTAGTGACCTTCTCACCCAAATGATGTTGTGTGATAAGATCAATAGCAAAAAAGTGGGTGAATAGTTCAATGTTGGGATGCGCATGAATTTGTTGCAACAGTTTGCGCTCAATTTCAAGGCCGGTAATATCTTTAAAGTGTAGAATGCGCGATTCTGAATGCCCACCTTCTTTGGCAAGATCAAAATCCCCAGAGGGCATTCTGTCAAAACTAGCTCCCCATTCAATAATATCCTTTATTCTTTCCGGACCTTCTTTTATAACCATCCTCACCACTGCTTCATCACATAATCCATCCCCGGCAATCAGCGTATCCTGAACATGTTTTTCAAAACTGTCATCCGGATCAATTACGGCCGCAATGCCTCCCTGGGCATATTTAGTGTTCGATTCGTCCTCATCGGCTTTTGTGATAATCATCACGGTTCCGTGTTCCGCAGCCTTTAAAGCAAAATTCAGCCCGGCAATCCCCGATCCCACCACCAAAAAATCAACTTTTTTCTGAGCCATATTTATTGCGCTACTCACTTATAAAGAATTAACTTTGTACAGTTCAATTATTTCTTCACAAAGTTAACCAACCTATCCTCATGCGACAACTAATAATTGCAATCATAATTGCAGTACTTGCAGTCGTTTTTGCCTTGCAAAACTCTGATCCTGTTGTTGTTAGATTATTTTATTGGGAATTGGGCAATGCCAGTATGGCACTCGTTCTGCTTTTTACTTTTATCATTGGCATTATCACAGGTCTTTTAATGATGGTGACCGGCATCTATAAACGAAATCATATTATCAGTTCACAGAAAAAAAGAATCAGTGAATTAGAAAGCCGGCTTTCTATCATCAAAAAGTAACCAACCGGCTCCTCAGTTGTTATAGCCGTTGCAAGTTTGTTGTGTTTCTGTTAATGATTTCAATTTATTGAATTTTAAAATTAATTAACTTTAAAGTATGAATAGCCCCATTAATGTGTACGCCGAATCCACTCCCAATCCTTCGGCAATGAAATTTGTTTGTGATGTGATGCTGCTCGAAGATGGAGTAGTGGAATATGCGAATCCTGCAGAAGCTGTTGCCTGCCCTTTAGCAACGCAACTGTTTGCTTTTTCAGGTGTAAAAGGTGTTTTTATCACTTCTAATTTTATAACCATTACCAAACAAAGTGATATCGACTGGTTTGAAATTACCAACATCCTCAGAGAATTTATACGAGGTTATTTGATGTCGGGTGAAAAATTATTTACCGCCAATCCATTTAAAATTCCATCGGAAGAAAAGCCTGCCACAACTACAGTTTCTGTCGCTAATAATCAGGATCAGTCAGATATAGAATCCAAAATAATTCAAATGTTGGATGAATTTGTGAAACCTGCTGTTGAACAGGATGGTGGAGCAATTCATTTTCGCTCTTTCAACGAGGGTATCGTAACTGTAGCCCTGAAAGGCTCCTGCAGCGGATGCCCATCCTCTACACTCACACTCAAATCAGGCATCGAAAATCTGCTCAAAAGTATGATCCCCGAAGTAACGGAGGTGGTTGCTGAAGCGGAATGATTTTAGTTTTCTAGTTTTTTAGTAGGTGAGTGTGTGGCAAGGGTCATCCCATCGCCAAACTCAATGCGAGCAAGGTAAACAGGGCGGCACTAATTACTTGACTCGCTGGCGAACGCCGCGTATGTCAACCCGTGAGCCCTTGTGCGAACGGGAAACTCGCTGGCGAACGCCGCGTATGTCATCCCGTGAGCCCTTGTGCGAACGGGAACTCGCTGGCGAACGCCGCGTATGTCATCCCGTGAGCCGTTGTGCGAACGGGAAACAATCACTAAAAACTAATCACTAAAAACTAATTTGCACTCCCACATTAAAATGTTGCCACCATTTTGTTTCGTTCAAAGTGCCCGTAAGCCTTGTAAACACAGGCTTTTCCGTTTATTTCTCTTCATTTAATAAAGACTTCATTTTTTCGTTTAAGAAGGAAGTTTCCGACATTTGATTTTTCTTTTATCTTTGTTCTCCTGTAAAAAAGTAACATTAAGTAACAAGTTCAACCTATTTGAAATTTTATGAGTCACCGCGCTCCATTTAAAAATTACATTAAATCCTTGTTTCTGCTTCCGCTATTTTGCTTTCTCGGCTCCGGCAGCTTTGGGCAAAAGGCTTGGACATTACAGGAGTGCATTGAATATGCATTAGACAATAATATTACTATCAAACAATCAGAAATATCAACTGAAATTGCTGATGTGAATTTTACGCAGAGTAAGCTGGCATTGCTCCCTACTGTAAATGGAAGTTCTTCTTACTCTTATAACTTTGGCCGTTCCATTGATCCCTACACTTATAACTTTACTGATCAGGAAATTCAATCTGGAAATTTTTCACTTAATGGAAACCTGAATGTGTTCAACGGATTTCAATTACAACATGCACTTTCACAAAGTAAGTATGAGTACATGGCCGGAAGAGAAAATTTATCTAAAATAAAAAATGATATTGCGCTCAATGTAGCTGCTGCTTATTTGCAGGTTCTATACGGTCGTGAAACAATTAAAGCCGCTAATGAACGTCTTGAATCGGCGCAGCAAACTCAGTCGCGCACAAGTATTATGGTGAATGCAGGCAGTATGGCTCAAGGTAATTTGCTCGATTCGGAGGCCGCGCTTGCTGCCGAAGAACTGAATGTGATCAATTCAGAGAATCAGTTGCAAAGTGACATGATTAGCCTGACTCAACTGTTGGAACTTAGATCAACGGACGGTTTTTCTGTTGTGGATCCAACTTATGAATTGCCCGATCAATCATCCATGGTGCTCACACCGGATCAGATTTATGCTACTTCCTTACAGGTACTTCCCGAGTTCAGAGCATCTGAATTCAATTTAAAAAGCGCCGAAAAAGGATTGTCGTATGCCAAAGGTGGTCGTTACCCGCGCTTAAGTATGTTTGGTTCTATGTCGACCGGTTATTCCAATTACACCCGTCGTCTCACAGGTGATTTGGTTCCCTTTAATGATCAGCTAAGTGAAAATTATAATGAAGTAATTGGAGTGAGTTTATCGATTCCTATTTTTAACAGCTGGGCTACTGAGTCGAATATACAAAGGTCTAAATTAAATCTCGAAAACGTAAAGTACAGCGATCAGTTGACCAAGAATCAGGTATATAAAAGTATCGTGCAGGCTCATGCCGATGCTAATGCTGCTTTAAAAAGATTTGGAGCAACCGAAAAAGCATCTATTGCTAATAAGGAAGCCGCTGTGTATGCCCAGAAAAAATACGATGTGGGAATGCTGAGTTCCATTGAATTTTTGAATGTGCGTAACAATACCTCCAAAGCAGAATCTGATTTTTTACAGGCTAAATACGATCTTATTTTCAGGATAAAAGTTCTTGATTTTTATATGGGCAAACCACTGAGTTTTTAAAAACCGAATACTGTTGACAACGCAAGCAACTCAGGCAATTGGATTGTTTTCTATTACTTTATATTTGTTCATCAGGCTATTATTAGCAGTTTTTGAGGAATTATTGCCAATAATTCCTGTTAAAGCGACGATTCTTATTAATTTTAACCTCGAATTTTAAATTCTAAAATTGCAAAGCATTTAATTATGGCAAAAAAAAATAATCTGATCAGGTATTTACTCATAGGAGGAGGTTTACTCCTGGTTTTCCTGGTTGTGGGTCGTAAGGCAGGTTGGATTGGTGAAGATGATAATATAAAGGTGACAGCTGAAAAAGTATCTACTGAAACCATCACCGAAACTGTTTCTGCCAGTGGCAAGGTGCAGCCTGAAGTGGAAGTAAAATTAGCCGCTGATGTTTCAGGAGAGGTTGTTGAATTGTATGTGAAGGAGGGCGATCTAGTGACCAAAGGAACGCTACTCGCAAAAATCAACCCAGAAATTTATGTCTCCGCTCTCGATCGTGTTGCTGCATCTGTTAGCAGTTCAAAAGCCAATCTTGAAAGTGCAAAGGCCCGCCTCACTCAGTCGGAGTCCCAATTTCGTAATTCTGAACTTACCTACAACCGCAATAAAAAATTGTTTGATGAGGGTGTAATTTCATCCTCTGATTTTGAATCGGTTAGGTCGGCTTATGAAGTGGCAAAAGGTGATGTGGAGGCTGCTCGCCAGAGTGTTTCAGCTTCCTCATTCGGAGTTCAAAGTGCCGAAGCTTCCTTGAAAGAGTCAAAAGAAAATCTGAACAAGACCTCTATTTTTGCCCCTGTTGATGGAACTATTTCTAAATTAAGTGTGGAAAAAGGAGAGCGTGTAGTTGGAACCGAAATGATGGCAGGTACCGAAGTGATTCGTTTGGCAAATTTGAATGAAATGGAAGTGAATGTGGATGTCAGCGAAAGTGATATCATCCGTGTAAACGTAGGCGACACCGCTATTGTGGATATTGATGCCTACCTTAACAGAACTTTCACAGGGGTGGTAACTGAAATTGCTAATTCAGCCAATTCTGAATCTGGAATGAGTACCGATCAGGTGACGAATTTTACCGTTAAAGTCAGAATTATTCGCGATTCTTATAAAGATTTGATCCCTGCCGACAAGCCCACTTTTTCTCCTTTCCGCCCGGGAATGTCGGCTACTGTAGAAATTCAAACCCGCAAAGTTTATAATGTGACCTCTGTTCCAATTCAAGCGGTTACTACCAGAGACACCACTACGCGAATTTCCTCAAAAGCCGTTTCACGTCCCGATGAAGAAGAAGAGCCTGCTAAGGGCGAAGAAGCTAAACAAACTGTGACAGAACGAAAAGCAGCTATTCAGGAGTGCGTTTTTGTTTTGAAAGATGGCGAAGTGTCTATCCGACCCGTGAAAACCGGCATCCAAGATAACATGCACATTCAAATTTTGGAAGGTCTTAATTCCGGGGATGAAGTAATCACCGGACCTTATAATGCCATTTCACGTTTGTTGAAAGAAGGAGATAAAGTGAAAGTGGTGACCAAAGAAGAGCTCTTTACCAAAGAAAAAAAGTAGTTTTTCATGGCTTTGATTCTCAACATTGAAACGGCTACCGACATATGTTCAGTGGCTCTTGCTCAAGATGGCGAGGTGTTGAGTTTGCAGGAAAGCAGAGAGGCTAAAAGTCATGCCGGTATTCTCACTACGCTGATTTTCAGATGCTTTGATGCAGCAAAATTTCAACTTTCCGATATGGATGCCGTTGCCGTCAGCAAAGGACCCGGTTCTTTTACAGGATTGCGAATTGGGGTGGCCACCGCAAAAGGACTCTGTTATTCCTTAGACAAACCACTCATTTCGGTGAATACTCTGCAGTCGATGGCCGCAGCTTTTATGTTGAAAAACCCAGCAGCAAAAGAAGTTACCCTTTGCCCCATGATTGATGCCCGAAGGATGGAAGTTTATATGGCCCTTTTTAATACCAACCTTGAATTTACACGTGAAACATCAGCCACAGTTTTGGATGCTGAGGTGTTAAATTCTTTAATAAATCGGCATAATATTGCCTTTTTTGGAGATGGAATGGATAAATGTCGCAGACTGGTGGGCAACAACAATTATGTTTCCTACCACGATCAAGTGCTTCCCACTGCTCTCGGAATGGTTGGTTTTAGTGAGAATTCTTACAAAACCGAGAAATATGAATCGGTAGCCTATTTTGAACCTTATTATTTGAAAGATTTTTTCACCACCGCGCAACCCCTAAAGCCTCCCATACGTCCCTAATTTACAAGTGTTTCATGGATATAACCTGTTCAGCAGGTATATTTTCCCGATCAGCAAAAAATACTTGGCATTTCTTGAATTACCCTATTAATTTGTGGCAAATCCGCCATTCCGGAGGTTTCAAGGGATAAAATCATACTTAAGTATTAGAACCTAAGTAAATAAGTGTAGGAAAAAGGCAAAAATTGCCGTATATTTGTTAGCGTGGAATAGTGTAAATCTTACAATATGAGAAAAGTAATACTTTCGGTTGCTATTTGTTCAATGAGTCTACCCGGATTCGCCCAGTTAACCGCAAACAATACCCTAACTCCAGCGCAGTTGGTGAACAATATTTTGTTGGGTTCCGGCGTTACCGCCACCAATATTACTTACACCGGAGCTGCAGTTTCAAGATCTTCATTCACTTGCGCAGGGGCTTGTAACCTGGGAGTTTCCAATGGGGTTTTTCTGAGTAGTGGAGAAGCAATAGGAACTTTGTCGCCGGCAAGTTTTTTTAAGTCTACGGGTTTAGGTGGTGCCGGAGATGCGCAATTGAATGCTATCGTTGCCCCACAACTTACTCAGGATGCCACAATTCTTGAGTTCGATTTTACAGTTGCATCCGATTCCGTTAAATTTGAATATGTGTTTGGGTCCGAAGAATATAATGATTATGTTAATACTAGTTTCAATGATGTTTTTGCTTTTTTTATAAGTGGTCCGGGCATCGTTGGCTCTCAAAATATAGCCCTCATTCCAGGTACTACAACCCCGGTTTCTATTAACACAGTGAACAACGGTGGTCCCTTTGGCGGAGCTTCCTCCGGTCCTTGTACCAATTGTGCATATTACGATGATAACATTGGTGGCACTTCGGTTTTTATGGATGGATTTACAACAGTACTCACAGCAAAGGCTGCAGTTCAGCCTTGCCAAACGTACCACATTAAATTAGCTATTGCTGATGTTTCAGATGGTGCCTTCGATTCAGGGGTATTTTTAAAAGGAGGAAGCTTCACTACCCTCGGACAAATTTCACTCTTTGCAAATGGTATTTCACAATCAAACAATGCAACTGTTTATGGGTGCACGGGCTCTAGTGTACAACTTTGTCTCAACCCATCTCAAAATTATAACTGGAGTAACGGGGAGAGTACCCAATGTATTACTGTTGATGAGGCTAATCTTGCACTTGGTGGTAATTATTCTGCTGCTGTTATAGGTACTGGAGGTTGTTTCTCATTCACAACAACAGTGAATGTTCAGTTCATTACTCCTTCAGCAACAATTACTCCATCAGGCCCAACAGCATTGTGTCCCGGTAGTAACGTTACACTTACCGCCAATGCGGGGAATACTTATTTGTGGAATACAGGAGCAACTACTCAAGCAATTAACGTTTCAACGGCAGGTAGTTATACAGTAACTGTTTCTAATGGCCCAAGCTGTTCTGCAGTTTCTGCACCTATAGCAGTGACTGTCGGAGCTGCAGCAGCTCAAATCAATGGTGTTCTAAGTTTATGCAACGGATCCAATACAACTCTTACTGCTAATGTAGGACAATCGTACCTGTGGAATACAGGTGCCGTTTCTCAAACAATCAACGTAGCAGTTGCCGGTAACTATACGGTCACCGTTACTCAGGCAGGTGCTTGTACCGCAACTGCCACTGCAAATGTTCAGGTGAATGCAAATCCTGTTCCTTCTATCACAGGTACTTTAGCTTTTTGTCAGGGTTCTAACACATCTATAAATGCAGGCCCCGGTTTTGCATCATATCTCTGGAACACAGGAGCAGCAACTGCCAATGTGAGTGTAACTACCGGCGGCACATACACGGTCACCGTTACTAACGCTTCAGGTTGTTCTGCAAGTACTTCTGCTGTGGTAGTAGCAAATCCATTACCTGTTCCGGTAATTGCCGGAGTTACTTCCTTTTGTACAGGAGGAAACACTACTCTTAATGCAGGAGGCGGTTATACCGGATATTTATGGAATACAGGTGCCGTAACACAAAATATTAACATTACAACCGGTGGCAATTATACTGTCACTGTTACCAATGCCAATTCATGTACCGCTCTTGCTAATGTTTTGGTCACCGTAATTGCATTACCAATACCAAATATCACCGGCACCTTTGCCTTTTGTCAGGGAAGTAACACCACTATTAATGCAGGAGCAGGATATTCATCGTATCTCTGGAGTAATGGTGCCACCACTCAGAATATCACCGTTGCAAACGGAAACACATATACCGTGACCGTTACCAATGCCGGTGGTTGTACCAATACCGATTCTCAAATTATTACTGTGAATCCAAACCCGGCACCCTCTATTACCGGTGTTACCTCCATTTGTCAGGGCACCAATACTATTCTGAATGCCGGCGCAGGATATTCTTCCTATCAATGGTCTACCGGAGGAGCTGGAGTGAATCTTACTGTGAACACATCCGGCACATATGCGGTAACCGTTACGGATGCGAATTCCTGCACAGGTACCACCTCCACAAATGTTACAGTTAATGCGTTACCTGTCCCTGCCATCAGCGGAACACTTGCTTTTTGTTCAGGTGCAAATTCAAACCTGAATGCCGGTCCGGGTTTCTCCTCTTATCTTTGGAATACCGGAGCCACAAGTCAGGTTCTGAATGTAACTACTCCGGGGAATTATGTGGTCACAGTAACAAATCCAAGCGGATGTTCTGCATCCACTAATGCTGTTGTCACTGTCAACGCACTTCCTGTTCCAAACATTACCGGACCAACCGCGTTTTGTCAGGGAACAAATACTACTCTGAATGCAGGATTTTTTGCCGGTTACCTTTGGAGTAATGGAGCCACAACACCAACAATTACAGTTGCAAATGCTAACACATTCACTGTTACAGTTACCAATGCCAATGGTTGCACCGGTTCAGATGCACAAGCGGTCACGGTGAACCCGAATCCGGTTCCTGTTATGGCAGGTAATAGCGTATGTCAGGGTCAAACTTCTGCATTCACTCCCGGTCCCGGTTATTCATCTTACTTATGGTCGAATGGTTCCACTGCATCAACAATCAATGTGGGTGCCGCAGGTCCTTATACAGTTACTATTACTGATGCCTTCGGATGCTTGGGTAGTACATCTGCAAGTCTGGTGGTGAATCCAATCCCATCGCCTGCAATCTCGGGCACCACTGCTTTTTGTCAGGGTCAGAATAGTAATTTGAATGCAGGCGGGGGGTTCTCCTCTTACCTGTGGAATACCGGAGCTACAACACAAGCACTCAATGTAACTACAGCAGGAAATTATATAGTAACCGTTTCTAACGCTTTTGGCTGTACGTCATCGACAAATACTCTGGTAACAGTAAATCCATTACCTGCACCTGCTATTTCGGGGCCGACTGCAATTTGTATAGGTAACAGTGCCACATTAAATGCAGGCGGTGGTTTTGCAAATTATTTATGGAGTAATGGATCCACTACGCAAACTATTAACGTTTCTAATTCAGGAAGCTTCACCGTAACCGTTACTTCCAATGCAGGTTGTGTGGGTTCGGCATCTTCATCTGTTGTTGTAAATTCACTTCCAACTCCTGCAATCATTGGTGTAACTACTATCTGTCAGGGAGCACTTACTACACTCGATGCGGGTAGCGGTTATTCTTCTTATCTGTGGAGCAACGGAGCAACTACTCAAACAATTAATACAGGTCTTGCAGGATCATTAACAGTAACTGTGACAGACATCAACGGTTGTTCATCACCTGCATCTGCCAACATTAATGTAAATCCTTTACCAACCCCTGTTATTACCGGTGTCAATGCATTTTGCCAGGGTGAAACAGGATCATTGGATGCAGGCGTAGGTTTTGTATCTTATTTGTGGAACACGGGAGCTACATCAAGAAGTATCGGTGTATCTACAGGTGGTAATTACACTGTTACCGTTTCTGCTATCACCGGTTGTCAAGGTATAGATAATGAATTGGTAATAGTGAATCAAAATCCGACTCCTGCAATTTTGGGCGGAACCGGAATTTGTCAAGGCACGTCAACAACCCTTAACGTTCCGGGAGTATATGCTACTTATTTATGGAACACAGGAGCTACAACACAAAATATTTCAGTTAGCACAGCAGGCAATTATTCAGTCACCGTTACTTCTGCTTTCGGTTGCTCCGGATCGAATTCTACCAGTATGGTGATTAATCCGTTGCCAACACCTGCAATCACCGGAATAACTGCTATTTGTCAGGGTACCACCACATCATTTAATGCGGGCTCAGGATACAGTTCTTACCTCTGGTCAAACGGTTCAACTACCCAAACCATTAATCCGGGTGTAGCCGGAA
>Ga0105046_10004058_pt1 | contig 23288 bp, 16 predicted proteins | sample MAT03_FD_78385 | JGI IMG/M metagenome (GOLD analysis project Ga0105046, IMG submission 78385) | Freshwater microbial communities from Lake Fryxell liftoff mats and glacier meltwater in Antarctica - MAT-03 (megahit assembly) | ecosystem: Environmental > Aquatic > Freshwater > Ice > Liftoff...
CAGTCTGTATCGCTGGTACTCCGGAACGGCGGCAGAAAAGGAACTTCTCTCGGCATGGCCTCTGCGGCGAAATGCAGGCTGGCTGAAGCATGTGAATTCACCACATTCCGAGGCCGAACTCGCAGCCATCCGCCGCAGTGTCAATCGCGGCTCTCCGTTTGGAGACGAAACATGGGCGACCACAGCCACCAAAAAACTCGGCCTTGAAATCACAACCCGCCCACAAGGAAGACCAAAATTAAAATAAACGGTTCGTGAAACCTTTTTGGCTCAGAATTAGGTGGTATCTCTTTGTCGGCCGGTTTCGACCATGCTCAAAAAAAGCCTGATCAAAAGGCTGACCTCATGAATGAAGATTTCTGGCTGGAACAACAATGTGAATATAATGAACGTGAGATCCACGACCGAAAGTTCGACGGGAATCTGCAAAAGAAGCGATGCGGGCTGGTGACGGATCGTTTTGACGTCGAATTTTGAAGAAATCCGTTCCGCTCCGCTGGCTCGGGTCAAACGAAGACAGCGGCGACCCTCCGAATAAAATCCAGTACTTGAATTGGCCCGTGTTTCATCTGTAAAGTATGCCGATAAACCGCCTTTTTTGTAGGAGTATGGAATGATTTCAGAAAAGACCGCCGATGTGGCTCAACGCGCCACGGCTATTTACGAAGAGAAACTGAGAAGCCATTTAGAATCCAGAAGTCTGCATGCGTTTGTGGCAATCGAACCGGACTCGGGCGACTATTTCTTGGGTCAAACATTGAGCGAAGCCATGCAGGCATCCAGGAAAGCGCATCCAGATCGGCTGACATTCGGAATGCGAGTGGGTCATACAACTGCTGTCCACATTGGAGGTCTGAATTCGTGAAGGGAATTGTGGACGAATTTGGACGTGCTTTAGTGACCGTTAAAATTCGGTCAAATGAAAATGGAAAATCGATCGAGATTCTTGCCTGGGTCGATACTGCCTTCAACGGCGAATTGCTGATGCCTGCTCCGATGATCGATGCCGCCGGACTGGGGCAAAGTGGGGGGATTCGGGCTTGACTTGCGGACGGGAGCGAAGTGACGCTTGAATCTTTTGGGTACGAACTTGACTGGTTTGGAAACTCAAAGTGGATTGAGGTCATTGCCAATGATGGAGAAATGCCGCTGCTGGGGATTGGTCTCCTGATCGGTCGCAAGTTGACCGTTGACTTCGCGAGAATGACAGTTGTGATCGAGTAGAACACTGATAGTTGTCATGTCGCGTGAAGCGGCTGGCGATCAAGCTGCCAATGGCGTGATAAGGGCAGGCAGATCATTGATTCCGAAGTGAGTTTGTCCCGTTTCTTTTTTCCTTTGCTTGAGCGAAAAAGGTGACAGAAAATCGGCTGTCAAACGCCTTGCTCCCATTCCTCAACAAGAAGCCCCGAGACACGTCCGAACTCGGCAACATTGTGAGTCGCCAGAGTCATTCCATTGGCGCGGGCGATGGCGGCAATCTGGCAATGCTCCAAAGAATTGATCAGCAGTCAAATCCATGCCGTCCAGATCCTCATGCGGTGTTTCCGTCACGCCATCCACGACCAGAAAAATGGGCACGTGAGACTGGATTGGCAAGAGGCGACTGGATGGTGGAAGTAAATGGAAAACCTGCGAAAGCGTTGATAAAGGGACCATTTGAATCAATGATCGACGCCCGATTAAGCACCAGCGTTTACCTCGCGAAAGCGCGGGGCGTTGCTCACGCGGTTAAATAATGAAACTTTTGCATAGGGGCTTAGATGAATCTGCGGTCAAGATAACTCGTGCTCCAAGCAACCAACCAATTCTGGATAGTCGAACTGAAATCCATGATCCTGCAATTTCTTTGGGATCACGCGTGTGCTCGACAGCAGTAAGTCATTCGCCATTTCACCTAATGCTAGCTTCGCGACAAATGCGGGCAGAGGAAAAATTGTTGGGCGATGCAATGCCCGGCCGACGCCTTTTGTGAAATCGTAATTGGTCATCGGGTTTGGACTCACACCGTTGACGGCACCTTTCAAAGCTTCGTTCTCAACACAGAACGAAATGATCCGAACAAGATCGTGCAGTCCAATCCAGCTCCAGTATTGTTTGCCCGATCCGATGATGCCACCTGCTCCAAGTTTGAACGGCAGCAACATCTTCGCAAGTGCGCCACCTTTGGGGCTGAGTACAACGCCGATACGAACGTTCACGACTCGCAATCCCAGGTCCGATGCCGCATGAGCTTCGTGCTCCCACTCTCGACAGACGTCAGCCAGAAAGCCCGTTCCTGCCGAAGCGTCTTCATCCAGGATGACTTCGCCTCGTTCGCCGTAGTAGCCGATCGCAGAAGCACAGACCAATGTCCTGGGACGCTGTTGCACTGCCGCGATTGACTTCACAAGGTTCCGAGTCCCCTCGACGCGGCTGCGGCGAATGCGATCCTTTAACGCTGCCGTCCATCGACCGGCCGCGATGTTTTCACCGGCAAGATGAACAATCGTATCAACACCTTCGAGCTGTGCTGGATTTTTTAAACCAGTAGCGGAATCCCAAAGAATACTATCGCTGGAGGATGCTTTTCGCGTGATGCTTAGGGTCTTGTGTCCTGCCTCACGCAGCTTCGCCCCCAACGCAGTCCCCACCATTCCCGATGCGCCGGTTATCGCCACTGTTTGATTTGCGGTTGTCATGTTGAGCTTTCTGAACTTAAATCGATTGAAGCCGTTCACGAATCGTAGGAGATTTCTCCGAAACCTGCACACAAGTCATTTCATCGGTCTAAACATGCGGCAATTGATGTCGCTAGATATTTTCAGTCCATCAGTTTCACGTGCCGATTTCGGAGAAATCGGCCTACTGCTAAGACGGTCGATATACTATAGATTCTGGAATGCGAATGACGACTGCGTCAAACTCTGGAATTGAACGAGAAAGCAGTCGCATTTATCGTGTTTCTGCCGGGAAAACGCCCGAAAGTCGGACTTTCGATTGCTGCATTCAGCGGAATGCGTACGATTTTCTACGGCACATCTGTGTTTCATTCAGAAATTCGAGCAAATACCGCATTCAGAAGTCGCATGTGCTCCCACCGAATTCCCACCTCAATCTTCACAACAATCGTTCGCTATGAACACTCTATTTACAAAATCACTTCGCGATTCGTTGCAGGCAGGCATCATTGCTGCAGTCGTCGTTCTGCTTGCAGTATCAGCTCCAGCCGTAGTGGCCGGCGATGCAGAGGATTTCTTCGAGCAGCGAATTCGACCTCTGCTGCTCGATAGATGTATCGAATGCCACGGTCCGACGAAGCAGGAAAACGGAGTACGACTGGATCGACGAAAGGATGTGCTTGAAGGCAAAGCCGGTGAAATATCTCTCATCAATACGGCCGCTCCAGACGAAAGCCGATTGTTGAAGGTGCTGCACCACGCTGAAGATGACACGCAGATGCCGCCTTCCGGTAAACTCGGTGATGAACAAATCCAGTTCGTCCAACAGTGGATTGCCAGCGGTGCTGTGTGGCCGGAATCGTCAGATCTGGAAGGTGAAGCGAAACGTCGCTCCGAACGATGGCGCGAACATTGGGCCTTCCAGCTTCCAATCATGCCAGACCTGTCAAAGGTCTCAAACGCAGAATCACCAATCGATTTTTTCGTGAAGGCAAAACTCGCGACCAGAAACCTGAAAATGTCATCGGCCGCATCGCCTCGAATCCTAACGCGACGGCTGTCATTCGCATTGGTCGGTTTGCCTCCTGAGTCAAGCGATATCGGGGCCGCTGAGGCGTCCGCAGCAAACGGCACATTCGCAGTATGGAAAGCAGACTACATCGAACGCCTGCTCGCTTCGCCGCATTTCGGTGAGCGATGGGGACGCTACTGGCTGGACATCTCTCGCTACGCAGACACGAAGGGATATGTATTCACGGAAGACCGTGAATATCCGGATGCATGGCGATTTCGCGAATGGGTGATCAAATCTATCAATAGCGACATGCCGTATGATGAATTTCTAAAGCGACAGTTGTCCGCAGATCGAATGCCGGGGTCGGATGATCCGAGCCAATTGGCGGCCATGGGGTATCTCACGCTGGGCCGCCGGTTTTTGAACAACTCGCACGATATCATTGATGACCGCATTGACGTAGTGAGTCGCGGACTACTTGGGCTGACAGTCGCTTGTGCCCGCTGTCATGATCATAAATTCGATCCGATCCCAACGGCAGATTACTACTCACTGTACGGTGTCTTCGCTTCATCAGACGAGCCAAAGAACGAACCTTCGACGTTGCGACTCGTGGATCGCGCACAGCCTGTTGAGCCGGTCATCTTTCAACGCGGCAGCCCCGGAAATCCCGGCGACAAGGTGTCACGCCGCTTTCTGACAGCGATCTCAGCGCCGGATGCAGCGCCGTTTTCTGACGGCAGCGGCAGGTTGGAACTGGCGAACGCCATCGCGAATCGAAACAACCCGCTGACCGGGCGAGTTGCAGTCAACCGAGTTTGGTTGCATTTGTTTGACCGTGGACTTGTGGATTCACCAAGTGACTTCGGTGTCCGCACGGATCCGCCGACAAATCCGGAGTTGTTCGATTATCTCACCGTTTCATTCATGGACCAGCGATGGTCGATCAAGTCGCTGATCCGGCAGATAGTATCCTCAGAAACATGGCAGCAGAGTTCGGATCCTCGACTGGATGCAGAAGCAGTCGATCCCGAAAACCATTTGTTTGCTCGCATGAACCGCACACGTCTCGACTTCGAAGCGCAACGCGACGCGGTACTGGCCGTGGCCAGTCAACTTGATCAAACGATCGGTGGCACTTCGGTGGACATCACGAAAGAAATTCAATCCGGGCGTCGCACAATTTATGCTCGTATTGACCGTCAAAATTTTCCGGGATTGTTTCGTTCGTTTGATGTGGCCAGTCCCGATGCTCATGCCGCAAAGCGATTTCAGACGACCGTTCCACAACAGGCCCTGTTCCAATTCAATAGTCCATTCATCATGGATCATGCCGTTGAGATCGCTAAAGCATCGGAATCCGCAAAGAGCTCAGATGATGTGACTGCACGAATTGAGTTACTGTTCCAGACAGTGCTTCGCAGACAGCCCACACAAGATGAACTTGATCAATGCTCCGCGTATCTGGACCAGCTACAAGCCGACAAAGCGACTGCGAATGGCCCTACAGGCTGGAGTTATGGGTATGGCACAATCGAGGAAGAAAAACAGGCCGTGACAGAATTTGCACCATTCCCGCCAATGCACGATGGTAAGTTTCAAGGTGGTGAAAAGCTGCCGGATGAAAAACTCGGCTGGACATCGTTGACTCGCACCGGTGGACATCCCGGTGGCACATCATCGCTATGTGCGATTCGGCGATGGACGGCCGACTGTGATTGCCGCATCTTCGTGAATAGCGTCATTGCCCACGCGAAGGAAGAAGGTGACGGCGTGCGTTGCCGCATCGTGATGTCCGGTCGAGGCGTGATGTCTGATGCAACCGCGCACAATTCGACACAGTGGCAGTCGATACCGCCATTTGATGTTAAGGCTGGACAGCAGATCGACTTTGTTGTCGATTGTCGCACCAACGAAACGCACGATTCATTTCAATCAAAGATCACCATCATGCAGTCGGTGAACAAAAAAGTTCAACGCAACTGGAAATCTGAAGACGACTTTCCCGACAGCCCTGAACCCGGACGCATGGATGCATGGTCGCAAATGGCTCAGGCATTACTCCTGACAAACGAATTTATCTTCGTGGATTAAGACTATGAACCCGTCACTACCAGAACCTGATTCTTCTTCCATCGCCGTTGGTCGTCGCGGCATGCTGGAACGCTGCGGCATGGGCTTTGGTTCCATGGCATTGGCAGGAATGCTGAACGCTGGCAATCCAACGTCAACATACGCGGCGGAATCCTCAAATCCAATGCTGCCGAAACCAGCGCAGTTTCCGTCGAAGATCAAGCACGTCATTCACCTGTTCATGAACGGTGGGCCGTCACAGGTCGATACGTTTGATCCGAAACCCGAGCTTCAAAAACGCGGCGGGCAGACGATTTCCGATGGTAACCTAAAAACCGAACGTCCGACGGGAGCATTGTTCCCTTCGCCGTATCGCTTTCGACGTTATGGCGAAAGCGGCATTGAAGTGAGCGAACTTTTTCCGAACGTCGCTCAGCATGTGGACGACATGGCCATCATCCGGTCGATGCACGCAGACGTGCCGAATCACGAACCATCTCTTCTGCTGATGAACTGTGGCGAAGCACGATTGGTACGTCCCAGCATGGGGTCATGGCTGACATATGGTCTGGGAACAGAAAATCAAAACTTGCCAGCATTTGTAGCGATGTGTCCCGGAGGCTATCCAATTCAGGAGTCACAAAACTGGCAGAGCGGATTTCTTCCGGGTGTTTACCAGGGAACCTACGTTGATACAAAAAACACAGATATCGAAAAGCTGATCGAAAATATTCGCAACGACCGCATCACGCCCAAGGACCAATCCCTGCAGCTCGGCCTTTTGCAGTCGCTGAACCGCAAGCATCTTGAAGGGCGGCCCGGCGATTCGCAACTGGAATCTCGTATTCAGTCATACGAACTGGCATTCCGGATGCAGACGCAGGCGAGTGACGCATTTGATATTTCGCTTGAACCAAAACACATTCTCGACATGTACGGCGACGGCGTTCAGGCGCGGCAGATTCTGATTGCTCGCCGCCTGATCGAACGCGGTGTGCGTTTTGTGCAGGTGTGGCATGGTGAAGGTCAGCCGTGGGACAATCACGACGATATCGAAGTCAATCATCGGCGCCTTGCAAAGCAGTGTGACCAAGCCATCGGTGCGTTACTGACAGATTTGAAGCAACGCGGACTGCTGGAAGAAACGCTCGTGATTTGGGGCGGTGAATTCGGACGTACGCCGGTTGTCGAGCTTCCAAAGGCGGGGGCGAACGCTGGCAAGATCAACGGCCGTGACCACAATCACTGGGGATTCACGATGTGGATGGCTGGAGGCGGAGTTCGGGGCGGATACGTTCACGGTGCGACCGACGAATTTGGTTTCAAGGCCGTCGAAAACAAAGTCCATGTGCATGACCTGCATGCCACGATCATGAAACTTGTCGGCTACGACCATGAAAAATTTACCTACCGCTACGCCGGCCGCGACTTCCGCCTGACTGATATTCATGGCAAGGTGGTTGAAGAGTTGATTGCTTAGTTTCGCGGCTTCAGATTCCTGAAAATTCAGGGAATTCGGGAAAGAAAGTCGTCCGTGCCCCGGCATGTGATAAACGTTTTTGAATCATCAAATCAGAATGTTTCAACTCAGCGCCGCTGAAATTGTTCTCTAACTTGGTTCACGATTTCAGGATCATTTTCTTCAAGCGTTTTCAGGTGGTTTGTTGCGGTGGCAACATAGGCTGCTTGCTCGCCCGTTTGTTCCGAGCCACTCATGGAACACTCCATGAAGTATTTGACGATCGCCCGTTTGACAGCCGGTATTTCGAATCCCTTTTGCTCATACATCTGCATCATGCGATCCTGCACCGACCAGTCCTGCCACTTGGTCAGTGCGGCGATTGCAAGATCTGCAGTCCGAGGGTTTTCCCAAAAAATGTACATTGACTGTTTTAGTTGATCTCGTGGAATAACATCCGGGTGATTGGTCCACATAAAATCTACGGCTTTGAAGGCCGTGTAGGTCGCACCAAAAGGCATCGGTCGGTCAGAACCGTCCTCTGTTTTCAAGGTCAATGGTTTTATGCGGTGTTCTGTGAGAAACTGCAGGCCTATTTCTCCGCTCAGCAGCAAATAAGCACAATCAAATTCTGCAAGCGGACCCTGATGGACGTCAATTTTCAATATGATCGCTTTGAACTGATCTGCATCCTGCTTGTCGCCAACCAATGCCAGCATGATTGCGTACAATCCGCTTCGCGATTTCGAGGTCTTATCACTGAAGGTCCATTCCCGCAGTTTCGTGACGGGCAATCGTTCTTTAATGGACTTGAGCGTCTCCCAGTCCGCAGCAGAAAACTCTGAATAAGCGTCAACCGCAATGACTTCGGCTGAATTTTCGAGGTAATCCAAAAACCAAACAAGGCGTTCCGCCTTGCGCTGCTTTTCGGTTTCCGGAGTTGGAACCTTTTTGAGATACTTCCAGAACACGTCATCTGATTCGCCGGGCCTTGCCCACTGCTGTTGCTCATACATCATTGTGTAGAGCATTTCTTTGTCGCCTTCAAAATAATGGGGGCATTTGAATTCGTCGCCACGCTTCCAGCGGCCTCCATCGGATTTAGCGACATCAATGATTCGAAATGTGGAGGTAGCCTTTGAGAACAAACTCGCCTCTGTGCTGAGCATCCATTTCACGAGGACAAGATGGTCACAACCTTGAATTCGCTCGGACAACGTCGGCTCACGCGGTAATCCAAATGGCAATGCTATTTGTGCACGACTTACGGTGCAGTTCATGTTTGCGAGTAGAAATATCAGAATCGCCAATCGCTTCATAATGCAACTCACTTTGTTCCGGCGCGATTTAAAATCGCCGACGGCGAAGACTAAACCCGTATATCAATAACTTGCATACCACAAATGAGCGAGGAACGACTAAGTTGGGATGTTTAGGTCTGGGGCAATTTTCCTTCTTTTTCTATTCCAATGCATGCCATCGTACGCCTCAATCCTTTGGATTTTGAAAAAATTGACCTCAAATGCCATTGTGGTGGGGATGCCTTTTAGGTCCTGCTTGCCGAGCAGGACTTCGCGGCCTCGCCGCAACCAACGAGGTCGAAAGAAGGGTGACATGCCGACGTGGAATCAACGTTTGCCCAACGTGGGTTCGCGGTGCGGCGGTTTTGAAAAATCATTTCCGGCAGAAAGAATCTTCATCTTGTGTTCGTCGGTGATTGCATCCGGTTCGACCCCAATGGCCTTGTGCCATTGGTGAAGAAAATGATCAGCTAGAAACCCTGCGACTAAACCTTGCCGGACCCCATCCGCTTTACGCGGATGGTGAATCAGATCGGTTTAGTGTGGCGAAGCTGAAGGATCGGAGGATTGACGTCCTGCCGCTCGCCAGCGTGTGAAAATTTTAACAGATTGACGCGGACACGCGACCATACAAAAAAAGGACGGGCTGAGAAGCCCGTCCTACGTTTGGTTCGGATTTAATTGCACACAGGAACTGACCTATGTCCATGTCCTCGAAGGTCGTGTTCGCAGGCGGTTGGCTTCGTCGTCGTTCACAAATTCCTGCTTCGCTGGATCAAACGTCAGCTTACGTTTCAGAATCCATGCCAATGCGGCAGCGTGACAGGCGATGTGGGAATTTCGCATGACTTCCGGATTGGCAACTGTTGCCTTGCGGGACTTCACGCTGTCAAAGAAGTTTCTTGCGTGTGCAGTAACGTCCAGACCTTTGACCTTGCCTGCTGAATCCTGCAACTGCTTCCTGAGATGACCTGACGAGACTTCGGTTTCACCACTGTCGCCGGTTTCAAGCCAGCCGTCTTCACCCACGAATCGCACAGGGCATGTGCCGAGCTTTGTGACCCAGTTTGGACCTCGATCACCGAACGGTGTCGCAAGGAAATCAAGCACCAGCTTTACGCCGTTTGCGTACATACATGTGATGCCGGTCTCAGTTGGTTCGAATGACACCGGTGTCGTGTCATCAGCCTGATTGGCCCACTGGCAGAGATCAACAGTGTGAGCGCCCCAGTCCAGTAGTCGCGCACCAGAATCGAAGTCATAGTAGCCTCGCCATTTTCCGTTCACATAGTCATGGTTGTATGGTCTCCACGGAGCTGGCCCAAGCCACATGTTCCAGTCGCAAACGTCTTTTGCCGGAGCTTGTTCTCCCGGCAGCCAACTGATATCCAGCGTAGGTATGTAGACAGAAGCGTACAGCGTGTGCAGCTTGCCAAGTTTTCCGCTCTGAGCGAACTCGACGGCCTGCACAAAGTTCGGCACGCTGCGGCGTTGAGTTCCTGCCTGGAAGACGCGATTCGTCGCCTTCATCGTTGTTGCCAGTTGCTGGCACAGCTCGATGGTCAGCCCGCAAGGCTTTTCGCTGTAGACATCTTTGCCAGCCTTGGCTGCCAACATGGAAGCGTCCGCATGCCAGCGATCGCCGGTGGCAACAAGTACGGCGTCTATATCTTTACGATCCAGAAGTTCGCGAAAATCGCCGTACAACTTACAATCTGATGTGCCGTAGTGCTTGTCGACCAGAGTCTTTCCGGCATCCCGACGACTGGCCTGAACATCGGCAATTGCCACACATTGAACGTCCGGTAACCCCAGCATGGCGGTCAAGTCATACGTGCAACGCGGTCCAATCCCAATCACACCGAGTGTGATCTTTTCGCTCGGGGCGACAGAACCGCCGAGCCCCAATACATAAGAGGGAAGAATTAAAGGCACTGCGGCCGCTGTGGCTGCTCCAAGAAACTGCCGTCGTGTTCGGCCTTGTCGATTCATCATGTTTTCACCGTATTTCTGGACTGAAAGTGAATGATTGGGGGCTCTGGTGACTTGGTTCTAACCGCATATTGTCTGAGAATCAAGCCGGTCAGGGAAGCGTTTTTGAGTGTTCGGTTTTCAGTCTTCAGTTTTCCGCAATTGTCGTCGAGAAAAGTTGCGTTCGGAAAGCAGATCCTTGGGCGAGAGTCAAAATCAGATCTACCCAAAAGATGTTGCCGCGTCGAAGGAATCCGACCTGAGAGAGGTCGGACGACAACGTAGGCAGATCTGTCCCAGATCTGCATCCTTCAGCATGGTCGATGGCAAATGGTTGTCTGGCCGCAGCTTTTGGGAATGGGCGATTCCCTTATTGCCGGTCGCCTTTCTGCCGGAAAGGATTTTTTAGCGCCGCCATGCGAACCGTCGGCGGAATACGGCGCGACGCGACCACAAATCGTCGCCATGATATCCGTCGGCCCGAATTTGGTATGGCACCAAATTCGGTTGCGGCGAAGCCGCGAAGTCCTGCTCTGCAAGCAGGACCTACGTTAATCGCAACCAAAAAAAACTCCGTAGTTTACACCACGGAGCCTTCTGAATTCTATAGACGATCGGACTAAGCGAGCCCTTACCTGGCAGCAGCCAGTGCTTCGATTTCTTTCTTGCGGCGTTCCAGAATGTCACCCTGCAAACCGCGAGGAACCTGGCGATAGGCCAGAAATTCCATGCTGAACTGGCCCTTACCCTGAGTCATCGAACGAAGTTCGTTAGCATAGTCGAACATGCTGGACAGCGGCACTTCACCGTTGATCACGCATACGCTGTAGTTGACTTCAGATCCTGTCACCAAGCCTCGTTTGCTGGAAAGATGACCGGTGACCTGACCCTGATATTCGTCCGGAACTTCGACTTCCAGCTTCATGATCGGTTCCTGAAGCGTCATGTCCGCCTTGCGAAGAGTTTCTCGCATACAGCCGATACCGGCGATCTTGAATGCCATTTCAGATGAGTCCACGTCGTGGTAGCTGCCGTCCTGCAGACGCATGCGGACACCTACAACTTCGTATTCGCCAAGCGGCCCCTTTACCAGGCTCAACTGGAAACCAGCATCAACCGGCGCAATAAATTCGCGAGGAATACGACCGCCGCTGACTTCGTCAACGAATTCATATGCCTCTTCGTGCGTTTCCGGCAGCGGCTCCAGCACACCGACAATATGAGCAAACTGCCCGGAACCGCCGGATTGTTTCTTGTGCTTGTAGTTGAATTCGACTGACTTCGTCGGACATTCGCGATAAGCAACGCGAGGTTCACCAATGTTGCACTCGCACTTGTATTCACGTTTGATGCGTTCAACGTAAATTTCAAGGTGCAACTGACCCATTCCGGCGATCAATGTCTGGCCCGTTTCTTCGTCGGTAAAAACTCGGAACGTCGGATCTTCACGACGGAAACGTTCCAAAGCTTTGCTGAGTTTGTCAGCATCGTCTCGTTTCTTCGGTTCGATCGAAAGCCGAATCACGGCGTTCGCTACGAAGATATTTTCAAGCGATAAATGCATGCCTTCGGCAGTGAATGTGTCTCCGGAGCCGCAGTCCACACCAACCACAGCCACGATATCGCCGGCTTCTGCCAAATCAATATCTTCACGATCGTTGGAATGCATTCGAACCAAACGGCCAAATCGAATTAATCGACCAGTACGAGCATTGATATAGGATTGACCTTTGACGATCTTGCCCTGATAAACGCGGACGTACGTCAACTGACCGAAACTTTCAACAACCGTCTTGAACGCCATCGCGACAAGTGGTGAGTCATTGGAATCGCTTAGCAGCACCTTTGGATGATGGCCGTTTTCGTCCACGGGCTGGCTGTTGTCGTTGGCAAATTTATCGCGTTCCGGTGGACTTGGCAGGAAACGCACGACAGCATCCAGAGCTTCCTGAACACCTTTATCTTTGACCGCCGTACCCATCAATACCGGAACGATTTGCTGAGCCAGCGTGGCTTTGCGAATGATCGCGCGAACCTGATCGACGCTGACTTCTGATTCTTCCAGCAGAGCCGCCATCAGATCGTCGTCGTGCAAAGACAGTTCTTCCAGCATCTCGCGACGAGCGGCTTCGGCTGCTTCTTTGTACTGTTCTGGAATCGGCTTACGAACGACATCTTCGCCCTTTTCGCCTTCGAAGTAAACGGCTTCCATACGGATCAGGTCAACGACCCCTTGGAATGCAGATTCCAACCCCATCGGGATCTGTAGCGGCACAGCATTGCAGCGCAGCTTTTCCTTCATGGCCGCCATAACTTTCGTAGGATTGGCACCAATGCGGTCTATTTTGTTGATGAACGCAATTCGCGGTACCCCGTAGCGTCGCATTTGGCGGTCCACCGTCAAAGACTGGCTCTGCACTCCACCAACCGCACAAAGAACCAAAATGGCACCGTCTAGAACTCGCAGACTGCGTTCAACTTCGACTGTGAAGTCCACGTGTCCCGGCGTATCGATGATGTTAATCGGATGTTCGATTCCGGTCTCTTCATCCTTCCATGAAACGCGAGTTGCCGCAGATGTAATCGTGATGCCGCGTTCGCGTTCAAGATCCATATGGTCCATGGTCGCGCCGCCGTCGCCACCTTTGACTTCGCGGATCTTATGAATACGCCCAGAGTAGTACAGAATACGTTCGGTCAGAGTGGTCTTCCCCGAGTCGATATGGGCAGAGATCCCGATGTTGCGAAGCAGGGTAATGTCAGCCATTGCAGAATGATCCTCAACGTGAACTTGAAAATAAGTTAAAACAGGTCATGCCGCAGGATTCGAACTGAACGAATAACGGCAGCAAAGCGGCGAAAACAACCGCGATCAGCGCGCAAAAAAGCACATTTCCTCGGCGTCCGAGGTCGCGGATAGTACCGACGCTATGGGGCTTTCGAAAGAGGAAGAGCCGTGAATTCACTGAACTGGGGCGTCGTTTCCGGGGACGGGAAACAACAATGGCATTGCTAAAGGAGGGTATTTCATATGATCATCCGTGTTTGACGGGCAATTTTTGACGAACAGTAGAAACAGTAGAATTAGGCATCGATCCGGATTTTCAGCCGCTTTTATACTGCGCGGTACGGAATGATGCCGTCAATTCTCGTTCCGGGTCGACAGCCCTGGAACGCCATGCGGAGGAGGCTCCTGCCTCCAACGAAAACACGGGAGGCAGGAGCCTCCAGAGCAGTGTGTTCCAAGGCTGGAGCCTTGGAACAAGGATCTCCGTGACCGCACCGAAACTTGAATATGGGAACGGTACACCATGAAATCAGACCAGTTTCAGACTCAGTACGACGTCGTCGTCGTCGGGAGCGGACACAATGGATTGGTCGCGGCCGCCTATCTCGCAAAAGCAGGCCTGTCGGTGCTGGTGCTGGAGCGCAATGACTATATCGGAGGAGCAACAGCTTCACTGCAAGTGTTTCCGGACTATGACGCCTTGGTGTCTCGCTATGCCTACTTAATTTCCTTGCTACCACCGCTGATCGTCGAGGAACTCAACCTCCAGTTTGCCACTCGACGCCGCACTACGGCCTCGTTCACGCCGTACAAAGATGCGACCGGCGCGGATCGTGGACTGGTGTTTTCCAACATCGATCCAGATCGCACCCGACAATCCCTGCGAGACCTCACTGGCAATGATTCAGGATGGAAATCCTGTCAGCGACTGCAATCTCTGGAATCAGCCATCGCAAAAATGGTGTGGCCAACATTGCTGCTACCCTTGCAAAGCCGCAAGGCATTTCGATCAGCATTGACTACCAGCGGAGAACGTGAGGCATGGAACGCATTTGTCGAACGTCCACTGGGTGAAGTTCTGGAAAGTCTGACCGATAACGATGTGCTTCGCGGACTGTGGCTAACTGATGCCAAGATCGGCGTATTCACTCAGCCTCACGACACATCGCTGCTGCAGAATCGTTGCTTTCTGTACCACGTCATCGGAAACGAAACGGGCGAATGGCGAGTCCCCATTGGCGGCATGAAGTCACTGGTGGATTCATTGACCGATCGTTGCCGCTCGCTGGGCGTAAAGATCGTCACCGACACGCCGGTTACCAACATCGAATGCGGCTCGCAGCATCACATCGTATCGTTCATGCGTGAAGGCATCGCACAGCATGTTGACGCTGTGCGAGTGCTCGTGAATGCAGGACCGAAGACATTCGCGCGACTCCTTGGAGAATCATGGAATCCGATTTCGACCGACGAAGGCTCGGTCGTCAAAATGAACATGCTGCTGCAGCGGTTGCCTCAGGTGAAAGCGTCTGGCGTGAGTGCTGAAGAAGCATTCTCAGGCTCGTTTCACATTGATGAAGGCTACGACCAGATGTTAATGTCATATCAACAGGCATCACGCGACGAATTGCCAGATCCCGCACCGGCGGAAATGTATTGTCATACGTTGACCGACAATTCCATTCTTTCGCCCGATCTACGATCAAAAGGCTATCACACATTGACTCTGTTCGGACTCGACATGCCGTATCGTCTCTTCAAAGAAAACAACGCCGCCCGTCGCGAAGAAGTCAAGCAGCGTTACCTCGCTGGCCTCGACCGCATCTGCGCGGAATCCTTTATCGACTGCCTTGCACTGGATCGCCACGGAGCGCCGTGCATCGAAATCAAGACGCCGGTCGATCTTGAAAATGAATTGGCTTTAGATCAGGGCAACATCTTCCACAACACGCTGTCATGGTTCTTTACTGACGACGAAAACCAGATCGGAAAATGGGGCGTGGAAACTCATCACGCCCGTATCTACCGAGCTGGCTCATCAGCCCTTCGCGGCGGCGCAGTCAGCGGCATCCCAGGCCGCAATGCCGCCATGTGTCTACTGGCGGAATTGGCACTTCAATGAGGACCGCTATTCGCCAATGCCATCGCCTTTGCCGTCAGTCCATTTCATCGCATTCCGCATCGGCTCAATGCGCAGGACAATGATACCGTCCTGAAACACGCGGACGGTGCCGGTCGATTCGGACACGGCGATTGCGATCGCACCGGTCGCTTTGGAAATATCAGCCGCTGCCCAGTGACGAGAACCTAGTCCCTTCGACAACGTCAAACCATCGGCAGATGCACGCAAATGTCGACCAGCAGAGATTGCAAGGCCGTCAGAGGAAATCACAAATGCGCCATCGATCTGAGCCAGTTCTTTGATGCTTTCGCGAACGCGCGGGTTGCGGATTGCGCGTTCTGTTTTTGGATAACCGCGAAACGGATCGTGAACCTGTTCGGTGGATAACTCCATGACCTTGCGGTGACTGCCGACAACAAACAATGTCCCGACCGGTTTTCCTTCGCGGCCTTCACGGCCGATTTCGCATGCCAGATCCACGACGATACGCAGTGTCTCCAGCGGCACTTTCGTTTCGAGTCGCTGCAGATCGCGCGATGTCAGTCGAGCCAGTTGCTCTGCCAGCCGAACTACGCTGACGGTGTCGCAACCATCCTTCTCATAAATTGAATAGACTACGACCGCGACATCACCAGTTTGCAACAGTTCGTCAGCCATGGCCTCGATTAAAATCTGCGACACCTGAATATGTCGTGACTGAGGTTCCTGCTGAATCTCCACGACATCGACATCATCGAGTCGAACAGCTTCCTGAACGTCTTTTTTGTCGGATGCCACAATCAGCCGAAAGCCCTTCGATTCGCGTTTCAGTGAAGCGAAGTCATAGGCACGGTCAGCCAGAATCAACAACGCTGACGCGGATACATCACCAGCAAGGGCGAATGCCGTCTTCAGGATCTTCTGGAACTCTGGTGTGATTTCGTGTCGCTGCATGGAGTGAGTTTAAGAATATAAGTAAGCTGGTCAACGCACTGAGTTTACAGCTTCCTGATTCGTAGAACTCATTGACTGCATCAATGTCAGGATCACATCAACTTCTGGCAACTCATCGGTGAAAGCATTGCGTTGAATGAAACCGACCGGAAACCGAATTGGGCAGTAAGTTAGTATCGCCCGACCGGTCGTTGGTGAGCAATAGTTTTCGAAACACCATCGAAAAAACAAGGATGATTGACTTGCACTGTAATAGTCGATGAGATCCGGAATCTCGATTTCAGTGGGGCAGAGTTCCTTTACGCATTCTGGCGTCCACCAGATCCGATATCCGCGCTTTAACGCCTGCTCTACGATCAACGTTCCGCGAGCGGATTTCAGCTCGCCTAACAGATCCACCCACGGCCTGAATCGTCCTATAGCAGAAAGCCGACGACGGAGCCGCCACGCTGCCACAGCTTGAAAGGCCAACGCACCGATTCCGTAGGGCACTGTCAGGACGACAAGAATCAGCAGCAACGGCAAACCTACAACCGCAGGGATGTTCGGATGGAGATCTTCTACACTTTCGTCCACCCGATCAACGGACATGTGAACCACTTTCGGAAACAAAGCGACGAAACCTCACGACACGTAGTCCAAATTACATCTCAACCGCAAACCCAACTGCCTTTGGATTACGGTGTGTTTTCAGTTTAATGCAAAATTGCTCGTGCGAGAATCCCGTTGTTTCCCACGTTAAGCACCCGTGCAAAATTTTCAGTGTTGAACCGATAGGGTTACGCGCGGAGTTATCAACGTACGCCTGTCGGCTGACGGTTAAACGAATTCTGCCCAATGACTTGTGCGTGAGTGCCTATACGTTCCAACTTAGATCAATTGATCTGTGACGAACATGATTCTCTGCGAAACTGGCGGCAGCTCAAATTGGCGTATCGTCCGGATCTGGAGTTTCTCGCTCTCCATCTTTTTGACTACGCTGCCTCTCAGTTTTTGGGCTGTGCTTTGCGCCGTAGCGTCGGGCTTCTACAATCCCGTGGATCGAATCCTGAAATGCGGATTCATTTTCATTGGTCTCCTGGAAAGACATAACTCCCCATGACCCGTTCGATGGATAAGATTGTTGCGTTGTGCAAACGCCGTGGTTTCATATTTCAAAACTCTGAAATCTACGGCGGGCAGAACGGATTCTGGGACTATGGTCCGCTGGGCACGGAACTCAAACGCAACGTCCGCGACGTGTGGTACCACGACATGGTATCGGCTCACAATGAGTTGATGCAGCCTGCGGGCGCGCCATCGACGTTTCAGATGGTCGGGCTGGAATCAGCTTTGATCATGCATCCGCAAGTCTGGAAATGCTCGGGGCACTACGATTTGTTCCACGACATGATGGTCGATTGCCATGCCTGCAAGGGACGATTTCGTCAGGATCATATTCCAAATACGCCGTGCCCTCAGAAGCCCAGCAAGATGGTCGGCGAACACACCGGCTGCCGATTGACGGCACCTCGCGAATTTAACCTCATGATGAAAACGATCCTGGGGGCGCTGGGAACGGAAGAAGACGCGGCATTTTTGCGACCAGAGACCGCTCAGGGAATCTTCGTCAACTTCAAAAACGTCTGCGACAGCACTCGCGTGAAGTTGCCGTTCGGAATCTGTCAGGTTGGCAAGAGTTTCCGCAACGAAATCACACCGCGCAACTTCACATTCCGTTCGAGAGAATTCGAACAGATGGAGATCGAATTCTTCTGCCATCCGTCGCAGTCACGCGAGTGGTACACATACTGGCGCGATCGTCGGTACAACTGGTATCTGAATCTGGGGATCGCAAAGGACCGCATCATTCTGCGCGATCACCATCAGGATGAGCTTGCTCACTATTCCGTCGGCACCGCAGATATCGAATACGCATTTCCTTTCCTGGGTGAAGGCGAATTCGGCGAACTGGAAGGCGTTGCTCACCGCGGCGACTTTGACTTGCGTTCGCACATGGAAGGTAAACTCACCAAAAACGCTGCCGGTGAACTGGAAGTTGAAAAGGCAGCCGATGGTCAGCCAAAACATCGTGGCAGCGGCAAGGACCTGACGTACTTCGACGATCAAACTCGCGAGCGTTTTCTGCCGCATGTGATCGAACCTTCGGCTGGAGCGGATCGCGGAACACTGGCATTTATCTGTGAAGCCTATCACGAAGATCAGCAGCCGGACGAAAAGGGTGTTATGCAGGAACGTATCCTGATGAAGTTCCATCCTCGACTAGCGCCTGTCAAAGCGGCGGTATTCCCGCTGATCAAGAAAGAAGGCATGCCCGAGAAGGCGGCCGAGATCTTCGGTGAACTCAAGGCCGCTGGATTGAATTGTCAGTACGACCAGCAAGGGGCCATTGGTCGTCGCTATCGAAGGCAGGACGAAATCGGCACACCATTCTGCATTACGGTGGACGGTGAAACCGCGACTGACAATTGTGTCACAGTGCGTGATCGCGACACTTTGCAGCAGGACCGAGTGCCGGTCAGTCGCATCGTCGATGAGATCGTGGCACGGCTGAAGGGTTGATTGTGCATAACAAAAAGGGCGAATCGAGAAGTCTCGATTCGCCCGTTATGTTTTGAATGAGATCAACGCCGCATTACGCCGCTGCAGAATCCCGATGGATGGCTTTACGATTGCCAAGCACGATGTCATCGGTAATGACAAACTTCTGACCACGTTCCAGTTCAGGCAGTTCGAACATCAGATCGAACATCACCTGTTCCAGAATACTGCGAAGTCCACGAGCTCCGGTCTTGCGGATACGAGCCATTCGCGCGATTTCACGCAAAGCAGGTTCGGTGAATTCCAACTCGCATTCTTCCATTTCGAACATCTTTTTGTACTGGCGAATCAAAGCGTTGCGAGGTTCGGTCAACACCTGCACCAAGGCTGCTTCGTCAAGCTGAGCGAGTGTGCCAATGACTGGCAGTCGGCCAAGAAGTTCTGGAATCAAACCGAATTCCATGACGTCTTCAACCGTGGCATCGTACAGCAGTTGCTCGCGAGCCAGATCTTCGTGCTCTTCGTTTTTGTTCCCGAAGCCGATGACTTTCTTTCCAAGTCGACGAGCAACAATGTCTTCCAGACCGACGAATGTCCCGCCACAGATAAAGAGAATATTGGTCGTGTCGATTTGAATGTACTGCTGTTCCGGATGTTTGCGTCCGCCTTGTGGTGGAACGTTAGCGACGGTGCCTTCAAGCATCTTAAGCAGAGCCTGTTGGACTCCTTCTCCCGAGACGTCGCGGGTAATGCTTACATTCTGGCTCGTCTTGCCAATCTTATCGATTTCGTCAATGAAGATGATTCCGCGTTGAGCGGCTTCGATGTCGAAGTCAGCAGCATGCAGCAGCTTCAGCAGCAGATTCTCAACGTCTTCGCCGACATAGCCAGCTTCTGTCAGAGTTGTTGCGTCGCCGATTGCAAACGGAACCTGAAGAGACTTGGCCAGAGTTTTTGCCAAAAGGGTCTTGCCCGTGCCAGTCGGTCCGATGAGCAGAATGTTGGATTTTTCAATCTCAACTTCTTCTGACCCGACTTCAAGGTTGTGCATCAGTCGTTTGTAGTGACTGTGAACGGCCACGGACAGCAGTTTCTTGGACTTGTCCTGGCCGATCACATACTGATCCAGCTCTTTGACAATTTCGCGTGGCGTCGGCACGCGATTGAACAGTTTTTTCGATGTCCCGCGACGTCGTTTTTCCTGATCCAGGATCGACTGACACAGCTCTATACATTCACCGCAGATGTAGACATCTTCCGGTCCTTCAACCAACGGGCCCACTTCCCGGTAGTTCTTTCGACAAAACGAGCAGTTGGCATTTCGCTTGCCCTGCTGTGAAGTCTTGCCTGTACCAAATTCCTTACCTGATGCCATTTTTATCCCTTTGGATGTTCGTCACGACGTTTAAGCGGCTCTTCATGACTTTGGAGAAATAAGTCCAGCAGAGTTCGCTTAAGCAATCGTTTGCGGTTTGCAGGTGGTGGATACTCCGAGTCGTCGGCGTCCCTGCCAACCATGTCACGTAATCGCTTTTCTCTGAATGGTGCTTGCCGTTACCGGCCACGACCTTCATAGCCGTCATAAACGTCATCAGAAAAAAGCTATAACTTTGTAATCAAATTAATCACTGTCTCTTTGAACGTTCTCATTCGATTCCTCACCGTTTTCGGCTTGGGGTTCCACCAACCCTGGGGAGTTGTTGGTCGTATCGTGCTGAGAACCAGGAACTTCTGTCAAACTGACAGGCAATGTCGATTGATTCGGTTTTGACTGCTTTCCTGAAATAGCGTTGCTCATCCGACCCATCAATTGACTTTTGATGGATCGGTATTCGTCCTCTGAAAGGTCACCCTCACGCCTTAATTCGCTGATTGTATTTAGCATATCCTGATCGGTCTCGGCAGGATCAACATCTTCGTGCACTCTCGAAATGAAACGCACAATTGACCAAATCAGTACCACCAGACACACCGCCGCAAACAGAAACTGCCACCAGTTAAACTCCGGCAAATGAAGCAAGTCCAGCCAGTCATTTGTACGCTTCTCAAGGATCACAACTCAACCTCTAAGCAATTCGGATGCCAATGCAAAGCCTACAATTCAGATTGTGACTTTCGCAGCGTTTTGTTCTGAATCCTGTCCAGAAATACCTTTCGGGGCCACTCCTTAGCAGAGTTTGCCGGAGCTGAACGCCGTCTTGCAAGATCGAAATTGCAAAATCAACAATCTACTGATGAAGCATTCAATCTTCCGGCAGAGGTGGCTTCAATTCATTTAGCCTGCTTCGATTGCTTCTGAGCTTTTGGCTGTTCATCTTTGGGTTCATTATCAAATGGCTTGTTCCCGTAAGCTGACCGAGGTGGATCGTCAGTTTCTTTGACTTCGACCTTTAATCGATCAAGTTCCGCATGAAGTTCTTTGACGGTCTCAGCGTAGGCTGGGTCCGTATAGAAGTTCTTCACTTCCCGCGGATCCTTTTCCCGATCCAGCAACTCCCAGTCATCAACATCTGGCTTGTAGTAGTTTACCAGCTTGTAGCGATCAGTGATCACGCCGACATGCGGACGAACTCGGTGCGGAACTGGATACTCGTAATAATGATAGTAGAGAGACTTTCTCCAATCGGCAGGTGTTTCCCCCTGACACAATGGCAACAAGCTGCGGCCCTGCATTTCGGAATCCGGCTGCACCCCGGCAACATCAAGAAATGTCTGTGCAAAGTCAATCAATGAAACGATGTGGTTATTTGTCGCCCCGGCTGCGATTTTTCCGGGCCAGCGAGCCAGTAGCGGCGACCGCAGTGATTCTTCAAAAATCCAGCGTTTGTCGAACCAGCCATGTTCGCCAAGAAAGAAACCCTGATCGGACGAAAACATTAACAACGTATCCTCGGAAAGTTTTTCCGCTTCAAGATAGTCCAGGATGCGCCCAACGTTTTCGTCGACCGCCTTGACGCACGCCAGATAGTCATGCATATATCGTTGATATCTCCATCGCACCAGATCTCGCCCTTGTGGATTTGCTTTGCGGAAGTTCGCATTCAAAGGCTCGTAGTAAGCATTCCATTCCTTAAATTGTGCTTCTGTCATATTTGGAGATGGCACCAGTTTGGCATCCTGATCTGTAAACGTCCGATCCAGTCCCATGTCATGATCACTGATAGCCAAACTGCGGCCGGAATAGTCATCGAATAATGTTTCCGGTTCAGGGAAAACCCTGCCTTGATTCCATCCAAGATGTCGCAATGCGGGAGCCCATTCGCGATGCGGCGATTTATGCTGACTCATCAGCAGAAACGGCTTCGACTTATCACGATTTCTGAGCCAGTCAAGCGACAGATCCGTGACAACATCCGTCACGTAGCCTTCCTGTTTGACTCGACCATCTTTGGTGATCATCGGCGGGTTATAATATAGCCCCTGCCCTGGCAGGATATTCCAGTAGTCAAAGCCAGTCGGTTCAGACCCCAGATGCCATTTACCAATCATGGCTGTTGAATAGCCAGCCTTCTGCAGCATCTTTGGAAACGTCACCTGTTCGCCGTCAAACGTACAATTTGTGTTGTTGTAGAATTTGTTCCGATGCGAGTACTTGCCAGTCATAATCGTCGCGCGACTTGGGCCGCATATTGAATTTGTCACCAGGCAACGATTGAACTTCATACCCTCGCGTGCGATACGATCGATGTTGGGAGTCTCCAACAGGTGCCGATTGTCGCCATAGCAGCTCAACGCCTGATACGTGAGGTCGTCGCAGAAGATAAACAAAATATTCGGACGCGTATTTTGCTGAGCGTTCAAACTGCAGGGATGTACGGCCGTGATTACGGCTGCGACAGCGAGCAGATACCTGAGAAGTTTCATTAAGTCGTATCCTCGTCTTTTGAATTAAAATGAATGGCCATAAAGGAATGTGCATCTGTATGGAATCGCGGTGGGACCCAATGTTGATCCCGTTGGTCCGTAAATAAAAATCACCATCAATTAGGCGATAGGCTTGAATTGTAGCCAACTGGTCGAGAAATCAGAGTAAACCATCCTGATTTAGGTAAGCCCTGGCATCGGTTCGCCGTGATAGACAAGGTGAGGGCGTTCAAGCTCATCGTGCCATGCTGCAGTTTGTGGAATCCCGAGCGACTGATAAATCGTTGCCGCAAAATTTTCCGGACGCTGTGGATCGAAAGCTGGATAACCACCGATTTTGTCTGTCCCACCAACGACGCGGCCGCCCTGGATCCCCCCACCGGCAAGAAACACAGACTGTGCCGCGCCCCAATGATCGCGGCCTGCCTCTTTGTAGTGACTTGGTAGTAATGAGATTTTCGGCGTTCGCCCGAATTCGCCAGCCATCACGACCAGCGTGCTTTCCAACAATCCGGCATCCTGCAGATCGTCCAGCAAGGCACTGACAGCGCGATCGGTTGG
>Ga0105046_10004059_pt1 | contig 23284 bp, 19 predicted proteins | sample MAT03_FD_78385 | JGI IMG/M metagenome (GOLD analysis project Ga0105046, IMG submission 78385) | Freshwater microbial communities from Lake Fryxell liftoff mats and glacier meltwater in Antarctica - MAT-03 (megahit assembly) | ecosystem: Environmental > Aquatic > Freshwater > Ice > Liftoff...
CTTCCACCTGGGTCAGCTCCTTTTCTCTTTTTAGGGTTTCAATGCTGTCTTTATACAGGTAGTAGATCGCTTTATATTTTCCAGCCAGTTGGGCATTACCAGTTTCAGTGTATAAACTATCAAGGTGTTTGGATGCGGATCTTACATTTTCAAGTAAACCATTTTTTTCACTAATTTCTTTTACCCGCAAGTAATACTCTATTGCATTTTTTTTATCACCTGATTTTTGATAAACGAAGCCAGTTGCCCATAAAAACTAACTTTATTGCTTTCATTGGAACTGTTCTCAAAAATCGGTCTTGCTTTCTGCAGGTACATTCCGGCCGAATCATACCGGCCAAGCTCCGTATAAATTACACCATAGGCCTGATCAATAACAGGGAAACAGTAAGCAGTAAAATTTTCCGGAAAATGTTCATGCGCCGGGTGTTGGCCCTGAAATTAGTAAACATTCAGCCGATGGTGAAATTCCTTTAACAAATAACTAACAGCCTGTCATTATGGAGAGCTTTTCACAGCGGCATCTCCCCAATATCACAAACCACTGTATGCAAAACACCAGAGTTATTACCCTTCAAAAGTCGGCGAAGGTCTTTTTCCAGATGCTGTTCTGGGTGCCGGTAGCGGCCCTGAGTTTACTTCTTATTTACAACACCCTTCCTTATTTTTCTTTTAGTAAAGATTTTAGTTTTATAGAAGAAAGGAGTTTTTTGTTTAAAAGTAATTTCTACAATGCATGTTTCTATATCCACATTTTTGCAGGATCCTTTTGTATTCTTACTGCCCTTATCCAATTTTCAAGATATATCCTGAAAAAGACAAAAGCCATCCACCGGTTTTCAGGTAAGATTTATGTTTTTGTGGTCCTGTTTCTTGGAGCACCAACCGGCCTGTATATGTCCTTCTTCGCCAAAGGAAGTTTTTGGGAAAAAGCTTTATTCATGTTTATGGCTGGTTTTTGGTTCATCACCACGTTGTATGGCTTAACCACTATTCACAAAAAAAATGTAATTGCCCATAAGGTTTGGATGATGCGCAGCTACGCCATGGCAATGACGGCCGTTACCTTCCGGGTTTACCACATTGTGTTTTACCTGCTGGATTGGGGTCATTTGGAAAACTATGAATTATCGCTCTGGATAAGTGTAATTGGCAACATGCTGTTTGCGGAGTGGATTATATACCGGCAAAGTAAAAATTATTTAAAATCTTTTGCGAGATAAAAATTTAAAAGAGTTCAAAACAATTGGCCATTTAAAAACAAATAAAAATTAATCAAATGAAATCAATCTTGTACGTCGGCGCCACGTTAATGATAGGCGCAAGTATCTATGGGTTTGTAGACTACAAACAGACACACGGCAAAAAGGAATTTAAAGAAATGTATGCCGAAGAAAAAGAAACTGATATTATGGATGAAGAAAAAGTGACAGAACCGGAACTGTACGTAAAAGAAGAGCCTGTTATTTTTAAAAATGTCAGCAATAACAAAAAAGCAGTAGTAAAAAAACAGGCTGTTAACAAGGAAGATGAAGAGATAGTAACTTCTATTAAACCTATCGGTGATGATGAAGCAGTTGCAACAAATGCAATAAAAGAAATTGAAAAAGCAAATGTTGATGTAAAGACCTCCAAAGAAAGCGGTACAGAAAAGAAAGTAGTTAAGAAAAGAAAACTCAGCACTAAACTTTTCAGCCGTGGTGCATTGGACGAACGTTACACCGAACCAAAGGTAAAAAAGGAAACTACGAAAGAAGAAGTAATAAAGGTCATCTCTAAAAACTAATCCCTGCAAGAGTTCTCCACTCAAAAAGAGTTTCTTTTGGTTAACTCTTGGAGGGTTTTTAGAGCCCCCTAAAGACTGAAAATAAAGACCAGTAGAGAAGCATGCAGTAATCTACTCTGCACCCCGACAGTTTTAGTCGGGGTTTTTATTTGCCTGCCGCCAAGGCAGGTTTCCATTTCAGCGTATTGATTAAATGCTGCAAATCTTTTTTCAAAAAATCATTGACGATGCCGAGAGAGTCAGCATTGGGGGTGGCATCAAAATATAAAGCCCCTCTTAAAAAATGTTTGGTAGAGTCGGTCAAAAAGAACTGGTTGGCAGTTGCGGTATTTCCTCCCAGCGAAAAATAAACACCTTCCACACCATTGGGGGTCTGCATCAAACTGTCATTAATGCCTGTTGATACATCCACATGTTGCTTATAAGCCATTTTAAAACCATCTCTTACCAGCGAATCGAATTTATTCTGTAGTCCGATAGTTTTATAACTGATGTAAATTCTTGCGGCAAACTGCGGCAAATCAATATTCACCCACCAGTCACCTGCTTTGTCATCAAAAAAAGTGGAATCCTTACTTACGTTGGCATATACCGGATACTCAAAAGTGTAAGGATAGCCGGGCTGGTCAAATGGCTGGTATTTTTTTTCGGGAAGTTCTATATGAAAATATCCCTTTTTCTTGCCGGCAGAATAATTACTGTTGCAGGAAATCAGTAACAAATAACCCGCCATCAATAAGGAGACAAATCCAGCTATTTTATTCATAGGGAAAAATTATTCGGGTTTAGGTTTTATTGTCACTTTCGCCAGTTGAATTCTGTTATTATCTGTCTGTATAATACCAAATTCAAAATCGCCGCAAGGAATTACCCAATCTATGGTGGGGAACTCACCAGCTACTTCCAGTATTAACCCTGCCAGCGATTCACTTTCTCCTCTTACTTTATCAAAAGTATCCATCGGTATCTTCATGATACGGCACATATCATGAATCATTATTTTACCTTCAAAAATATAGTTATTGTCATCTACTTTATAATTGTTGTTTTCTTCCTCATCAAATTCGTCTTTGATTTCGCCAATTACTTCTTCCAGGATGTCTTCCATAGTTACTATACCACTGGTGCCGCCAAACTCATCCACCACCACGGCAAAGTGAATATGCTTTTGTTGAAAATCTTTTAACAGGTCTTCAATCAGTTTTGGTTCGGGTACAAAATAGGGCTGCCGCATCAGCGGATGCCAATCAAAGTTTTCTTCTTCATTCAGATAGGGAATTAAATCCTTGGTATTAATAATACCTGCTATTTCATCCAGGCTTTCTTTATACACCGGCAATCTTGAATAGTGAAGCTCTTCTACCCGTTTTACTACATCGCCAAAGGATGATTTATATTCAATCCCACTTACATCGAGGCGGCTCCGCATAATTTGTTTTACGGATATATTGCCAAACTTCACTATTCCCTTCATGATGTTTTTCTCTTCCTGCGAAGCTTCATCATCGGTTTTAATGTCAATGGCCTCGTCCAGTTCCTGCATACTCATGGCTTCAGTTTTATCTGCACCAGCACCTTTGCCTATTCCGTCGGCCAGTTTTACTATCCATTTACTGATTCTTCTTAATAATAAATGAAGGGCCTCTACTATAAAAGAAGAACCGTATGCAAACCGGAGGTTGTTTTGCGCCGCCCATACCTTTGGAAATATTTTGCCGGCAAATATTAGTATAAAGGCAATAGCAATAACTTTTAAAAGCACTTCAGGTATTGCACCTATTTTGCCAAAGGAAATAAACTGGTTGATTAAATAGTTGGATAAAACAATGATACAGATATTTACAAGGGTGCCTGCAATCAGCAGCGATGCATATACTTCTTTCGGTTCTGCCAGCAGGTTTATAATCCGCTTTGCTGCAACATGCTGTTTTGTTTTCAGCATATTCACATCTTTTTTATTAAGCGAAAACAACGCTACTTCTGCACCAGAGATGGTGAAAGTAAGCAGCAACAAGACAATTAAAGTAATGGCTAAAAAAGTAGTGCCCTGTATATTTACTGACAGGAAAACAGGAGAGAAATAATCAGTAATAGAAATAAGTATCGAATGGGTTTCCAAAGCAATGGGTTTTGTTTATCAATTATTGGTTTCGTTGTTTGCACAAATAGAAATTCCATCCATCGGCTAAGTGCACAATTATTTTTTCTTGCTTTGGAGGTTGTGTTCTTTCTTACCGGCAGAATGTGTTGCAAATAACAGCAACTTTCTAAACAAAGTTATTGTATTTACTTTTTATACCTAAAAAGGCAGCGTTTCTGATGGATCGTCCGTTGGCATATCGCCACTGCCAATCCCTTCTATGCTGCCACTTTCGCTGTGAGAGCTGCCGGCATCCATCCTTTTATCCAGCTTAATGAGGTTGTCACCCACCACTTTAGTAGCAAATTTCCGATGGCCATCTTTGTCATCCCAACTACGGGTTCTCAAACGGCCTTCGATGTACACTAAGCTGCTTTTATGTAAATATTTCTGCGCCAATTCCGCCAACCCTCTCCAAAGTACTACCGTGTGCCACTCTGTTTGCGACACTAATTTACCTGTACGGTCCTTAAAAGTTTCCGTAGTTGCCAGCGGAAATTTTGCTACAGCAATATTTCCATCAAAGTGCTGTACGTCCGGGTCTTTACCCAGGTTGCCAATCAGCATTACCCGGTTTACTCCTCTCATATATTTATTCTTTAAGTTTGGAAAATCTTCTACTACATCTGATTAATTTTCTTTAAAGTTAAAATATTTTTAAGAGGAAACCACCAATAACCCCGGCTCATCCAGGGTTATTTAACATTAGAATAAACTTGGCTGACCCGTCTTTGCCCTAAGATATTGGTTGATGAACTGTGGGAAGGCATAACTACCAGCTTTGTTTTTCGTCAGCCATAACCACTCCTTATCAACGGCAGGTTTTTGGTTTAGCTTTACTTTTATAAATTGCCCGGCTATTAACTGGTGCGAAAGCTGTTGTTTAAATAACGGAGATACTGTAAGCAGGGTGTAATTTTTTTTTGTTAGCCATTTCTTTTTTTCTGCCTCCTGCAATATTTTTTCTTTATCCATTTCCCCGGCAGATTCTACCAATGGAAATTCATACAGGTCTTGCCAAATGTCTTTTTCAGTTCGCTGCCGGATGGCTATTTCATTTTTGTATTCCAATACCAAATAATAAAACCATCTTTTTCTGATAGTGATTTTCTTTTCTTTTACGGGCAGCTCATTTATCTTATTTTGAAGAAAAGCAACACAATGCTTTTTGAAAACACAGGTTGAACAAAGAGGCACTGCTGGCTTGCAAACTACAGCCCCAAAATCCATAATAGCCTGATTATACAAACCTGGTTGTTTTCTATCTAATAACTCTTCGGCTAAAAGGGTAAATAATTTTTTTCCTTCGGTTGAATCAACAGGTTTATCTATTCCAAATATTCTTGCTAATACCCGAAACACATTTCCATCCACTACAGCATGAGGCAGATTGAATGCAAATGAAGAAATAGCAGCAGCGGTGTAAGGGCCAATGCCTTTCAATGCTTTAATGTCTTCGTAAGCAGACGGAAATTTTCCTTTCAGTTCTTTTGAAATATACCGGGCAGTGGCAATCAGGTTTCTGCATCTTGTATAATAGCCAAGGCCTTCCCAGAGTTTGAAAACCATTTCATTGGGTGCCTTCGCCAGTTTGTGTATATCCGGAAATGTTTTAATGAAGTTGTTATAATAATTTAACCCCTGTTCCACCCTTGTTTGCTGAAGGATGATTTCGCTGAGCCAGATCTTGTAAGGGTCTTTTTCTCCTTTCCAGGGCATTTGCCGGTTGTTTTTCTCCTTATTCCACTTTAATAGCAGCGAGGGAAAATATTTTTTTAGTTGCTCACCTGTTTTATTCATGAAAAATTGGACTATGAGGTTGGTTTGAACAGATAAATATCCGTCATTTTATTTTGACAGGTGTAAATAGCGCTGAAAAAAATTATGCCTATTTAGTTGACTATCATATTATTTTGTCATAAATTGGTGTTCGGATAACCACTAAAAATCTGCAACAATGAGAAAAGCCGACCTGGTAAATCAGATTTCTGAAAAAACAGGCATACCCAAAGTTGATGTGCTTGTTACACTTGAAACTATGTTTAAGGAGGTAAAGGACACCCTCGCCGCTGGCGAAAACATCTATATCCGGGGCTTTGGCAGTTTCATCACCAAAAAAAGAGCTGCCAAAATTGGCCGCAACATCAAAAAGAATATTGCAGTACATATTCCGGAACATTATATACCTGCTTTCAAGCCTGCCAAAGAATTTGTAGCAGAAGTGAAAAAGCTGAAAGAGATTAAACCTGACGCAGGTCCGGGTGAAGATTCTTAATAAACCCTTCCTTTCTACATTTTAATACAGGTCATTGGGGTAACTTTGCCTCCTCAAATTTTTGACCGTGAAGAAACCTCAATGGATCATAATTGGTATTGCTGTATTGCTAACCGCAGGTGTTTTTATTTTTGGCAGAACTATTCCTAAGAAAAAGGCTATAGCGGCAACAGAGCATGGCCCCAATGATGGACATGATCATGGCGCTGCTCAACCTGCGATTAGTATTGACACAATATTGAATTTGGCCAAAAAACAACTAAGTACTGAACAAATTGTCAGGTTAAGCACTCTTGAAAACTCTATCTCAAGAGGTGATGTAAAAGACCAGCAACTACATGTATATCACCAGTTAGCCCGGTTTTGGGCCGACTCAGCCCATGTCTTTGAGCCTTACGCCTGGTACAATGCCGAAGCAGCCAGATTGGAAAATTCAGAAAAAAACCTCACCTTCGCCGCCCAACTGTTTTTGGATAACCTGCAAAATGATGATGTAGAGCAACGCAGACAATGGAAGGCAATGCAGGCCAAAGATTTGTTTGAAAGGTCTTTGAAGATTAACCCGGATAATGATTCAGCTAAAGTAGGCCTGGGTGCCTGCTACCTGTTTGGTAATATTTCCGCCGCTCCAATGGAAGGTATATTGAAGATCAGGGAAGTAGTTGAAAAAGATAGTACGAACCTTTATGCACAGATGATGCTGGTAAGAGGATCGTTGCTATCCGGGCAATACGATAAAGCTATCAGCCGTTTAGAAACGGTAAACCGGATAAAACCGGATGAAATAGATGCCATTTTGTTGCTGGCAGAAGTATATGAGCGGATGAATGATAAGAAGAAAGCAATAAGCTGGTACCAGAAAAGCCTTCAGTTTGCTAAAGAGTCCGAACTGAAAACAGCCATTGAAAAGAGAATTGAAGAGTTGAAGAAATAGACAGAGGACTGATGTACTCTGCACATGAAAATTATTTATAACCAAGATTTAAAAATTATTTGAGTATGCCTTGTGGTAAAAAAAGGAAGCGTCATAAAATTGCGACGCACAAGCGTAAGAAAAGACTGAGAAAGAACCGTCATAAGAAGAGAAATAAATAGTCTGTAGTCTTGAGTCAGGAGTCGGTAGTCAGTTGCTGTAATAACAATGGCTCCTAACTCCCGACTTAGTACTTTGACTCCAGACTCTTTTCACAGTCCGCTGGTTGTTTGCCGTATTAGTTTGCACACCCCCAATTTGCTCTCAGTACTCCAATCATGTCTTCGCATTTGGTACGGATTTTTGGCAGCCAGTCCCGGTAATCCTGAGCATTGTCGAAGGGCGGGACAGCAGTAAGGTGTCTTGATATTATGTAAGGTCTAATGAACAAAGAACTTATTATTAATGCAGCCCCGCAGGGTGTTGAAATTGCTCTGCTGGAAGACAAGAAGCTGGTAGAATTGCATAGCGAAAAAAGCGATGCCCGTTTTGCCGTTGGCGACCTGTATCTGGGTAAAGTAAAAAAACTGATACCCGGACTCAATGCTGCTTTTGTAGATGTTGGGTTTGAGAAGGATGCTTTTCTTCACTATACCGACCTGAGTCCCTATGCCAAATCCCTGCTTAAATTCACTACCATGTGTATGCAGGATAAAAGCGACACCGGGCTTGATTTTGGCAAATTCACCATTGAAGGGGAAATCGTTAAGACAGGAAAGATAAATGAGGTGCTGGGTGGCAAGCCGCATATTCTGGTTCAAATTCTGAAAGAACCTATTGCAGCAAAAGGGCCAAGGCTTAGTTGCGAATTATCATTACCCGGTCGTTTTGTAGTACTTACTCCATTCAATGATATAGTAGCCGTATCAAGAAAAATTCATTCTTCTGAAGAAAGAAAAAGATTGCAGAAGATAGTAGAAGCTATCAAGTCAAAAAACTTTGGTGTTATCGTTCGTACGGCTGCCGAAGGAAAAAATACAGCTGAACTGCATGAAGATCTCTCTTCCCTGATAGCTATGTGGGAGAGTATTCAGAAAAATTTGAAAGGTGCGGTGGCTCCCGCCAAAATACTAAGTGAACAAACAAAGACCACCAGCATGCTGCGTGACTTATTGAATGAAGATTTCAATAAGATTGTTGTAAATGACCGGGACATATTTACTGATACAAAAAATTATATTCAGCGGATTGCTCCTGAAAAAGCGGACATCGTTTCTTTTTATAATAACGGAGCTACCATTTTCGATTCATTCGGCATTACCAAGCAGGTAAAATCCTCCTTTGGTAAAACAGTGAATATGGATAGTGGGGCCTATCTTATTATTGAACACACCGAAGCCCTTCATGTTATTGATGTAAACAGCGGCTATAAAAGTGTAAGCAATAACCAGGAGCAAAATGCCCTGGAAACAAACTTAGAGGCGGCGGAGGAAATAGCCCGACAGCTTCGCCTGAGAGATTTAGGTGGTATTATTGTAGTTGATTTTATTGATATGAAACTTCCTGATAACAAACGGAAGCTGGTGGAAAGAATGGAAGAGTTTATGAGTCCTGACCGGGCTAAACATGCGGTACTTCCCATTTCCAAATTCGGTATTATGCAAATTACCCGGCAGCGTATGAAGCCGGAGATGAATATTAATACACAGGAAGTTTGCCCCAGCTGCAATGGAACCGGTAAAATTACTTCTACTCTGTTATTAGAAGATGAAATAGAAAAGAACCTGAGTTATCTTATTACACACAAAAATGGTAACCTGAAATTAGTTGTTAATCCTATTATGTATGCCTACCTCACCAAGGGCTGGCCATGGAATACCAGGATGGCGAAATGGAGAAAGAAGTTCAGCCAAAAAACAAGATTGGAAGAAAACAGCAACTATCACCTCACGGAGTACAAGTTTTTTGACCAGCATGATGAGGAAATTAAATTATAAAAAAACCTCCCGCATGAAACGGGAGGTTTTTATTTAACGATACAAAAATTTTTTATTGCTTTGGATTTTTAACCGGAGTACTACCAGCGGCTGGCGGGTTATACACTAGTTCATTATCAGGAACATCCCAGTAATCAAGAAAATTATAATATTTATGAATTTGTTCAATAAAAAAGAGGCTGCCTTTTCGAGACAGCCTCTTGTAAATATTCTTAATAAGTCTACTTAGTACCCTGGATTCTGGGCAAGATTAGGATTTACATTCCTTTCTCTTAATGGAATAGGAAATGTCATCTTATCATCATTCCATGTTTTACCATCTACGGTTTGTCTTAATCTTTTTGCATCCCAAAGACCCTGCCCTTCAAAAGCAAGTTCCAATTCCCTTTCATCAAGAATCTGCTGTAATGTAGCACCAACAAGTGGAGTTAATCCTGCTCTTACTCTTGTACGACTAACATCAGCATCTGGCGTAGCGCCAACAGTGGTAGTTAAGCGCTGATTACACTCTGCACGGGTTAAATAAGCTTCAGCCAATCGCATTACTTTTACGTTTCTATAAATCGTCTTCCATTTACCGGCACGCCAGGAACCTGCTTCAAAGAAGAACAATGCACGGCGTGCATCCAACGCATTGTATTTATTATAATGAGTAGTTGTCACCTCTATATCGCCATCCCTTGCTCCATTAGGGCCCGTACTGAAATACGTAAAACAGGAATTCGTACCTGCCTGGTTTGTTACCTGTATGGCAAACAGATCTTCTGTTGTGTTGGTGGCATTATTAAATGCGCCTGCATAAGTACTTACCAATGAAAACCCATTGGCCGTGGCAATTGTAATACATCTGTTAGCGGCATCTCTTGCTTCTGCAAATTTATCCTGCTGTAAATATACTCTTGCCAATGCAAGTGCTGCAGATGCTTTGTTTGCATAAACAGTATTAGTGTTTGGCAGACCAGCTTCGGCAGCAATAAGGTCGGCTATTATTTGTTGGTAAACAGCATCTACCGTAGCTCTGGGTATTTGATAAAAAACATCATCGGGTGCAGCAGGTCCGGGGGCTGTTATAAGAGGTACTCCTTTTAATGTAGTTGCGCCACCAGCGAAAAATGGTTTTTCGCCATAGTACTTTATTAATTCAAAATAAGACAATGCTCTTTGAAAGAGTGCTTCACCACTTACTTTTGGCTGATCAGCAGAGAGCACCACCCCCATATTTGCCAGGATATTATTTGAATTATAAATTATTCTATATGCCTGTGAGTATGTGGCCGCAACATAACTGTTGGCTATCAGGATGTTCTTACCCCAAATCTGACGGGGGTCAGGAAAAGTTCCTACCCAGTTAAGCTCGCCGGCGCTTGCCATTAGTTCACTCATCCATAATACATCTCCACCAAACATAGAGCCACCACCCAATGAGGCATAATTACCTAATACTACTAACTTTACTTTGGCATCTGAAGAAAATGCACCCGCTGCATCAATAGTCTGAGGGTTTCTTAAATCCAGTTTTTTATCGCAGCCGGCTAATATAATTGCTCCGGAAAATGCGAATAATATTGCTATTTTTTTCATACTAATTTATTTTTAAAATGAGCATTAATTAAAGCCCGATAGTTAAACCAAATACAAAACTTTTGATTTGTGGTGCCGCATAGAAATCACTACCCTGGTTTACATTTCCAGAACGATAGTCTGTATTTACTTCAGGATCCCATCCTGGATAATCAGTAAAGGTCAGCAGGTTAACACCACTAAGGTATAAACGAGCATTTGACAATTTTGCTTTAGCGGCCCATTTTTGAGGCACATTGAAAGCCAGTGTAAGATTTTTCAGTCTTAAATAACTGGCATCATAAACATATCTTGTACTCATACTTGGGCTGTCAAAATCGCCAAACCGGTTGATACGGGCTTGCGGTACATTGGTAATGTCTCCCACATTTTTCCAACTTTTTAATTGATCTCTGGTCGGGTTATCGAACCAGTCAGCACTTGCACTCATAAATCCGCCACCACCATCTTGTACCTGGTTGCCAAATACACCCTGGAATAAAAAGTTCAACTCTACACCTTTCCAGGTAACTGTATTGGTAATACCTCCAATCCAATCCGGATTTGGATCACCAATAATAAAATTACCTGCCTGACTGAAAATGTTAGTAGTTGTTTTATCATCTTGTTTATAGAACAATGGATCACCATTGGCAGGATCAGCTCCGGCATATTTTACTCCATAAAAAATTCCTATAGGTTGACCGATTATCAATGCGTTTGCAAAACGGGAATCGCTTGGCAATATTTCCTGCTGCAGGCCATCCAATTTTGTTAGCTTATTTCTGTTACGGGCTACATTCAAAGTAGTAGTCCACCTTAGATTTTTACCTGCTACATTAACCGTATTTAAAACAAATTCAATTCCTTTGTTTTCCATTTCACCAATATTTCCAAAAACAGAAGTAGTTCCAGAAGGTGATGGTGTAGGAACGGCCAGCAGCATATCTGAAGTTTGCTTATTATACCAGTTGAACTCTCCTGTAACTCTGTTATTGAATATTCCGAACTCAAAACCTATATCAACTGTTGCTGTTTTTTCCCAACGTAAATTTTCATTACCAAAGGTGTTGATTCTTAAACCTGAGGCTGTTCCATAAGTAACCGGACCATACTGAGAAAGAGCCTGATAGAATCCTAAACCTGAGTTGTTACCCAAAATACCATAACTACCACGTATTTTCAGAAAACTCAGCCATTTAATGTTTTTCAAAAAACTTTCATCGCTGGCTATCCAGCCCAAAGATGCCGCTGGAAAAAATCCATATTTATAATTGTTTCCGAAACGGGAGTCTCCGTCTGATCTTGCACTTATTGAAGCAAGGTATTTACGTTTGAAACTATAGTTAACACGGCCAAAATAAGATACAAGATTGTTTTCATCAATCGTATTAGAACCTCCGTTAATTATACCAGCACCTGCCAATGTCTTAATAGATTCATCCGCATAGTTTTGACCTTGTACCCAGGCATACTCATCATAGCGGTTCTCAAAAGCCATACCTGCGGTTGCATCTATTTTATGTGCATCTTTAATTGTAGTAGTATAGCTAAGATAATTGTTGGTTATCCAACGGGTATTTCTTAACCATTGTGCCCGTCCAGCACCACCAATACCTGCGCCACCAAGAGTACGGCTGGTCCAAAAACGATCTTCATTCTGGCTTACCATATCAAGGCCTAATTCATTACGAAGGGTAAGCCCTTTTGCAATCCTGCTTTCGGTATAAATATTCCCCTGGTTTCTATACCCGGTAATTCTAAAACTGGCATCTTCATTATCAATTAATCCGTTATAATAAGTTGTGGTTGGTCTGTCATACAAAGTACCAGCCAAATTTCTTACTGGAGTAATAGGAGCCAAAGCCACTAACTGCATAGGAGTTGAGAATGCATTATCGAGTGTAACCCGGTTTCTTTCGGTTTTAGTAAGATTAATATTAAAACCGATTTTCAGCCAGTCATTTACCTGGTTATCTAAGTTGAACCGAATACTCATTCGCTGAAATTTATTTCCAATCAGAATACCATCCTGATTATTTACACTTCCGCTTATGAAGAATTTAGTTTTATCGTTTCCACCTTGTGCATTCAATTCTATTTGGTTGGTCTTTGCGTTCTGATCGAATGCAAGTTCCTGCCAATCTGTGTTTGTCTGTAGCGTTCTCCAATCGCTATGTCCGCTATAACGGGTAAAGCGTCCTTCCATCCAGGTAGTCATATTAGTAATGGCTGCAGCCTCGCTTGCAAAACCTCTCCAATTACCTGCTCTGTTAAAGTGATACTTGGCAGTATTGACAGCAGCTTCTTTGAAGAATTCAATGTATTCAGCAGCATTTAAAAACTCTCTTTTACCAGTAGGATCCTGCGTACCGTACTGTGTATTAAAAGTAAACTTTGTCTTTCCGCTCTTACCTCTCTTAGTTGTAATAAGAATTACACCATTTGCAGCACGGCTACCATAGATAGCTGTTGCTGAAGCATCTTTTAAAATGTCAAATGACTCGACGTCATTAAAATTAATATCGGCTGAAGCACTGCCAAAAATGCCTCCAACAAGCGGCACACCATCTACTACATATAAGGGCTCATTACTACCATTAATAGAAGTAGCACCACGAATCCTCACTTTAATACCTTCACCAACTTTACCATTCTGAGCTTCAACAAAAACACCTGCAGCACGACCCTGAAGTGCTTGGGAAAGGTTGGGCACAGGCATATTCTGTACATCAGAACCTTTTACCCGTGCTATAGAACCGGTAAGATCTCTTTTTACCTGCGATCCATAACCAGTAACTACAACCTCATTCAGGCTTCTGGTAAACTGACTTAAGGAGATGTTCATTGAATTACCCTTTACATCCACCTCCTGATCTTCATAACCAATGTAGGAAAAAATAAGGGAGTTAAGTCCTTTAGGCATATTGATAGAATAAGCACCATCATTACCTGAGGAGGTACCCGTATTAGAGCCTTTTACCCTAATTGATACACCCGCAAGCGGAGCCCCGTTTCCATCAGTAACCTTTCCCACTACTTCTCTTGTTTGTGCCATTAGAAACTGTGCGGCAAGCAGAAATCCGCTCAGCATAAGCAATCTTAATTTTCTCATTAGTGTTTATTTTAGTAATAGAAAGAAAGAATAAATATATGTTAACCTTATCTTAACAAAACAAAAAAAACATGCAGAGTGCTGCATGTTTACAAAAATTGATTTTAATCAACTTTCCTTTATTAATTTCTATCTCTGCTTCCCAGGTATATCATTATATATTGTATAAGAGTAACAACAGCTGCCAAAGCAGCTACTACATAAGTGGTTGCTGCCCATTTTAGTGCATCCTTGGCTTTGGGATATTCTTCCGAATTAGTCACATTGGTTCTGTCGAGCCAGGCAAGTGCTCTCTTGCTGGCATCAAATTCCACTGGCAAGGTAATAAGGGTGAATAAAACGGTAACACTCATTACTATAATACCTATAAGCAGAACTGTAGGGTTTTTGGTGGTGGCCAGTACAATCATACCTGCCAGCAAAATCCAGTTTACCAGCATAGAACTCATCTGAACGGCCGGCACCAGCTTGCTTCTTAACATTAAAGGGCCATAAGAAGTAGCATGCTGCACGGCATGGCCGCATTCATGGGCGGCTACCGCAGCGGCAGAAACACTGGTTCCATTGTAAACATCAGGGCTAAGATTAACGGTCTTATTGACAGGATTGTAGTGGTCGGAAAGGAAGCCCTCAACAGAGGTCACTTTTACGTCATAAATGCCGTTTTCTTTCAGCATTTTTTCGGCTATTTCCCGGCCAGACATGCCATTGGCAAGGGGTATTTTGCTGTATTTGGTAAACTTGCTTTTTAGGATTGCCGAGACCAGAAAACTGATGCCTAAAAACACCAGCGAAACGATAAAAATCTCATTTGACATAATCATATTAAAATGTTTATTTGACTGTTATAATAGCAAATTTACTACTATTACGGCTGACTGGTATTTTTCAGCCGTTTTGTCATTCCGAAATTTAATAAGAGGATAATAATTGGGATAAAAAAACCGCCCCTTCAACTCAAAAAAAGCAATTAAAATATTGAAAATCAATATTTTAAATAACTGTCTTCTTCAACTAAAAAGACAATTTTTCCTGCTTTAATAGTGTTGGAAGTTATGCACAGAGGCAAAAATTTATTTTGAAATGTGGGGCATAATTGTAATTTAGCAATAGAATTTAATGGGTTAGTAAGTAAGAGGGTCAGTCGAAAGATTGACCCTTTTTACTTTTGCAGAACTGTTTATAAAAAACAATTACTTTTTATCATCTTCTTTTCATTATTCATTGCACTTTTTTGTTGAAAGACGTTATTCTTCTTCAATCATTGTTCATACATTTTAATCTTGATAGTTATCGGAACAATGCAATCATTTAATTTTAATAAATGAGTAAAGTAAAAACATCTTTTTTCTGTCAGAATTGCGGATATGAAAGTGTGAAGTGGGTAGGTCAGTGTCCATCTTGCAGTCAATGGAATACATTCGTTGAAGAACTGACACAAAAAGATAATTCCAAAAACAACAATGGATGGAAAGATTATAATGATGAAAAAAGAATCAGTAAGACAATCTCATTAAGCGACATTAAAAGCAGCGAAGAAAAAAGATTACTAACATCAGATGAAGAACTCAACCGTGTATTAGGTGGAGGTATTGTTCCCGGAAGTTTGGTGTTGGTCGCCGGTGAACCAGGCATTGGCAAATCAACGTTGTTTTTACAAAATGGATTGTGGTTAAAAAATGTTTCTGTGTTATATGTAAGTGGTGAAGAAAGCGAACAGCAAATTAAGATGAGAGCTGACCGGCTTGGATTGAAGAACGAAAATTTTTATTTACTGACTGAAACATCTACACAAACTATTTTTCAGGAAATAAAAAAACTGAAACCACAATTAGTTATTGTTGACTCGATACAAACATTACACACTTCGTTTATTGATTCATCGCCAGGTAGTGTATCACAAATAAGAGAATGTGCTGCCGAATTTCAACGCTTTGCAAAAGAAACTAATACCCCTGTTTTCTTAATCGGTCACATAACAAAAGACGGAAGCATTGCAGGGCCAAAAATCCTGGAACACATGGTGGACACGGTTCTGCAGTTTGAAGGGGATCGGCATTATGCGTACAGAATTTTAAGAACATTAAAAAATCGTTTTGGCAGTACTGCCGAACTCGGCATTTATGAAATGACGGATGAAGGCATGAGAGGTGTGCTGAATCCAAGCGAAATATTAATCACACAAAAAGAAGATCAACTTAGTGGGATTGCAATTGCTGCAACTATTGAAGGCCTGAGGCCGTTGCTGATAGAAGTACAAGCATTAGTAACACAATCTGTTTATGGCACACCACAACGAACTGTCAGTGGTTTTGATTTACGTCGTTTACAATTGTTATTAGCTGTGTTGGAAAAAAGAGGTGGCTTTCATTTTGGAATGAAAGATGTTTTCTTAAACATAGCCGGTGGTATAAAAGTAGAAGACCCTTCCATTGATTTGGCAGTTCTTTGTGCTTTGCTTTCATCGTATGAAGATGTGTCGCTGCCACAACATATTTGTTTTGCAGGCGAAGTAGGATTAAGCGGAGAGATAAGAGCCGTTAACCGTATTGACCAACGGATTGCTGAAGCAGAAAAATTAGGGTTTCAAAAAATCATTGTTTCCAAATACAACCAGAAAGGATTGAGCAAACAAAAGTTTGGTATCGAAATAGTGCTGATGGGAAGAGTGGAAGAAGTTTATAAATATCTGTTTTAGGGGATAGTGAAAAGAGAATAGTTGTTTACTGTGCCGGCTTATTTTATCCCTGCAATATCTTTAACTTATACCGTAATGAAGTAAACTATTGATTTGAAGAAACTATTATCTATACATTATTAGTTATTATCTGCAATGATTGGGTTTAAGGAAATAAAAGACTCTGTACTTCACTTGCTGTTTCCCCATGTGTGTACAGGATGTGGCAGCGATATATTGAATGAAGAGGGTGTGCTATGTATGCGATGTATGGATGCGATGCCGGAAACAAATTTTGAATTACATCTCAATAACCCGGTCGAAAAAACCTTTTGGGGACGGTTGCCCCTGGCAGGAGCCACTGCCCAATTCTATTTTACCAAAGAATCGCTGATGCAGCACCTGATGCACCAATTTAAATATAAAGGTAATAAAGAGCTTGGCCTTCAATTAGGCAGAATGATGGGGGATCAAATCCTGAAATCTGGCCGTTTTCAGGTGGATGGCCTCGTTCCCTTACCACTTTTTCCGGCCAAACAAAGGAGAAGGGGCTATAACCAGGCTACTGTTTTATGTGAAGGAATGGCAGCGGTTATGAATATCCCGGTTTTGGATCGAGTGATTATCCGTCCTCAGCATACAGAAACACAAACTAAAAAAGGAAGAATAGAGCGGTGGAAAAATATGGAAGGGAAATTTGTTCTTTCGGACCCTGATGCTATACGCAATAAACATTTGCTGTTGGTGGATGATGTGGTAACTACAGGTGCCACTTTCGAGGCTTGTGGAAACGAGTTATTAAAAGCTGAAAATGTGATATTGAGTTTGGCGAGTCTTTGCGTGGCCTCTCGTTAATCTCAATTTCTTCAACTATTTTTGATACCAATGAAGACCCTCGGAATACTCGCCATATCCTTACTGACAATTCTTTTTTCCTGTCGGAAAGATTCCTTTATTACTTCCAGCGATGCTAGAGTAACCATTACGGCAGACACTTTAAAGTATGACACCGTTTTTGTAACAACTGGTTCTACTTACAGAACATTCAAAATCATAAACGAGAATAATCAAAAGCTCCGTCTCTCTACGATAAAGCTAATGGGCGGTGCTGCTTCTGTTTACAAAATGAATGTGGACGGCATACCCGGCACCCAGTTTACCAATCTTGAAATAGAACCCAACGACAGCCTTTATGTTTTTGCACAAGTGAATGTAAATCCCGGTGCTGCCAACCTTCCTTTTATATTAAGAGATAGTATTGAGATAAACTATAACGGCAATAAACGATTGGTGCAATTGGAAGCATGGGGACAGAATGCTCATTTTTTCCGGAATAAAATAATAGCTGCCAATGAAACATGGAACAATGATTTGCCTTATGTAATACTTGGCTCCTTGTTAATTAATGCAAATCAAACACTGACCATTAACAAGGGCTGCCGTATTCATATTCATGCTGATGCACCAATTGTGGTAAATGGAACCATAAAGGTGAATGGTTTAAAAGACACTGCCGACAGGGTTTATTTTCAGGGCGACAGGTTGGATGAGCCTTACAAAGATTATCCGGCAAGCTGGCCGGGCATCTTCCTGCAGCCAACTTCGAAGGATAATGTATTTGCGTATGCGGTAATAAAAAATGCTTACCAGGCTATTGGGTTACAAGATCTATCTTCTAATGCACCCAATCCTAAACTAACGCTGAATGAGTGTATAATTGATAATGCGTATGATGCCGGTATTATAGCTCTTAATTCCAGTGTAAGGGCAAGAAATTGTTTAATCAGTAATTGTGGTAAGAACCTGGTCCTTGTAAAAGGGGGTGATTACCAGTTTACCCATTGTACGGTGGTTACTTATGCTAACCGGTATATTGATCATAGAGACCCGGTGCTTACATTAACCGATTATGTTAATACCACTACGAATCCCTTAACGGCAACATTCCGAAATTGTATTTTCTGGGGCGAAAATGGATTGGTGGATAATGAAGTTTATGTAGATAAAAAAGGCTCCTCCTTTAATGTAAGCTTTAATTATATTCTTTGGAAAGTACAGACAGTTCCTTCTTTTATAACTTCCTCTACGGGTATATTAAATAATCAACCGCCAAAGTTTGATAGCATTAACACCTCCCGCAATTATTACGATTTTCGGATTCAAAAAAACGGATCCCCTGCTATTGACAAAGGCATAAGTTTTGGTGTTTTGAATGATTTGGATGGAAAACCAAGACCAGTCGGCTTTCAACCCGACCTGGGTTGTTTTGAAAAGCAGTAAAGCAACTTTAAATAAATATTGTCCGATTTAGAACAAGGTTACTATAACTTTGTTATTCCCTTTAAACGATAAATATTCAATTATGAAATCACTATTCCTTACCATGATAATAGCAACCACACTTACCGCAGGTTCAATCTACGATTTTAAAGTAGCAGGTCTTGATGGGACAGACATTGATTTTTCTAAATATAAAGGCCAGAAGATTATGGTTGTGAATACCGCTTCTTTTTGCGGTAATACTCCTCAATACAAAGACCTTGAGGCTTTATATGAAAAATACAAAGGAAAGCTGGTTATTATAGGTTTCCCGGCCAATAACTTTGGTGCACAGGAACCCGGTACCGGTAACGAAATAAAAGAGTTTTGTACGAAAAACTATGGCGTTACTTTCCCAATGGCGGAAAAAGTTTCTGTAAAGGGTGATGATGTTGCTCCTATCTATAAATATTTATCTGAGCAAGCCGCCGCAAAAGGATTAGCCGATCCGGTAAAATGGAATTTTGGAAAATTCCTGATTGATGAAAAGGGGAACCTGGTTGCTACTTTTTCTCCAAAAACACAACCAATGAGTGAAGAGATATTGAAGTGGATGAATTAAGTGAGCACTTCGATTATATTGATTTATAAAATTATTTAAAAAGCGTTGCTGCATACCATCAACGCTTTTTTCTTGTTAACTTCTATTATCTTTCAAAGCACACTTATAAACCTATTTTTTCTTTTTGCCTCCCAACCTTATTGGTACACCAATTGTAAAGGCATTTCCTGAACCAAATGATTTGATGTTATTTTGGTAAATATCCCCATTGTGTTGGGAATTAAAAATGCCAGTGGAAGTATGATTCCCAAAATTCCAGTTTCTCATAAGTGATATAAAAAACCACTGTCTGTTGTTTTTACCAATATAGATATTGCCACCGGTTAGTAACGAAAAATTACGGCCCCCTATATAGATATTTGTAAGTGTAGAAGTACCGCCACCAATACCTCCGATTCCTCCATTCCTGCTACCAAGGTTATATCCAACACCTGCCAGAGATTGTAACTGGAAAAAAAATCCATTTTTATACTTGATGCTGTTTTTCTCAATCCTGTTGTTAAGAATTGAATTAAAATAAACAGGCCGGGTAATCATTTGATAGCCGATTTCTATTCTTGGAACAGTGGCTCCTGAACTCATCCTGCCAAGCGTATTTATGTTATCAAATGTGTTTACAGATATTCCATTGTTTACTGCAGCAACGCCAATAAATAATCCATGCCCTTTTTTGTTATCAATATAAGCTCTCAGGCTGGCAGAAAAGTTGGTCTGGTACTGATGGCTGGAGTTTATGACAGGACTGCAACCCTGAATTGTGGATACGGTTGTTTGTATGCCGGCTGATGGTAAAAGGGTAATGGATTGTGCTTGTATAATTCTGAGAAAAAACAAACCAAATAGGCAAAGAAGTAAAATTTTTTTCATGACTGTGATTTTTGGTAGGGAACAAAGAACAAGCAGGAAATGAAAAGTATTTGTTAACCGGGAATATAATATTACGATTAAGGGATTGCTTAACATTTCAATATTTTTTACTCCATTGATTAAAACTGAATTTATATTTGTGTTCCATGCAATTCTCCGACATCATTGGCCAATCTGCAGTAAAACAACAGCTCGCAGAACTGGTACAGCATAACCGCCTGAGCCATGCATTACTTTTTTTGGGTAAAGAAGGAAGCGGCTCTTTGTCGCTGGCATTGGCATTTGCCCAATATATTGTTTGCGAAAAAGTAAACGGAAAGAATACCGCAGTACAGGCAGGCCCTTCACTATTTGGAGATGAGCCAGAAACGGACAATACACAACGGCCAACAGTCAACGATTCTTGCGGTGTTTGCCCTGCTTGCTTAAAAGCAAAACAGTTAGTACATCCGGATATTCATTTTTCTTATCCTACAGTAACAAAGAAGCCGGGAGAAAAACCTGTTGCTACTGATTTCATTACTGAATGGAGAGAATTTGTCAAACTAAGTCCGTATGGAAATTTGTTTGATTGGATAGAACAGATAAAAGAAAAGGAAAACAGCCAGGGAAAAATAACTGCAGAAGAATGTAATGACATCATCCGCAAACTGAGTTTGAAAAGTTTTGAGAGTGAATACAAAATTCTCATTATGTGGATGCCGGAGATGCTGGGAGCAGAAGGCAACAAATTATTGAAGTTGATTGAAGAGCCGCCACCCAATACGTTGTTTATACTGGCAACAGAAAATGAAGCACAGGTGTTGCAAACCATCGTCAGCCGTTGCCAGTTAATAAAAATACCGGCATTAGAAACAAATGAAATTGAAGAAGCTCTTATCAATCGTAATAAAACTGAACCAGCGATTGCAAGACAGGTGGCCAGTGTAAGTGAAGGCAATTACCATGAAGCCCTGCAATTGGTGCAACATGCCGAAGAAGACTGGCAGGCTCTATTAAGAGAATGGTTGAATGCGATTTTAAAAACCGGTCCGGTGGCCCAAACCAAATGGGTGGAAGAAATAAGCCGGCTGGGCCGGGAAAAACAAAAGCAGTTTCTCCGGCATTTCAACCACTTGCTGGAACAAGCCATCCACTACCGGATAATGGGCGAGAAGCTCAATATTGGCGAAAAAGAGAGGGATTTTGCTGAAAGATTGAATAAAATTGCCGGAATTGAGCAACAACAGGCCATTATTGAGGAGTTGGACCGGGCCAGTTATTATATAGAACGCAATGCCCATGGCAAAATGCTCTTTCATGCCCTGACGATTAAGCTATACCATATTATACAGGATAAGGTGGTGTTTGTGTAGGTGGTTTGCGGGGTAACAAGGGTTGCCAACTTTTTAAAGGTTGGCAACCCTTAATTAATATCAGTTTAAGATTGTATTTTTGATGGAATGAGGAAAGTGAGTGGTGAATAGTGAGTAGTGAATGGGAAGAACCTAAGTGCTGAATTGCTAAATGTTTACAACGACTCTTACATATAATATTGCTTTTCAAGAGCATACTGTTTTGCTGAATAGCGAACAGAACGTACAAGAGTGCGACGCAACGATAGCTTAATAGTAATTCTGCAGCTGGGTTCATTATCTGTCCTCAATTATTAATTTTTAATTACTAATTATTCATTTTAATAAATGAGTTGTACAAGTTGTAGTACCGCTAGTAACGGTAAACCGGGAGGATGTAAAAGCAATGGCGGGTGTAGTACCGGCGGATGTAACCGTATGAACACCCATGACTGGCTGCGCAACCTGCCCATGAGTGATGTGGCCAGTGCCTGCAAAGTGATGGAAGTAAGCTTTAGCCAGGGAACCCGTAAAGATTTTTATCGCAACCCCAATTTGCAGGCTTTTGAAAAAGGTGATCTGATTGCCGTGGAAGGTATAAGTGGGTTTGATGTGGGTGAAGTGTCGCTGACAGGTGAAATTGTTCGCCTGCAAATGAAGAAGCGAAATGTGAAGGAAGAAAATCCGGAAATGAAAAAAGTGTTGCGGACAGCGACCGACCGTGATATTGATATCTGGAAACAGAATAAAGTCAGGGAACCGGAAGCAGTAATCCGCAGCAGGGCTATTGCCAGACAGTTGAAACTGGATATGAAAATAAGTCAGGTAGAAATGCAGGCGGATGGAAGAAAAGCAACTTTCTTTTATATAGCTGATGGCCGGGTAGATTTTAGAGAGCTGATTAAAGTGTATGCATCGGAGTTTAAAGTAAAAGTGGAGATGCGCCAGATTGGTGCCAGGCAGGAAGCCGGCAAAGTGGGTGGTATTGGCAGTTGCGGAAGAGAACTTTGTTGCAGCACCTGGTTAACAGATTTTAAATCGGTGAATACGGCAGCAGCCCGTTACCAGAACCTTTCTATTAATCAAACAAAACTAAGCGGACAGTGTGGCCGTTTGAAATGTTGTTTGAATTACGAGTTGGATACTTACTTAGATGCATTGCAACACTTTCCGGATAACTGTGATGTGATACAAGTGGCGAAAGGCAATGCCTTCCTGATTAAAAAAGATATTTTTAAAAACCTGATGTGGTACACCTTGCCTGAAAGCAATAAGCAGTATCCACTGAGCATTGAACGGGTAAATAAAATAAAATCGCTGAACCAGCAGGGCATACGACCGGATGAACTGGAGCCGGTGGAAGTGGTATCTTCTAAAGCAGTAGAAAAGGAGCCGGAGTTTGTTGAATTAGTTGGGCAAATAAGTTTGCGCAGTCTTGATAAAGCAGCGGATAAAAAAAGGAGACAAGATAATCCCGGAAACCAGCAAAGAGGACAACGACCACAACAAGGCGGACAGCAACAGCGGCCAGGTAATCCTAACAGAAATCAGCAAGGTGGCGGTCAGCAGAATCAGCAACGTAGCCAGCAAGGTGGGCAGCAACGTCAATCCTCTGGATCCGGTGGACAAGGCCAGGGCGGAAACCAGCAACGACCTAATAATCCTAATAGAAATCAACAACGAAGTAATCAGCAACGACCAAATAATCCTAACAGAAATCAACAAAGGCCTGATAATCC